>JAEEGL016104230.1_pt1 | contig 17904 bp, 14 predicted proteins | sample 9134231 | NCBI WGS metagenome assembly JAEEGL01 (sample SAMN16246548, study PRJNA631951) | gut metagenome | biome: gut microbiome; feature: rumen; material: fiber-attached | host: Bos | place: Iran: Karaj | collected 2018-10 | reverse complement strand
CGGTCAAAGAAAGCCTTGCAGATGCGATAGCTCTCCTTCTTCCGTTCCTCCTCCGTATAAGCACCTCTCTTTGGGCCATAATCCAATGCCAGATATACCTGCCTTTCGAGATGATAGAAAATATCCTCAATGGATACGGCAAGGCTGTTCTTTGGATTATAGGTCTTATAGGAGCGATCACGAAAATAACCAGGATAGATGATTCCAAACAAATCCTGAATCAGATCATGGACCTCCATCTTATCAGGCTTGTTGAAAATATTAATCTCATCTATGTTCTTTTCGCCGTCAAAGCTCTCCAAAATCCTTTGTACAATTTGGTCGATTTCCTCACCCTTAATAATCTCGTTCATGACTTCCTCTTTTCCTGTCAAAAAATAGCCCGGGGCAATCGATATGCCCCAGGCAGATGGCCGATTTATCGATAAAATAGTATCATTATTCACCCATCACGTCAATAGGTCTATTCCAACGGCTCCGTCACTGCGTAAACTTGCCATAGCCGGCAATCGCCTCATCTATGGACAATTCCCCAGTTGCGACGCGATATACCGCCTGTCTTAACTGAATGACGGCATCATCCGTAAGTCCCATCTCCTCCGGTGACAGGATCCGGGATTCGGGTACTGCGCCGAATGCAGCATACATGCTGTTAAAAGACAGATCCTTGGTCGGTGCCATAAGTCCCTTGTTTTGTGCCATCTCATTCAGTTCCTGCGTCGTTATCAGAAAACGCATAAATTCATTGGCCATGTCCAGGTTGGAGCTATCTTTATTGACGGAAAACTGAAGATTTGGCATGTCAAGGAAGGTGGCACCGTCATCCGACATAGGTACAGGTACAAAGGTGTAAGTAAACGGGTTCGCGATAAATGCCTCAGAGCGGCTCTCCCGCTTCTTTGTTCCTGAAACAGTATCTCCGGAGCAGGTCATCATGGGCACGTCACCCTCGAAAAAGCGAAGGATCACGGCATCATAGTTGTTTTCGATCTGTCCGCAGGCTTCTATGTTCACACAGCCATCACTTAAGAACTGAGTGATCTTCTCAAGGGAGGAGCGCAGATACTCACCCGCCGAAGAATCAAGTGCATTGAGTTTTTTGACTGCTTCCGCGTCACCGTCCACGGCTTTACAAAAGAACGGATACATTGTCAATGTGTATAGCGAGGTCGTCTCCTTTTTTGTAAAACCCATCATCGGGCTATCATAACCCTTGCTCCGAAATGCATCACAGGTCTTCACTAACTCCTGATAGGTCGTTGGAACGCTTAACCCTTCTTTTTTGAAAAGATTGTTGTTTACCAGCATGCCATAGGTGTTAGAAAATACCGGGATCATGGGAAGCGTTCCATCGCCCGTATTCAGAATGATATTGTTGCGAATACAGCCAAGATTAAGGCCAAGCGCCGGATCAGCCAGATTCTCGGCATGATCGATGGATGCCTTATACTGATCACGCCCATACATCCAGGAATAATTGACGTAGATGTCTGGTGAATCGTTTCCGTTCAAGACCATGCCGATCATATTGTTATAATCATCAACCTTGGTATAAACCAACTCGACGTTAGGGTAAAAACCGTTGAAACGATCAAACTCAGCCTCCAGTGCTTCAAAGTTATCGTATCCGCCCGCAATTTTGATTTGGCAGCTGACAGAAGCTTCCAAAGACGGCTTAAAGCCTTCCTCAACAGTCGTATCCTCCTTCGTAGTGCCGCATGCCGTAAGACCAAGTATCATAAGCGCCGCCAACGCTTTACAAGCCATCTTTTTCATCATTGTCTTCTTTCCTCCTTAATTCTTCGGATTTCCCTGATCACTAATTTGATATCGACAGGCTTTGCAATATGGCCATTCATTCCTGCATTCAGGCATTCCGTGACATTTTCGGAAAATGCATCCGCCGTCATCGCGACAATGGGAATGGAGGCCGCCCAAGGGTTCTCCAGCTTCCGGATCGTTCTCGTGGCGTCAAGACCATTCATTTCCGGCATCTGGATGTCCATGAAGATCAGTTCATAGCTTCCCTCCGAAGCATTCCGCATCATGTCCACACAGATCCGTCCGTTTTCCGCCCGGTCGGTAGTGATTCCAAACATGGCAAGCATGGCTGAGATGATTTCCCAGTTGATGTCATTATCTTCAGCCACAAGAATATGGAGACCCTGTAAGTCGGAATAATCATCCTCCGGTTCAAGAGACCTGGACTCCTTCCCGATCAGCTCGTTGATTTTATCATAGAGCGTTGAACGGAAAATCGGTTTACAGATAAAGCCATTTGCTCCGGCTGCTTTTGCCTTATCCTCGACCTCCGACCAATCATATGCAGAGATCAATAAAATTGGAATGTTCTTTCCTATCTCCGACCGGATTAGACTAGTAAGCTCAAGTCCATCCATTTCCGGCATTTTCCAGTCAACAATGATCAAGTGATAATCCTGGTCGGATAGATGCCTTTGTCTGATCATCTCGAGTGCTTCCGATCCTTTTCGTGCCTGCTCGGCAGACGCTCCGAGAGATTCTATCGTTTGAGCCACCGTCTTAAGGCCGGTCTCATCATCATCAATAATCAGAACGTCGATGGGATCAAGCTGCATGTCTTCCCGCTGCCTTTCAGCCTCCCGGATATCCAGTACGACCGTAAAGGTTGTCCCCTTGCCCTGTTCACTTTGACACGAAATCGTTCCGCCAAGCAATTCTACCATCTGCTTTGTAATGGCCAGTCCAAGGCCGGTTCCCTGAATACTGTTGACCCGGCTGTCAACCTGTCGCGAAAATGGCTGGTACATGTTTTCCATAAATTCCTTGCTCATGCCGATGCCTGTATCTGCCACGACAAAGGTCAGCCGTATGCACTCAGGAAGCGTGCTTTTTTCCTCAAGCAGCGTTACTGCCACGCGTCCTCCCGGCGGCGTATACTTGATGGCATTGGAGAGAATATTGATGTAAATCTGATTCAGCCTGAGCTGATCCGCAAACAGATATTCCTTTTCCATCTGACTGACGTTAAAGCTAAATTCAATATTCTTTTCCTTGATCATCGGCTGTGAAATCGTCACAAGATTTTCGACCGTTTCTACAATGGAGAACGTCAGGGGACTCAATTTCAGCTTTCCGCTTTCCACCTTCGAAATATCCAAAATGTCATTGATCAGCGTCAGCAAATGATTACTCGCAAGGCCGATTTTTCGAAGGCTCTCCCTCGTTGACTCTTCATCCCCAAGATTTTTCTCGGCTAGCGTCGTAAGGCCAATAATCGCATTCATGGGAGTACGAATGTCGTGAGACATGGCAGAAAGGAAATCCGTCTTAGCCCGATTTGCGGACTCGGCTTCCCTGGCCGTGATCTGAAGGCGTTTGTTAAAATATAGGATATAGAAAAAGTCACAGAAAAACAAGATCAACAGACCTGCCGAAACCACCCCGATTAACAGCCAGTTCTCGGTATCTAAGTTGAGGTCCTGTGCCGGCACAAGTCCTAGTAGCGACCAGCCGACGGTTGCCGATACGGGGGTAAATGCCAAAACACATTCCTGTCCGTGCGAATTGATCATCAAAATGGAGCCTGTCTCCGAAGTGATCCTGTCAAATAATACTTTCGATGATTCCGGATCCGTTGAATTATAGGATTTGTAAAACTCAAAGAAACTGGAATTCTTAAAGTTACGTCCTTTCAGGATGTAATCACCATTTGCATCGATCATGGACAGCTCAGCATTTACCAGCTCCGTCTGCGGAAAAATCCATTTCTGTTCCAACGCCGAGATGGGAATGACCCGAAGAAGCACTGCAGCATAAGGCATACCTCTTTCAGGATCATACAGCGTTATATTATTGCAAAAAGCCAATGACTGCTCCCCGTTCATCGGATTGGTATAAGCGCGGGATATGTTGATCGACTTACCAATCTCTTTAATCCATTCCACGTCATTCAAAAGCTCCAGCCGCGTATAGGAAACCGCATAATCATCGGTTGTTCCGAGTCTCGGACGCGTCGAGAGACCCGTGGTCGTGTCCAGTGAAATCAAATGTGCCGAGGTATTCTCAAGCACGTGGGAGGCGCGAATATATGCCGTCGCCTCTTCCATTGTCATATGTTTACTATTGATATACTGAGACCATACGTCGCAAATCCACTGCTCACCTTCCAGATAATTCTCCGTCACGTGCTCCATGGTAACCGTCGTGTTTTCAAAATGTTCAACCTGTCTGCGGTAAGACTCTCTATTTTCATATCCAGAGTAGAAAACGACGAAGATCAATATGGCAGCCATAATACCCACGTTGACAATGATAATGAAAGACTTTTTCATGTTCTGACCTCCCGTCAAAAAGTCAGCCCGTCCTAAGTAAAGTAAATCGCACCAATCAGACAATTTGCGTGCCCTTTGGCATGATTATACCATATCTTTGTGAAATTCTCTACTGGCTTCTTATCTCCTAATCTGAAGGTGCTGCGTGACGTCCCGTACGCAAGGGTCACTACGCCTCTTTCGATCCGGAGGTTTCCCAAATCAGTTCTCCAAGCGTTTTAAACAAATGATCCGGTTCTACGGGCTTTGCAAGATGCGCGTTCATGCCGACCTGCAGCGATCTCTGCACGTCCTCGTCAAAGGCATTCGCAGTCAATGCGATAATGGGAATCGTTTTTGCATCCGGTCTGTCGAGTGCCCGAATGGCCTGGGTTGCTTCCAGCCCATCCATCTCCGGCATCCGAATATCCATCAGTATGGCGGAATAGGTACCCGGTTCACTATTTTGGAACATTTCTACGACAATCCTTCCGTTTTGGGCATGATCCGTCTCCATGCCCTCCATTTCCAGGATGTCCATCATGATCTCGGCGTTCATTTCGATATCCTCTGCTAACAGGATACGGCGACCGTTCAAATCCGCACGCTGCTTTTCCTTGAACAGATTCAGGTTGTTGTGCCTGGCAACTCGCTCAAATTCCGATATTACCTTGGATGCGAACAGCGGTTTGGTCAGGAAACTGTCAACCCCGGCATCCAATGCTTTTTCCAAGACGTCATACCAGTTGTACGCCGTAAGCATGATGACAACCATTTCCTTGCCGTAGTTTTCCCTAATTCGCTTTGCCGTTTCCAAGCCATCCATCTCCGGCATTTTCCAGTCCATGAGCACAAGATAATAGGGGTCCTGCTTGGTATGCTGGATTTCCAGCATATGCAGGGCTTCCTGGCCACTCATGCAGATGTCTGCCCGAATTCCGGCATCGTTTAGGATCGTCCGCGCATGTTCAGCAGCATATTCTTCATCATCCACGATGAGCACGCGGAGCCTGCCCAGTTCGATGGAATTCTCCTGCGCCTTGTCCTGATGGTTGCTGTTCTGAAGCGTTACCACGACCGTAAATTCTGTTCCCACACCCTTCTCAGACTGCACGCTGATGGTACCATTCATCATCTCCACGATTCTCTTCGTGATGGCCATTCCCAGGCCAGTACTGCCGTACCTGTTCTTGTTGCTGCTGTCCTCCTGAGAAAAAGCGTCAAAGATCTTGGGGATGAATTCCTTGTCCATGCCGATGCCAGTATCTCGAATACAGAACCTGAGCGTGGATTGATTTTCAAAGACATTGGTGCGTTCCACGGTCATCTGAATACTGCCAGGTGCATCCGTAAATTTGACTGCATTGGAAAGGATATTGATGAGTACCTCCTTGAACCTTGTATCATCCCCAATGTAATAGTCGTCCACGCGGCTAAGCACGCGGCATTCATAATCAAGCCCCTTGTCGCTGCACTGGGACATGACCATCGTGTTAATCTGCTCCAGCATGGCACTGAAGGAGAATTCCTCCTTCCTCAGCATAATATGGCCTGACTCAATGCGGCTCATGTCCAGTATGTCGTTGATCAAGCCCAGCAGATGACGGGCGCTTGATCCTATCTTCTCCAAATAGTCCCGCGTCTGCTCATCCAGCGTACCATTGTGCAGCGCAAGGTTATCCAAGCCGATGATGGCATTCATGGGCGTACGGATCTCGTGGCTCATGTTAGAGAGAAACGCGGTTTTGGCACGGTTCGCATATTCTGCCTTTTCCAGCGCTTCCTTGAGCATCCGCCGTTGGTTTTCCTCGGCACGCACGGTTTCTTCAATGTTGTGGATACCCAAAAGGATCCAGCTGGACTCCTGCCACATGCCAACGGGTACGATTTTTACCTGATAGGTCGTGCCGTTCCCCGTCTTATCCATAATCTTGAAATTGTGGTACAGCACATGATCCTGCATCATGTGTTGCTTAATGCTCACAAGGTTTACGTGGGCATGAAAGGCTTCATATTCCCCTTCATTCAGATGGCTGAGCCAGTCGAGAAAAACGGAAAGAGAACGATAGGTATATAGCTCCGGGCAATATTCCAGATAGCTGTCATTCGTTCGCAGCACCGCAAAGGTGTCACGGTCAATATCCGAGCGAATCAAAACATCGTAATCGTCTGTCAAAGCGCTGAGCATCATCCGCTGTTTCTCCTCGCGCTGTTTACCTAACTGGTTGACAACAAAGGACGACACCGCTTGTAAAATCAACAGCGTGTTGGTATTGGCGCGGGGATTATCCACGCCGAGAAAACCGACAATATCGCCACCGAGCTGCAGTGGTGCAGCCATCAGTGACTGAATGTCCTGCATCGCGAGAATTTTGTACTCATCCGAATCGTGGTCCAGCTCACCATCGGTAGAATTGATGTAAAACTCGCCATGAGCCTTAAACTGCGCAATCCAGCGATCCACGATGGAGATGTCCATATTCTGCAGCTTTGAGATTTCTGCTTCAATTCCCTCGGCGCACCACTCAAAGGTATTGCTCATCCGCTGGGAGCCCAGGTCAAATTCAAAAACATAAGAGCGATCCGCGCCGTAAAATGACGCCACCAGATTCAGCAGCCTGTTACAGGCGATCTCATAATCTTCGTTCCCGTGCAAAATAGTGATGCAGTCCATCAGACGGTCATTGATCATGATTTTTTGCTGATCCAGTTCCTCCATTTCCGTAATCTTTTCTTTGGTATTGGCGGCGAGCTGTTTGAAGGTACGGGTCAGAATACCGATTTCATCATCCTTGTCATATTCCAGCGAGAAATCATAATTTCCTTCATCCAACTGCTTTGCGGCCTCCGTAAGATCACGAAGAGGCTTCGTAATGCGACCCGTAAAGCGCATCATGGCAATAATTGCAACCGCCAAAATCAAAAGCAGCGCAACAAGGATAATCCAGATCATGCCCGTCCATCCACTGTTGATTTCGGACACCAATGCGCAAACATACAGCCGCATGCCATTGCTCAGCGGAATCCATACCGCTTCCTTCTCCACTCCTTCATAGCTATACCGTATGTGATTGCTGCCTATGAACTGATCAGATCCGCTTACTGCGGCTGTTTCCAGATTCAGCTGTGTAGAATCCAGCCGTGGATGATAAAAGACATTTGAGTTTTCATCAAGAATAAACGCATATCCGCTATCAAAGATGGAGATGTTTTCTACTTCCTTCTTCAACATCTCATAATCTATTTCAATTCCGATGACTCCGATAAACCGGTCATTCCAATAAACGGGTTCATTATAGGAAATTACTCTGGCGCCAAGGTTTTCCGTGTAATACGGAGGTAGCCATACTCCTTCGCCGGTTGCCTTCGGAACAGTAAACCAAACAAGCGCTTCCGTATTGTTGGTATCATATTGGGTGATGTCCGTTACTTCGTGTTCAATGAACCCCTCTCCCTCCTGATACACATACCAAAAACCCGGAACTTCTTTCGAAATCTCCGGATCAATTCTGAAATAATAAGTAAGTACCCCATGTGTATTATACGCGATTCGTTCGAACAGATTGCGGGCATGCTCCACCTGGCTGTCCAAGTCTTCAATCGACATATCATCAAAGCTATCCGATACCAGCGTTGATACCGTCCGAGCGGAGTTTTCTACGCTTTCAAAATATTGCTCCAGATTCATGGCGCCCGTTTTGGCAGTCAAATGAATCATGTGATCAGCATCTTCTCTGCCAAGATTCTTGATTGATATCACGCCAATCGCCGTAGCAATGCTTAGCGTAATGATAATGACACTTACGACCGTCAAAGTGAACTTCGTTCGAATGGAATGCATTTGAAGGTGCACCTCCCTCCCATATGACGACGGAAAATCAGGATTCATTTAAGGTCTCTGTTGATATAACCTTATTATATCATTTTCGGGAAATGCATCAAGTTTATTTTCATGCATACTTTCATTTGAGCCGCCATGGCTATTGAAACGCTGTTTTCCATAGCGCGTACAGACAACTCAACTATTCATTTCCGGAATACTATCCTCATGCAAATGCAAATATAATTCCAACAGTTCAGCCCCATCCCCGGCAAGCACTCCGTCAACATACCCATAATTGATAGGATATATCATCTCCGGATGTCTTGGATGAGCGCTTCCAAGTGGTCTGTCAATCGTTCCGTTCACTGTGGTTCCAAGTACATCACTGTAATCCATTGAGACAATATCCGTTTTGTACACACGACTGTCTTCTCCGTAGGCATCCTTCATGATTTTCCAGAATTGATATCCGTACTTCTCATAGAGCCCTGTCTCGCCCGTAGAGATGTAAATATGCTTATGTCCATCATTCTTTGCAAGCATATAAACATATTCCAGCAGTTTCCCCACATGTCGTTTTCCTCTATACTCCGGGAAAGTATACACAAAACCGACCCAGGGTGTCAGTGACGGCTCCCGTACATCATCCTGTTCAGCGTATGTACAAAAGGAAATCAATTTATCACCATCAATAAGCAGGAGCGCTTTGGTCGATTCGCCGCACAACTCCTTCAGTTTCTGATCCCGGAGCAGTTCAAACAGATATTTCCCTGCTCGCCAGTCGCTCTTATTTATTTCAGAAAGCCAGTGATCTTTATTATCACTGGCATAAAAATCAATTATTTTCATAATGCTTTTTCCTCATTTAAATCATCCCAAAATGCTTCAGTGCCTGCATGATTTCCATCCTTCAGTTCATATCCATATATCGCAGCAAGATCTTGATCAAACATTACTTGCTGTCCGCGAATAACGTATACGCATCAGTAGCTCTTACTGTTGGTTCCGTATAGTATTATGATGGTTATTTCTTGCCCTGCTCCTTCTCTGCATCCTTGATCCTGTAGTAGTCTTCCATCTTCAGATTCAGGTGCACATATGAGTCAGGTTTTCGTTTGCTCAAGAGGCAAACAGTCTCCACATGCGGTGAAACTTTACTTCGCATTAACATTCGCGCACAACTTCCTTCGTTTAAGATTTTTTACCCCCCTACAATAAGGGGGGCAACTTTTTAACACCCCTTATTTCTTGGGTAATTTAAAGTCAAACTTGCCACCGAGAACGCCAGCAGTTATTCCAGCCACAACAACTAAAGCAAAGCTTACACCTTCTACCAGTTTCCAGTTAAACTGACGTTTCTCCGTATCTTTCTTGTTTGCCTTATCCTCTATTTCTTTTTCCTGCTCACGAATCTCCGTATCTTTTTCATTAGCCATCTTAAGAAGCTCGGTCTCGCGATTCAAGATTTCCATAATCGTTTCCGGAGGTAGATTAGGATTATCGAGCAGCTTACTACAGTCAGCCTGAACGAGTTTAACCATATCATAAAACTCTCGTCTACTTTCGCCGGCCTGATCCATTTCCTTACCAGCAATCCCGTAGTACTCCTTAATGCTCGCATCATCGCTACTAACAATATTGTCAAGCATCCCCTTGTACTCAGTCAGAGCCGTCTTCATCAATCCAACAAACTCTGGAAATTGTGCAAGGACCTCCTTGGCTACTTCTGGTCTGAGGTCTCCCAGTTTTGAAGCGAAACTGATAATCTCTCCCTTGGAGATATTCTTAAAATCTGTACGCTTCATTAAATCGAGCACATCTTGCTCCATAGGTGAATACTCCATGATCATTCCTCCTCCACATTGATTTCTTCATAATTGTATGCGCCCATAGGATACTCACTTATATGCCCATGAACTCTGAACTTTTTATGGCAGGCTACACACTCACAATCTTCCCAGTCAAAGAAGTATGTAATTTCCGGTCCCATCTGCCTTTCCTCTGAGGAGCTATCGCAGTCTTCCTCAAAATCCATATTGTTTGCTGCTCCGCAATGAGGACATGATATGGTACGCTTCAATGAAATATGATCCAAGCCATAATCTTCATATTCTTCTTCCTCATCCGTAAGCGCTGTCTTTACATATTTTGCGTTTTCATAGTAAGCCTTAAGCGCCTTTCTGAATATCTCAGACTTTGCTTCACCCGTTTGCTGGCTACAATAGCTGAGCATATCATCCTCGGCATCATTTAGTCTGACTCTATACTGTTTATCTCTACTATCGTCCTTCGGTGGTCTCCCAGCCATGTTACACCTCTTTTCTGGATATCCAATAATTCTATGTACATAATATCAAACCTTTATATGTATGTCAATAGTTGGATATCCAAAAATCAAAAAAGCCGGTAAGCATTAGTACAATACGCTTACCGGTTCGTCTAAAACTGTAGAACTATAAACCAAAATTATGATATTGCTATATAATCACCAGCTTAATTTATACTCGTAATTCAAGGATGGATTGTCGATTTCAAATTGCTAGCTACGGCAATAGCAATACGGCATTACCGATTATATGGTCTTGTAGATTGCCTGCACACCAGCGTCTTTTGCAAAGTCCGCATATGAAGCAACCGCTAATGCACGACCTCTGCGATATCCAAGTACATATGTCAGGTGGTTGGCATTCCTCTCACAGATTCCAAGCTTAGCCGCAAGCTCTGAAATCCAGCAGCCTCTTTTCCCATAATCGTCGATTATCAAATCATATAATTCTCTAAGTGTCATAACAAACCTCCTTAATCCAGCTTATCCACTAATTTCTCTATCTGCTCATTGATATTATCCAGTTCCGGCTTCATTGATTTCCCAGCTTTCTGCAAAAGCTCCATATATTTTGCAAGTCGTGCCATTCTGTCGAAATCAACCGATGCTTTATCACTTTCAGAAACATTCTCCAAAGAACCATCATCAACTTCTGAAGATGTCATTTTAAAGAGCTGTTTCCCGGATAAATAATCGCCTTCTCCTATGCAGGTTTCGCTTACCAAATAAGTGCTAAGCAAACGGAGCGCTTTTGAAGGCATCGGAAGTTCTTCGTCAGACTCAAGAATAATCTCCAATGTCATTTCATCGTCCGTAAAACTATAATCCGTTATCTTCTTAGGATTTTTGGCCATTAAGGATCTGGAATTATAATTTGCTACTCCGGCGTTCACAGCTTCCTTAACCTCCGCAGTAAATCTCGCATCGGATTTTACAAATTGTGATAAAATCTTATACTTCATATATTCTTCTCCTTTTCTGGTATATATCCGGTAGTTATCTGGTAATAATATATCAAATCTATTTCCCGCTGTCAACCGGTAATCAAATAAAGTTTTCCTTTTCTTTTTCAAAAATCCATGTTATAATCGCTCTCAAGTAGCATTGGCAACCAGAAAGGACGGTGCCAATGAAAGAAAGACATATCAAGGTTTATGAAAGCCCCGGACAAAAGAGAGATGTTCCCCGCATCAATCTCCAGGCTGACTGGCTCGCTAAGCTTGGTTACCAAGTCGGTGACAAGCTCAAAGTATCTTTTGAAGATGGCCGCATCATCGTAGAGCATGATCCAGAATTCTCTACCCAGGCCACATCTTAGGGATGCCCATAACCTCCATCGTAATTACTATCACCTGAAAAGCCAAATACATATGCATTTTCGTATTCAATGCAATTATCGATCTGGTCTTTTCTCTGTCTTGCAATGTCCATTGCTTCTTCGTAAGTAATCATTGCGATGACCTCCTTTTATGTCTCATGTGATAAATAGTTTTGATCATGATGCAAAAAACACATTTTGTTAATTCTTATTTTTTCAGGCACTAATTATTCTTTCAAAGAGACTATGTCTCCCTGGATATCAAGCGAATCACCTAGTGATCTTAACGCCATGTCTAAACGGCCGGAGATGGCTGATCCAGTCCTAGAAAAGCCCAATTCTCCGCTTATGGCTTTATATAAGCCAAGTTTCTCCGCCTTTTTGTTTTGTTGCATGAAAGTCATGATTCCAGTTGCCAATTCTTCTATTGCAATATTCTTTATGTCTCTTACTGACCAGCTGTCTGCAGGTACTCTAAACACTATTTCTGCATCCTTCAAATACATGAATCCATCTTTGCGGATAATTCCATATGAAGAATATGATTGCATTAGGTATTCAAATTCCTGCCAGACTACATTGGTAACCTTTTCTCTCCCAAACATAAAACAAATTCTTTGAAGAAACCATTCTTCGGAAAGGGGGGCTTCCGTCATCAGGACTTCTCTGACAAATTGCCGGAAATCCCTGCGTCTCAAATCAATGCATCGTTTGGACGTAACATCTACCATAAGATACTTCTGAAAAGCGTCAGTATTGCCCATGCTTGCATCCAAAAATGCATCACTGGTCACTTGATCTGCTTTAGTTACTTTGGACTCTTTACTTTTGTTCGTTTTTTGTGAAGCGGCAACGGTCTTCTCGGGACTGCTTTCCTTATCAGAATATGGCTCCTCCATGATAGCTTCCTTACAGGCACTGAGAAGTTTTTGCTTCGCCGTGCGCTTATTTCTAAACCAGTCCGTAGACCAAATACGGTAGAACTTCCATCCCATGTTTTCTAGAATTGTTTGTCGCAATCGATCCCTGTCTCTGGCATTTGCAGAAGAATGATAGGATGCGCCATCACATTCAATTGCCAATACGTAATCAGATGAGTCCGGTCGTTTTAGGGCCAAATCAATTTTATATCCAGAGCAGCCGACCTGAGTGTCAACAGAAAATCCATTTTCCCTGAGGAAATCATATACCTCCAGCTCAAAATCCGAATCGAAATCTTCGTATTGATTAACGCTGATCGTTCTGTCCAGAGCAATCTGTCCATTTTCTGCGTAATCCAAGTATTCCCTTAGAAGTCTCGCGCCGTTTGAAGCCGTACCCTTAAGGTCAATGTCTGAATAGTGCATGGACGTAATGACCTGCACGTTATCCTTTGCTCTGGAAACAGCCACGTTCAATCGGCGCTCTCCGCCTTCTCTGTTTACTGGCCCAAAGTTATTGATGAGGCGTCCATCCGTGCCCTTACCATATGCAATGCTGAAAATAATAATGTCTCGTTCATCACCCTGCACGGTCTCAAGATTCTTAATGAAAAACGGCTCCGGATTATCAGCCTTAAAGTATGATTCATACTGCGGGTTTTCCTGTCGTTTTTTCATGAGCAGCTTGTCTATCAGACTAGACTGTGAGACACTGAATGCAACCACGCCCATACTCTTATCCGGGCGCTGTTTGATGTTTTCATAAATCATCTCTACGACGCGTTCCGCTTCCATGCGATTCGTTTTACTCTGCCTGTCAAACTCTCCGTTAACAAAATAATAATCGACGCCAATTCCCCTTCTGTCCGTTATTGCGGCCGGAAATGTAATTAAATGGTTGTCATAAAAGTTTTTATTGGAAAAAGAAATCAACTGCTCGTAATGGCTTCTGTAATGCCATCTTAACTGTAACCTCGGCATTGCCGTGGAGCACAAATCAAGAATGGATTCAAAATCATTTACGTCAGATTCTTCATCTTCATCATCCGCATCAATAGTAGAGCTGAAAAAGTTACTAGGCGGCATCTGCTTAGAATCACCAACGATAATCGCCTGATCCGCACGATAAATTGATCCGATCGCGTCCTGCGGAAATATCTGGGACGCCTCATCAAATACCACGACGTCGAAATGCAATGCCTGACTCTCCAAAAAAGTACTTACGCTGAGCGGAGACATGAGAAAACAGGGCTTGATGACCTGAACGATGTCTGCGGTTTCAGCTAAAAGCTTTCTAATGCTTTTCTGTTTTCTCTTTTTTGTTTCTTCGCGTAACAGAATTTGAACGGAACTACCATTTACAACCATGTTAACGGAAGGTCGTTTTTGCGATAATTCCGACTTAATTTGTGCCTTGCTTATCTCAAACTGCTCACGGTCCTTCATCGCAAATTCCTTCACGGCTTGGTCATGCGACGCACGCGTAAATTTGGCTAGTACCGGCGAGGTCTGAATAATGCCTTCGATCCACTGACGATAGTAAGCTTTCTGGAACATCTGCGGAATGTCAGCTACACGAGCATTTTTCTCTATGGCTTCCGTCAGGATATCATATGCACCCGCATCTTTAATTTCCGTTATCAACTTAAAGAATGCTATCCAGTTTCCGAGGTCCTCCATTTTGCCTTGGCAACTTTCAAGTTTCGCAATAAGATTAGCCAGGCTCATATGATATAAATCCGTGAGGTCATCATCAAAAAACCCGCTCAACTTCAGGAATGAAGAATCATATTGATTTTTAATGGCATCAAGGGCAGTTGCATACTTAGTAAAATCCGTTTTCCGTTTTACAAAATCTCCGAACGCCATCGTTCCTATGTTTCCAAAATCAATCACCTGTGTCAGCGCGCTTAATCGCTCCAATTGACCAATAACCTTTCCCCAATCCGTTTCCAAGCCTTGATATGCTTCTCCAAGCAAGGGCTTAATTGCAGCCTCTTTTACGTCAAATTCATTCCTGCTCGCATGATATGCCGCAAGAGTGTCCGCGCATTCCACCGCTTCTTTATATGATACCCTCTTCCCCGTCTTTCTGAACATTCTAATGCGTTTAACAATGTCATTGTATTCCTTGCTAAACAGCCTGGAAAAATTGCCCGCATAAAGCTTTTTCAATTTTTTCCCGTCTTCTTCTGCATTCCAATCATATACGTCTGTTTCAAACTCCGCGTCAATGGAGTCCATCATTCCCTTAACTTTTAGGCCTTCGTCACAAAGATCCTTCATCTGCCCGCATGCGCATTCAATCGAATTCTCGTCAACAAGACTTGGCGTAATGATGTCGGCATCTGCCATCAGGTGCCAAAATTCACTTATGGCCTCAACGGCCGCAACACATTCAACGGGCAAATCATATTCCGCGCCTAATTCCTCGGAAAGTCCCTGCAGGCTTCTTAGCGGTTCAATGATACTCCCAATAAGCTCCTGAATGTTTTTCACAGCCTGATACGATGCATCCTGTCCAATAAAGCCATACCAAGGATTTAACCTAAAATCATAGCCAACGGATTCCGTATAATCTACATATTCGTTAAATAAAACAACGGTATCTTTTAAGTACCTTGCGCCCTTATTCGCAATGTCATGTATGACGGCTTCCAAATCCTGCACGTTTCTGCATGCTGAATAAGCGTCATATAAATTATATAATGACTGATTAACCGTCTTGCGTTTCTTATGTAATTCCGCCTCATATTGGTCTAATTGTGTCTGTCGGCGAATCTTGTCTTCTATTTCTGCCTCCGCTTTCTCTGAAACGGATTTCTTTTCCTCACGCAAAGTATGGCACAAATCCTCAATTACGGACTTTTTGTTAGCTTTATGGCTGTGCAATTCAAGGCAAAACTCTGAAAGTCCTGCCTTTCTCAATTTATCATAAACAACATTTAGCGCGGCCTGCTTTTCGGAAACAAACAATACCTTCTTTCCGTCATACAGACATTCGGCGATGACGTTAGTGATCGTCTGGCTTTTTCCTGTTCCCGGAGGTCCCTGAAGGACAAAGCTCTTACCAGACTTGGCCATTTCTATGGCTTCAATTTGGCTGGAGTCCGCATCCACGACGCTGTGCAGACTTACCAAAGGGTTCTCCAGCTTAACGTCATCAGTATCCATCAGCGCATCATTCTGAACATTTTCACCAAGCAGCTTCCGAACGTTTTCGTTCTGCATAATGACATCTTGGTTATTCTTCAGGTCGTGATACATGTTTATCTTCAGAAAGGAGAAAATTCCTATTTTACACTCGTTGGTAACAAACCATCCTAATTTGTTTACTTTCTTTCTGATGGAATCAAGATATACGGTAATGTCCTCATCGTCGTATTCAGGCAACGTTACGTTATATTCTGCCTGCATTTTATACTGAAAAGTGGGATTTAAAACAATGTCATCATCAGAGAACTTAATGACATACGGAGAAATCTGTGACTCTCGTTCCAGCGAAATGGGCACCAAAAGAACCGGAGCACTCATGGTAATGTCAGAATCATCCCGTTCCTTCCAATTGATGAATCCAAACACCATGTATGCCACGTTAACGCCCGTCTCTTCCAGTGCAGTCTTGGCCTTTTTCTCAATGTTTCTTAATGCCGTGATCGGTGTCATCGCGGTATTATATGGCAGCACTTGATTGGACTTTTTTATTTTTGCGGCATACTTTTCGTAATACTCTTCTTTGCTTAGGCTATTCTTTTTGGGTTGTTCTTCTTCAAATTCATCCTCTTCGAGCTTCGCGTCATATACCTCAAGCTCATTACCCTTGCTGGCTTTTGAGAACAATGTCAAAACATCGGGACAGACGATCTCTACCGATGAATTCTTTGAATTCTTAAACTTGATTAGGTTGTTCATCTTTCCCGTATCAAGTAATTTTTCCGCCCAGCGGTCAAGTAATTGTTTTTCCATGTGGCCTTCTCCGATTTGGCAAGTCATTACGCCTTACCTTTTTGTATAATAACATCATTATTTACGATAATAGATTTATAGATTACTTGTCTTTATGCCACCTTTGCGACAACGCTATCATGCAGTAAATTAACAACTCTAACAACGGCCGCAAGATTCACCCCGAACATCTTACTCAAATCATAGTTGTTGAACGGTTCCGTGTTAACCATTCCTTCAACCTTAATCTCTATGCCCGCTTTTGGGGGCATAACAACATTTTCTTCATCAAGGACATCCCACCCCGCCTCCTTCAGGTACAGATCCACGTACAGCTTTCTGGTAGCTTCTTCATTCATGTATGGCGGCTTTTGATAAGAGCAAACTTTATCAGTCTCTTTAGATTCAATTATGCCAACCAGATATGCAATATTATCCTGTGCCAGCTTAGCTTCTTTCCTTCGAACGCTGCGTCCGTGTTGTGCATTCATGCCGAGAATACGCACATAATGCATGGCACTGATAATTTCAGCATCATCCAGGTATGCTGTAATCGTCGGATTGTCTATTAGCTCCAGCAAAGAGGCTTTTTTAGGTTTCTTTATGTCAGCTTTCGCAAAGATAAAATCCACGCATGTTTCCAAAAGAGCTCGGCATAGTTTTGCGCTCTCTGGATAAGATTGTGCCGCAATGGCTTCGTTTAATTTGAGATTCAGCTCATTTACCGTCATAAGCGTACCCCCTGACAATATATTAACCTAATAACCACATCATAATTATAAAAACAACTCCATAACTATTGATTTGTCGACTTGTTTTACAAAAGACACAAATTCATTTTGTAAATCAGTTGGCGGAACAAATCCTTTCAGCTTTGCTATCTTTCCTTGGAACAAATTCGCCTGTGATGACGCTGTCTTTGAGGACTCTATTTGTTCTTGCACATAATCTGATGTAATCATATACTCCGCAAACTGTGGTACTATTGTACTCTTAAACCTGATCAGCGCAGCACTCCTAACCATTTGGAACTTAAGTCCTGCCGGAACACTGCAGCACCGTCCAACTGATCCCGAGCACGAAATAAGTACATCCCCTTCTTGCGGAACTATTCGTTTCGATATGCGATCATATTCGTCCTGATCTATATAATCGACATCATTAAGCTGAATTGAATGATTCAACACGTTGCGCGCTGACAACAGATATATGCCTTTGTCTGTTCTTCGCGGTGTAGCATGTTCTCCATCTGTAATCAGATCTGATATCTCTTCAAATCT
>JAEEGL013335603.1_pt1 | contig 17905 bp, 7 predicted proteins | sample 9134231 | NCBI WGS metagenome assembly JAEEGL01 (sample SAMN16246548, study PRJNA631951) | gut metagenome | biome: gut microbiome; feature: rumen; material: fiber-attached | host: Bos | place: Iran: Karaj | collected 2018-10 | reverse complement strand
TATTACCTTCAAGGCATGCCTTAACTGCTTCATTCTCCGCGTTTTTGCCTTCATACTGTCTTCCCAGGTCACCTGACATTGATCCGTCGGAAAGCTTGGTAAAGTCCTTGGGCCTCATCTCGTTCTTCTTATCAATGCAGAAGTGAGTGTACTTCATGGCCTTTTCAAACATTGTCACGGACACTCTCCTAAAGCCTGTCTTTGCGTCAGTCTTCATAAGCCTTCTCATGACAAGGTTATAGTCGATCCTCGGCTGGAAATCCTTATCGTAGATATATGTTGCCAGACTCTCCTGAAGCTCCAGCTCTCTCTGATATTCTTTATCATGATCTCTTAATGCCTCATTTGAAGTAAGCTGTTCTTTCTCTGTGACACCGATATCCGGGAACGTGAGCGCTATGGCAAACACCTTCTGTTCCTCAACAGTGAGGTCATTATATTGCTTTATGAGATCCTTTTTACCTGACAGTAAGATCTCTCTCTCAACATCAGCCCTGGTGAACTTTTCCGATGAGAACAGTCTTTCCTCTGCTGTTATGGTTTTATTGGAGATCTGCTGCATGAGCACGCTTGAATCCGGCAGATAAGCAAGAGTTATCTGTTTGATGTCTTCGGCCGTGAGATCCCTCCTGCCTTCAACCTTGCTGCCGATCAGTTTGTCGATCTGATCGGAGACAGACTTCACAAAGTCCTCCTTGCCGGTTTCAGCCTTAACAGCTTCATAGATATCTTTTCTGAAATAATCAAAGAGTCCAACCTGGATCTTCAGATCCTTTGATACTTCACCTATCTTTTCAACGCAGGCGTCCACAAGCTCATAGTACCTTCTCTTATAGTCACAGAGCTGCATAAACTGCTCTTTGGGCATGGTAAAGCGGGCGATGTCCATCTCTTCCGTGAACTCTTCGTAATCCCTCTGAGCGATCCTGGAAACAGGTTTATCTACGAATAATGCATCCTGTCTTTCATTAAGCCCATCTATGATCTCCTTTACATCGCCTTCGTGAGTCCCGTCGAGGGGAAGGCTGACCCTTGATGCGTTCTGTGCAAATGCAAAGACTATGGCTTTCTTTATATCCTCCTCAAGCACAAAGGTTTTGTCTGCACGAAGTGCCTTGTCAAGATTGAGAAGTCTCAGCTTCTCAGACTTAAGAGCAGCCTTGAGCGCCTCTTCGTCCTTCAATCCAAATGCAGCGGCACGTTCCGTAAGAAGACCTCTTATAAATGCTTCGTCTGCATTTCCGAAATCTCCGGCAATGTTTTCATCAACGAATTTCTTTGCCGCGTCAAAGTCCTTCTTAGAAAGCTTTGGATCGGCATTGTAGGCTACAAGTCCGACACTGCCCAGAGTAGCCTTCTTCATGGCATAATCCGTGAATTCCTTAAAGAGGTCTCTTTCCAGCATCCTGCCCTGATTCTTCTTTATCTCAAGTTCAAGTCTTACAACATCTTTGGTCTCAAGAACACTCCGGTCTGAGTAGATGTTTGAGTTTCTTTCAAGCTGCTGCGCGCCCTTGAACTCTTTGAACTTCTCAAGAAGTCCGGCCTTAAACTTGTCTGTGGTCACGGAGAAGGCATAGGGCTTGATGATCTGCATGAGAAGATTGTAATCAGCATAGGCCTTGTCGGCTTCCGTCAGTTCTTTGCCTTTGCGGGCTTCATCATCCATCTTATAGATAACACCTGCGGAGCCGAGGGCCTTCTTATTCATCTCAGCCATCTTACCAAGGTTGACGATGTTCACGATCTCTTTTAAGAGTTCTTCATCTTCTTTGGTATCTGCGGTCTTTTGCTTCTTAAACTGCTTTGCCGTGATATCGCCGATATAGTCGTCAAATGCCGTAATATTGCCCTTATACGTCGAATCCAACCGCGTGATGGCTTCATACATATCATTTTCGTTGTATAAAAGGTTGAATGCGCCGACATCTCCCTTAAGCAGGAAGGTCAGGTTCATGAGAGCCGTTCCGTTTATTCCGTTTTTCTCCATCTTTTTCTCGACGGCGTCGAAGATCTGATTAACGCTCTTATCACCGATCCTGACATTCATAAAGGTGTCATAGTACGAGTCAATGGTGTCTTTCCAGTTGCGTTCGGTCCAGGCTTCACGACTCTGGAAATCCTTCCAGTTTCTCATGATATACTGTTCATTAATGGGCTGCGATGCTACGTAGTCACTGCTCATAAACATTTTAAGGCCCAGTCCGTAGCGGCGGTCCTGATCCTTCATGAAGTCAATAAATTCATCATCGGTAAGAGTCATGACCTTTTCCCAGACGTCATGATCTCTCATCATAATATCTCTGACGATCTTGAATTTGCCCTTTTCCGCACCGGTTCCGTAATTGTCGATGATCTCACATCTGGCTTTGTATATTTCGCCGAGCATCTTACTCTTTGCAAGCATGTCCCTGGATTTTTGGTTATCACCGTAGAGTTCCAGGATCCTCACGATCATGTCATGAGTATCGCTCACTCCGAATTTGCTGATATTCTTGGCAGCATCTGACTTCCGGTCCTTGATGCCGGCAATAATGGGTTTAAGCCTGATGTGGAGTTTTTCCTTCTCTTCAGGAGTGATATTCAGTTGATTTATGACCGGGGTGATCTGTGCTCTCCTGATATAGAAGTCATTGCTCTTCTTTATGATGGTGTTGTAATAGGCGTCATCATTAGAGTCAAGGAGAGCTTCCTCCCCTCGTCCGCCGGCCTCAAAATACTCCTTCTCATAGCCCAGAAGCAGGATCTCTCCCATGCAGTCGGAGATCGTCTGTTTCTTCTTTGAAGAATCTTCAAGGGCGATCTCGGCAAACACATTCTTTACGGTCAGAAGCATTTGCATATCGTCGCTGGTTAAGATGTAGCCCTGCAGACATCCGCTCTTTCTCAGCGCTGCAATTGATTTATCATCAATGCTGTAGCTGACTGGCTCTCCCTGCTTGACAACCTCCGTTATCTTCATGTTGTCCAGGATCTTTCCGAATTTCAATATCTCCTGCTTGGCTGCGATCTTGTCTTTATTCGGATTATTCTTATCGGTCGCAATAGCCATATACTGAATGAAAGCCTTGATCAGATTAGCAAAGCTGTCTCCGGCTCCCGTGCCTGCACCAATCTTGTAGTTTTGAAGCCTGTCCCACAGTTTATGCGCATAGCCCATTCTCTTGATCCTCTCGGGCTGTTTGATCTTTTGGCCTATTACGCTGAGATAATCAAACTTAAGTGCGCTGTCTGTGTCAGCACCATCTGAAGACAGGATAGCATCAAAACGCATCCTGTCGATCTCCTGAGCCTTAAGGGCTTCCGTCCTGTACTGAGCCAGCTTTGTCGCAAAGACCTGATCATCCATTCCGCCCGCAAAGAAGTCTGCAAGGAGCTTTCTCCTGATCCCGTACATATCTCCGCCGGCCTGACCGCAGAGTCTCCACTCATCCAGAAGAAGTCTGGGCTGTGCATTGTCTTCATGGGGAACGCCGGTGACGCTTAATAGCGCCTTTAGATCCGCAAAGAACTGGGAATAGTCAATGAGACTTAAGTCTCCCAACTGCTCTACACTCTTTACATCTGCAAGGTAAGGATGTGTTGTATGGAGAGCGCTCTTTTCATCATCCAACTGCTCCGCAAGGACCTGATTGAAGATGTCTTTCTCCTCCTGCCTTTTGAAGATCTTCTTAAGGGCCGGATCCCCGAAGATCTGCTTTTGGATATCCGAATCCACAACGGATTTAGGCGGGACCTTTATCGCCGCATTCTTTTCAAATCCGCCCGTGAACTGTGCTCTGTTCATCAGTGATGACAGAAAATCCGAAAGGGCGGCATTATCCCCTTTAAGTGCCTCGCGTTTCTTGAAATTATCCTGGAGCTGCTCATCAAATATTTGGGAAAGCTTTGTTTTCATCAGATCCAGTTTGTCGCTCACTGACTTTGCGTCATACGTTCCGTTCGCATAATTATTTTCAAAGATCTCAAGCCAGTAGTTTTCAAAGAATACTTCGATCTTATCCCACTGGTCTTTGGTGAGTCTGACCTCGTCATTTACATACAGAGCCCCTGTATTCTGTATGCTTTTTCGAAGCTCCGGTGAGGCAACATAATTCTTCAGAAAGTCCTTTATGTTCTTTTTGTAAAGCGTCTTAAGGCTTGAAATGATATCATTGACTTTTTGATTGGATTCTTCCCACTTTACCTGTTTTTCCTTACTTACATTGAACATCTTGGGACGGAGATAGTACCGGTCTCTGTGACCGTTTGCGTTGACATGTGCGGCCACAACCTTTTCTATCTTGCTGCTCAATCTGGTAGGAAGTCCGGTACGGGCAAACTTTCTTTCCCAGGTTCTCTGTATCGCAGCGGCAGAGCCGTCATATACCATCATATTATCGATCGTGTACTCCACGATATCCTGGGCAATGATGCTGTATCCCAGAAGATACTCTCCTCCGAGGTCCTTAAGGATATTCCTCTTAAGTACGTCCTTTGCCGTGTTGCAGATTCCCATGAGATCGATCTTTCTGTCGATCACAGCCACATTATCGTGTACGTTCGCCCTGATCTTGGTAAGCGTATCCTGGAAAGCCTGATCTGTTACGCCGTAAGTCTTTGACTTGCTTAAGATCCTGTTTATCTGGGCCCTAAGGGCACCATCTTCTTTTGCAGGCTTTTTCTTCTGCTCGTCTTTCTTCTGATCATCCTTCTGCTGACCATCCTTCTGCTGATCATCTTTCTGCTGATCACCTTTCTGCTGATCACCCTCCTGCTGCTCGCCCTCCTTCTTAGCTGCCTCTTTCTCAATTTCTTCCTCGGCAAGCTTCTCCTGCTCAGCCTTATCCAAAGGCTCGCTCAAAAGAAGGGCCTGAATGGTTTCGTTTGCCCACAGATCCGACAGATGGATAAGATTGGTATAAAGCTTGGTCCCGAGGGCAGTGTTAATGGACTTCATTATCTCGATCTGTCTGTTCTTTGCAGCCACATACTTAGGCTTGCTGAAGAAATCATCAAGATATGCATTATTATTAAGAAGATCCCTGAAAAATGTATCCGAACGGAGCATCAAAGCAAATTTCTGCTCCTTGACCTGCTCGATAAAATCCTCCTTCATCTTCGGGATATACAGGAATTTCTTACCTATCGATGACTTGGGAAGTTCATCGGTAAGCTGCAGCAGATTGTGATTAAGATTGCCGTTTAATGTGATGAGGTATCTCTTCAGAGGCTCTCCCGTAAGGTTCTTACATTCGGGAATGCTCTTCATAAGTTCAAAGACCTTATCGGCATAGTCTTTGAGGACCCATTTGGACTTCTTCATATCCTTGTGGTCAACTTCTTCGGTTCCTCTTATGTCTTTTTTCAGAAGCGTTCTCCACTCCTCGTAGATCTTCTCCTGCTTCTTTTTCTCCTCTTCTTCTTTCTTCTTCTTTTCTTCTTCCAGCTTTTTCTTGTCCTGTTTTTTCTGTTCTTCTTTATTGTCCTCTTTAGGGACTTCAACCTTCTTTTCCTGCGCGACGCCCGTAGGCTGCACTCCCTGGAGGATCATAATGTTTTCGCGAAGATTCCTGTCCTCTTTAGCCTCTTCTGAAAGATTGCTGTCATTGATGTCGAGCCTGTTGCGTCTGATCTCGGCAGCATAAGCGTCTACCCGGTCTCTGATGTTTCTTACATGAGTCATCATCTCAACGTTGAATACATCAAAATTTCTGGCCTTTCTTTCAAGGTCCTCGCTCTTGTACATGGTTTTAATACCATCGGATGCATAATAACCTGCAAATCTGTTAAGTGCGGAATAAAAGACCTTTGCTGTTGCGGACATAAGAAGAACATATGCCTCTGCAACATGGGCATCAGGCGCAAATTTAGCCTTATTGTTTGTAACAAACAGATTATTATCCTTTATGTCTAAAATGCAGTAGAGTTCTTCAGGCACAGCTATGCCAAGGTTCTTTGCATAAGTAAGGACCGTTTTTGCGTCGTTGACGGTTTCTTCGTAACGCGACCGGCTTAGATCTCTCGTAGAAACAACGCGTTTACTCTCTACCTGCCTTTCCTGTTCTCCTATTATATTTCCCTTATCGTCTCTTACTTTGTCTATGACAGTTTCAGTAAAAGTTTCGTATTTGTTTTCGGTATAAGGCTTTTCGGAATTCTTAAGCACCCTGTTGAAAAGCTTCGCCATATCGCCCAGATCCACCGTATTATGGCCGTCAAGGTCCTGTACTTTGCTTGAAAGCTTGGCTTCGTGATCGTTGTCTTTGTGCAGCAGTTCATTTTCAACTTCTTCACGCTCAACGATCAGATCCTCATTCGGTTCCGCCTGCCCGGTCTTAGCCGCCTTCTTCTGTCTCTTTTTCTTATCCTTTTCCTGCGCCTTAAGCCGCTCTTCTTCTCTGTTATCGTCGATCACGTATTTGGAGAAGAATGACTCGATCTTATCCTGAAACCTTTTATCCGGGACCGCTGTCTGCAGATGACCGAAAACCTCGGTCACAAGCGTCCCGTTAATCTCATCCAGCATTTCGGGCGCGGTTATCTTAGGCTGGTCCGCCTCGGTATTCTTTTTGTTTTTCGCGATGATATTTGCCGATACTTTAGTGCGCAGATATTCAACTCTGTCCAGCTGTTCGGCTTTAAAATTATTATATTCCTGAAGAAGCCTCTCATGCTTTTCTTTAAGTGCTGCGGCCTTGTCTATTCTCGCCTGTTGTTTACTCTTCCATCTTGCTTTGGCAGCTTTCTTTTTACAGCCCTTAAAGCGGGGCATTTCATTGTTCATGATCTCCCGCTCCCTGGCAAGTCTCTTCGCAGGAAGATTCTCAAATGTGTAAGTATCCGCTTTATAACGGTCGGCATCCTGAATTTCGCCGAAATTTTCGGCATCTTCGTCTTTTAAGCCTGTCTTGACAGTCTGCTTGTTGATCAGAATGGCTTTATCGACTTTTTTGTTTTTATCAGCTATGTCAGTGGAAATAATGCCTTTCTTGCTGCCCTGCTTCAGTATATCTATCTTCTGCTCATCATCATCTTCAATGATCAGATTCTTCTTTCTTTTGTTTATTCTCAATTCGTCCATACCATTACCTCCCCACTGAACCCATTATCCTAAGCTGCTCAACGTATTTACCGAGATTAAACTCTGCTTCCGCGGTGACAACACTGGATGTCTGCGGCGGATTCAAGTATGTCGTCATTACCTCCTGAAGCTTCTCATCCACAGCGGAAAACGAAATAAATTCCGGCGGAGCGGAACTTCCGGCGGCATTGGAAACAGTGAAGGCAAGTAACGGACGAAGGATAGTCTTACTGTCCGGTGCCACATAAAGATCCGTGACTTCAACCTCTTTTCTTTCCACCTCTCCGGAAGCCAAAAGCAGAGCCTTCAAATTTCCTTCGCTGTCGATCGCGGCAACGCTAAGTTCCGGATCTGCATCCCTCAGATCTCCTTCCGTTATGGAAGAATCCTCGAGATCATTAAGCGCGGACGCGATCTCTTCCAAACTCTCTGCGAGGGTCTTCATCATCGAATCATACATGGAGCCCGATTTGGCGGAGAGCTTCTCATATACATTTTTAAAGGGAAGATAACACTCTTCATATGTATTAAGACTTATATCGAAGCCATGATCTGATAAAAGCTCCGATAATTTATTACCATCATCACCGGTATAGTCAAAAGCAGCCGTGAGCATGGATGCTTCCGTGGAGTTCGGTATATATGTATCCAGATATTTCTCGAGCATCAGTGCTCCGTACCCGTTATCCCGATAAATATCAGGGATCTGGAAATAACTTATCTCCGTGATGTCCTCTTCCTCTTCAAAGGTTACTTCCATAAACCCCTTGTACTCATCATCCTCCTCATCAAGAAGAGCATACCAGGTGATGGTCTCACCCGGCTCCGGGGTTCTGACAGGCATGTCATTTTCTCTTGCTTCATAGAATGGTATATCAATTAGTTTCATTGCTGTGACCCTCCTTTAAATGCAAGTGTATAATTGACAGATATTTTACTATAAAAATAGCTTTTTGTATAAAAAAATCACCCCGGAAACTCCGAGGTGGTCTTTCAGTTTTCAGGATCAGCTGAACGAGCAGGTCGCGGTGGTCACATAGCTTGTATTTGTCCCGTCAGAGCAGTAGGCCGATACCTTGTAGGTTCCGGGCGAACTGTAGTGAAGAGTACCGGTATAAAGCTTGTATCCGCTGCCGTTCACATCCACATATATTGCATATCCCTGGCTGGAAGAGAGGACTATGTCTATGCCGTAGCCCGATCTTGCACTGGTGGATACCGAGGGCGAACTCACATAGTACCCGTAGTTATAACCCCCGTAATTCCCGTTGTCACCATTGCCGCCGTTGTTGCCGTTGCCGTTATCTCCGTTGTTTCCGTTGCCATTATCCCCGTCGTTTCCGTTGCCAGGATTCCCGTTGTTTCCGTCATCATAATCCCAGTCGTAGTCGTCATCATAATCCCAGTCATAACCCCAGTCCCAGGGCCAGTCATCGGGCCAGCCGGGAGGGGGATTGTTATTTCCGCCGCCATTCCCGTTGTCGCCGTTATTCCCGTTATCATCATCGCCGTCGTCAGGAACCGGTGGTGTGGGTGTAGGTGTGTCGTTCCCGCCGTTATTATCATCCGGTTCTTCCGGCTCTTCCGGCTCATTGGGCACAGGTTCGGGAATATAAGGGTCATTTGACGCGTCAAATATCTTTGTAAGGTCGAGACCGCCTGTAGTAACCGAGCCATATGATGATCTGTACATGATGCCGTCATTGGCGCTCAGCAGCCTGTTTCGAACAAGCTTTACCGCATTTTCGTTGTCCGTCCCGAACTTTGATGTATCGGAGGCGTATATGAGCGCCACCGCTCCGGCAACCACGGGAGATGCCATTGAAGTACCTGAAAGATACTCATAATTCCCGTTCAGATATGTTGAGAGGATATCATCACCCGGTGCCACGATATCGACTGTAGAGCCAAAATTGGAGAAATAAGCAAGGGTCCCGTTATCGTCAGATGAGGCCGCAACGGATATCGCGTCGGAGAAAGCCGCAGGATAAGGAGCAGTCGATACTGAATCGTTTCCGGCAGCCGCCACGAGAGTAATGCCGCTTTGCTTGAAGCGTGACAGCACATTACCGTACCAATATGATGCTGATGCTCCGTCCATATAGCCTGCCAGGCTCATGTTCACAACATCCACATCCTTTGTCACGGCCCAGTTCATAGCAGAGATGATATCCGCCATCTGGAAATAACCATTAGCCCCTCCGGCCTTTGCTATATAAAGGGAAGCCTCGGGCGCGACACCACAGCCACCCTGACCGTTATTTCCAATTCCCGCAGCGATTCCCGCAACGTGAGTGCCATGTCCGTTATCGTCCTCTGCGGAGCTTGTGCCGCTCACAAAGGTGGCAGAAGCCTTGATGTTGTTGGCGAGATCCGGATGGTCGAGGTCACAGCCCGTGTCTATGATGCAGATCTTCGCCCCCGCGCCACGGGTCGTATCCCAGGCTGTCATCGAATCAATGGCCTCATGCTGCCACTGATACTGAATGTAGGAGTCGTTAAGATATGTCTCGCTGATCTTGAATATATACTGAGGCATGATGGCCGTTTTTATCGAACTGTCTCTCTCGGCAGCTGTCATCACATTGTCTATGGTCTGGGGGAGCGAAAGTGTCGCTACGCCACAACTGAAGTCCTTTACGGAGGCATCATACATCGAAGCCACCTTTTCAGCCTCAGAACGATTTGCTGCGAAACAGATCGCCTCATATTTTTGATAATCCTTCCCCGCTTCAAGGTAATCCAGCATGTCGGAGATCACATCGATGCTCTCTGCTGTGTCGGAGCGGGTGCCAAAGGTATAAGAAAACGAAGACGCGGATAATGACGTTGAATTTACGCAGGTATTCCCATTATAGCGCGTAACATGCGTCCTCGTACTTGAGGTATAACCATAATCGGAATTCACATCCGAATATCCGGCGGAAACCGAGTACCAGCCTATGTCTTCATTCTTCCAGCCGATAGAGGAAAGATTCCGGTGCTCATTCAGATCAGATGTGAAATTATGCGCTCCCGAGGCAGCGTTTGGATTGTATTCCCTATAAATGGGAGCTTCTTTTTGGTCATCCGAATACCAGCCGATGCCTTCATCACTCCAGCCGACGGACGAGAGATAACTCCTCTCAGCTGCATTCGTCGTATAATGATGATCGCCGGCATTGGGATTATAAAGCCTGTACACAGGCGTATCCGAGCGTTCAGGAGCTATCCAGCCCACGCCTTCATAGACCCAGCCGACGCGGCGGAGATTGTTACGTTCCGCCTTGTTGCCCGTATAGAAATGTTCGCCCGTCGACCTGTTGTAAAGTCTGTATATTTCCTTTACTTCTTCATAGGTTCCGGACGCCGCCGCTACCGCTTTGCTCTCTACTGTCTCTTCGGCAGGACCTTCATCCGCGCCTTTCGCGAAAGCCGGAACTGCGGAAAGAGACAACAAAAGCGCCCCTGAAAGGGAAAGCACAAAACCTCTCATTACTCTTCCTTTCATAGGCGCCTCCTTTACTGAAAAAACGCTTTGTCAGTTTTTCAGATTCAATTCATTATTTTGTAAATGTCGAAATATATCCGGTATTAGCATCAGTTATCTTGAGGGCTCCACCATCATATGTGAATACTACCTCTGTACCATTGAGGGTCACGTTTGCAGTGTTTCCGTTATCGGTATAGGTGAAGGGTGTCTCTGTTCCCATGAATACAAGCTTTCCTGTACCGTCATCTGCAAAGACATACTGAGCCTGAAGCATATCAGCAGTTACTTCCTGACCAGTCTGCTGGCTTGAATAAGCAGCATACTCAGAAACGCTCATCTCCTGACCATTAATGTTGATCGAGGAAAAATTCCAAGTCCCAACGAAATTGCTGCCAGACTGTGTCTGTGCGGTTCCTGAACCAGAGTTTCCGCCGCAGCCTACAAAAGCTACTGCTGAAAGTGAAAGCGCAAATGCCGCTGCAACTGCCGTTACCTTTTTAAAATTGAACATATTTTTCTCCTTCTTTCTCATTAAAACACCATCTTGCCAATTTTGCAAGCAATGGCGATTATAAATCCTCGCCCGTTTTATGTCAAGACCATATGAAAGGAAGGCTGCAGTCCGCCCTCAAAAAAGCTGAAACTACGAGATCCCCGGCACATCCATATGATCGAAGCCATTCTCGCTGAAGCCCCAAGCCATCTTTGCCGCGCCGCACAGTGTTGTGGAAAGGAGTGCCGACGATCTGGAAAGAATATAGATGATACTCAAGTACCTCAGATTTTCCGCATATCCGTCCCGTTCTTTTTTCTCTTTATAGATATCAGCCAGGAATCGCTTTGAGGTGTCGTTTGGATCATAGGTGATCCTCTCCTGCTCCACATAAAAGATCTTATCCTTGAGATCGGAATTCATAAAGATCTCAAACACCTGATCATCCTCCGTCGCGAGAAAGACCGCATCATACCCGCCCTTTTCAAAGAGCGCTTTCGTTTTTTCAAGGATCTCGGCTCCGGAAAGCGGCCGCATCAGGTAGTTTGCAAGGTTACCTGTCAGCTGCATATTGTAGTCCGATCCTCTTCCAACCACACCGATGTATTTTTTCACGCCATCCGGAACGACTTTTTCATATTGCTTTTTGCAAAAGGCGATCACATCCTCCTTTACATGGAGATATTTTTTGATAAGCTGCGGATAATCCGCCAGAATATCCTGCTCAAAGAGATAAGGATTCTTGGTCTTCATCCCGTCATAAGCCGTCAGAACATTTTTGCTGTTATAGAGATCCTCAACGGAATACTCTGATACCGGCTCGAAATACATATCCCATACATTTGATCCGTTTCCGTTACAGAACTGGTTTACCTCTCCATAGATCCCGAGGTCTACCACCGGATAAAGCTCCTGCCCTGTATTTTTGATCACCTCAAGCTTGTTTAAGACATACCTTAGAACTCCCGCCAGCCCTTCATGCCCCAAATGGGATTTGATGGCAACAAGTTTTTTGTCAGGATTATCCTCGCCGTAGCTCGTAGTCTCGGAAAGCCAGAAGAGACCATTCATCATCTGGATGGAATTATATGTCTTTTCCTTTATGGATTCCCGGTTGATAAGGAAGTCCATCTCGCTTACTACGGTCATCACCCTTCCCAGATGTTCTTTCCTTACCTTTTCTTCTTCTTTCTCCGGCATGATCCTGACCGGGCTTTCCTCGTCAAAGAAATACCGGGCCTTTTCATCCGTAAATATCAGTTCCTTTTCAGGGAATTTCTCTTTGATTATCTTTGCAACCGCATAGGTATATTCTTCGATCTCACGGAAGATGAAAACATCCGCCCTTTCGATCATGGTAAGATCCAAGCCTTCCGCATCATAGGTGTAGGTCCGAAAATCGCTGCTCGGCGACATTTTTGCCTTCGTCGCGATCTCTCCTCCACTCAGATTCTGTTCAAAGCAAAGCTGGTATTTTGCCTTCCCGTCCCCGTCCGTGACGGTTATAGGATCCTCCTCCATCTCCGGGTGAGCGTAATAAAAATCCCTCGCTTCAAGAAATACCTCCCCGCTTTCTTTCAGCTTTTTTTTCGTTGACGCCGCGCCCTCTGAAAGCTCAAGTACCTTTATCATTCTTTATGCCCTCCTCATCCATCTTTCTCCATAAGACTGTCTTCGATCATTTTGTCGATCTCCGTGATCCTCGACATCACTTCATCGTAATGATCGATAAAACGCTCTCTCGCCAAGCTAAGCCATGCCTCGTGCTTTTCTTTAGGATGATTCGGATGAAGCACGGGAAATATGAGAAGCTTAAAGCCCAGCATCCAGTTGATCGTTTCATTGAAGAACTGCTTTTTCTCTGCCGAAATCCCCGGGAAATAGCTTTCCACAAGAATATCCCAAAGCTTCTTAAGTTCCTCCACGGAAAGCCCGAAGTACTTCTTTGTGATCTCCGGATGCTCTTTGCCTATGGTTTCACCGGACAATATCAGATCATAATATGATGCGATAAAATCAAACACGGGATTTCCGTAGCCGATCTCAGCCATATCAAGGAGTATCAGTTCTCCGAAAACCGCTCCGATATTATTCGGATGAAAATCGCCATGCACGATGCTGTCACGTTCAGGGACCGCATCAAGAAAGGCTCTCATCTTCTCTATATCCTCTTTTGAAAGATAATCCGCATGATCGATAATCTCCAAAAGATCATCTTTCACCTTATGAAACTCATGTTTTGTATCATGGATACTGTGCATCTCCTGAAAAAGCTCTGCAAACTGCTTTGCGTAGGAATCAAAATTCTCATAATCCTCATATACGAGGCTCGCAAGACCTGCCGTCTCCATACGCTCGAACATGATCCCGAGGCGCGTCCCATCCGTCACCATTGAATAACAGAGCGCGGACGGCACTCCGAGCATCACCGCGATCTTTGCGTTTTTCCATTCCTCGTGGATCTCGTCTTCCGTAGTCTTCTCCGAGAACATTTTGACAATGATGTCCTTCTCGATGGCGTAGACCTGTCCGTTTGATCCTCTGGCAATGGGTTCTCCTTCGATCGGATCGATCTTCAGGATCTGTCTTTCCACGCTCATCATATTGGTGAGGCCTGTCATATCCAGGAGCCTGTAAACCTCCGGATGTGCATTTATCAGCCTGAAAGCCTTCCGTCTCTTTGCCATAGTGAGAATGAGCCGAAGTCCTGATCTTGAAAGAAGCTTCGTCTTTTCAAGATCCCCGATAACACTAGCTTCCTCCGAAATTTCTTCCAGTTCCTCAAGATACTGTTTCATGTATACCTTTGAATTTACGGAATCCAGCTTCTCCGGGAATATGATCTTATAAACCGTTTGATTCATCTCGGCCATCTTTTTACCTCCTTCTCAGTCACTTTCTGTTTCTCTCAGTGCGCGATCTTCAAGGCCTTCCGAAGCCTGGTCTCAAGATGATAAAACAAAAGACCGATCACAAACGTGATGATGATCGCCAGCACGACCTGCAGCAAAATGGCGACCGGAGCCGGCAGTGCACGCGTTATCATGATCAAGATCTCATTCCCATAGAAGAAATAGAAAAGCATCTGCACCAGGAAAATATGATACGAGGCTTTTCCGAACACAAAGATCTTGTGATATCCGATCCCCGAAAAGCGCTTCATCATAAAATACACAAAACCATAGGCAAAGAACGCTACAAACATTGATGCCGTACTCCATGTATCAAAGATCGGAAACTCGTAGATGTATGCGTTTACGATCACATAGAAAAGGCCGAGGAACAGAAAAAGTCCTGCCTGAACATCCTCCTTCTTTCCCCTCTCTTCCTGCGTGCCAAGATAAATACCACAGCCCAGCATGAACGTAAACCTGAAGATCAGAAGCCGGTACGCATCGGAACTCATCCCAAGGAAGTGCGAAAGCAGATCATAGGCAAGGTTCAAGCCAAAGCAAAGAAGGAGCCCTGCATTCCTGTTCTTTTTAAACAGCATATAGAGAAGCGGCAAAAAGACAATAAGCTCCACCATGATCGGAATATAGTAGCTGCCGAAGCCCAAAGTCCCGGTGAAAAACCAGTAAAGAAAATCCGGCACGGAATCAAGAAAATGGACATCGAAGGGAAGCGGCAATCCTTTCATATGAAGCGGCAGACAGCCGATGATCTCGATCACGACGATAAAGATATAGGCAAGCATAAGGCTCATAAAGGAAATGAACATATATCTCGGCTGATAAGCTCCCCTGACGCCGATCTTATTCATCTTCTTCGTTCTCAGATATGCCGAGATCAGAATGAAGATAGGAACTGCGATCGCCTCTAAGAGCGGACTGATCAGCGTCGCTGCCTCCTTATGGGGAACAAGCGCGTGGGCCGCGACAACTGCCGCGATACTTATCATTTTCAAAAGATCAAAAAGGTTGTTTCGTTGTTTTTCCTCTACCGCCATATTTTTTCTCATCCTGTAAAAGATCTTCCGCTGTCCTCAAGAAATACGACTGCATCCTTGAGCGTTTCGATAAACCGGTCGATGCTTTCTTTTTTGTAGACATCCGGACAGTATCTGACAATGAGCCCGAGCCGGTCTTCTCTGCTGTCATCAATGATATTGATGGAAAAAACTCCTGACATCCTATCAAGTGTATTGCCATCATAGGTTTCAAGTGACAACCGGTCAAGCTTCGTTTCGGCATATATCGTGTCCTTCTGATAAATAAAGCGCACCATCTCAGAAGCATCTCCGATGTTCTCATTCATGTAATTATATCCCAGATGGTTAATGGAGAACTGAATCTGCTCATTCATGGAAGAAAGGAGCTTTGAAGGCTTTGCGTTTTCCTCCACCTCAAGTCCTGTTACAAGCTGCGTGATCAAAAATCCCGCACAGTTTATGGTATCCCGGTCATACCTCCCGTTGAACGTGGAGTAGACAAAAGCTCCATCCTCTCCGTTATATCTTGCTGTCGCGACAGCGACGGCTGTAAGGAAGAAATTGGTATCGTACCCTTGCTTTCTTTCAAAGCAGCCCATTTCCCTGACTATCTCACTTCGTCTTTTCTTCGAATCAAAATCTTTCTTAAGACCGATGCTTCTGCCGGAAGCAATGGAAGAAAGCCGCTTTTTGAAGTAGTCTCCTGCCTCGGCAAACCCCTTTTGCTTCCTGGCTTCATTTTGCCTTTGAACGATCTGAAACCAACGGTCTTTTACAGGTACAAAGGTCTCGTCATTGTAGAGCTCATAAAGATCGTTCAGAAGCATTACAAAGCTCCCGCCGTCCGTAAGCACGTGATGAATTGCGAACCAGAAGTAGCGGGCATCTTTATTCTTTATGATGACAGTACGGAAAAGTCTTTTTCCAAAAACAGAAAACGGCGCATTCACAAGATCCTTTATCCGTTTGGGATCGGTTTCCTCTGTCTTTATCTCCTCCACCGGTTCCTCATCCAGAAATGCTTTTTCAAACGCCAGGACAAATTTTCCCTCTCCTTCATCCCTGATCTTCACACACAATTCGGGATGATAAAACAGAAGCTTTTTTACTGCGCCTTTCAACCTTTCCGTGTCAACATCCTCTTTAAGCTTCTGAAACCTTGCCATAGTAAGAAATGCGGAATCGGGCGCGTAAGTCTGGTAATAAAGGAACTGCACCTGCGTCGGCAAAAGAGGCAGGTCGCCTTCGATCACAAGGCTCTCCTCTTCCTCTCCCTCAGCTTTTGCCTTCCCGCAATGCTTTGCAAGGTTTCTTGGTGTTTTGTACTCATAGATCTGATGGACACTTACCTCGTACTCAGTACATGCCTCCACCAGCTTGATAGCGGAGATGGAATCGCCTCCGCTGAGATAAAAATCATCCTCTGCACCGATTCTGTCGACGCCGAGCACCTCTTTCATCTTTTCGCAGAAATACCTCTCCTTATCATTTGCAGGCTCTGCGTAGGCGCTCTCTTTGCTGTCATCATCAGGCTTCGGCAGATCCTTTTTGCTGAGCTTCCCGTTGGCATTAATGGGAAAAGACTTCATCGGAACATAATATGTCGGAAGCATATAGGAGGGAATGATCTTTTTGATCTCCTCTGCCGTCTTCTCCTGATCAAACCCATTTTTCTCTGCTTCATCCTCAAGATAATAAACGGCAATGAAGGATCTGTTCTTATCGGAGAAGCCCTTTGCTATCACCTTCTCAAGCCCTCCGCATCTCTGGACCGCCGCCTCGATCTCCGCGGGTTCGATCCGGTTGCCGTTGATCTTGATCATATCGTCGTTTCGTCCTACGACATAATAAGCACCTTTTTCATCTCTCCGGCAGATATCTGCCGTGTGATACATTCCGTCAACAAATGCTTTCGCGGTCTGCTCGGGAAGGTTGATATAGCCGCGGACATATTCATTCGCAAAGCAAAGCTCTCCCTGACCTACCCCCTCGACGACCTTCCCGTCATCATCTATCAATTCAAATTCGATACCGGCAAGGCCGGGAAATCCCACGGGTGCTACTTCATAAGCCCTGTCAAGGGTCGTTCTGAGCACACAAAAGCCGGCTTCACTCATACTGTAGGTGTTTACGATCTCCGGAATTCCGCCCTCATAATAAAGTCCGTTTGCCGGCTCGCTCCCGGTCTGAACTACCTTAAGGCACTCTGCGGGCTTCTTATAGATACGGATATAGGAGGGTGGCAGATAGATACGGTCAATCCTTTCTTCCGCAATAAATTTCGTTAAGGCGTTATAATCCCTGAGCATCTCTCCTGAGACCATGAAATTTGTCATGGCGCAGGCGGTTGATACTACAGATTCAAGAATGGAAGCAACAAAATTCAAGGGCGGAACAAAGCCGTTTCTGTAATGAAGATATTCTTGTGCCATGGGAAAGAATGATTCCATGGACTGATCCAGATTCCCATACTCATGCAGCACCCCCTTCGGATTCCCTGTGGAGCCCGAGGTGTAAACCGCATAGCATGCATCATGTGGATCAGTCTCCTCATATCCTGAAAGCGGCTCCTGCTCAACCATTATTGTCTCAAACAAAGGCTGGTCCAGCACCAGCTTCGCATGAAGATCCTTCCCGATAAATTCGAGCCTTTCTTTCGGATAACCGGCTTCATTGATCACAAAAGCCGCGCCCGCACGCCACACGCCAAGCATGCAGCTGTAAAAATGGATGTCCTTTTTCACGATTATCTGGACAAAATCCTCTTTCCCGATCCCCTTTGATCTCAGATAGCGGTAGATCTTTCCTGATTCCTGTCCAACTTCTCCATAGGTAATAGACTGATCCCCATCCACAAACAAAGGTCTGTCCGCTTCGCTTCGGATCACCTCAAAAACCCGTTCCAGATATCGTCCCATTATGATCTACCCTCCAGAAAATCTACAG
>JAEEGL012943339.1_pt1 | contig 17905 bp, 19 predicted proteins | sample 9134231 | NCBI WGS metagenome assembly JAEEGL01 (sample SAMN16246548, study PRJNA631951) | gut metagenome | biome: gut microbiome; feature: rumen; material: fiber-attached | host: Bos | place: Iran: Karaj | collected 2018-10 | reverse complement strand
TTTGAGTATAATATACAATACCATTTAATGAAATATATCCAATATCCCCAGTATGAAGCCATAATTCACCATCATCATGACGTCTTAAAACATTATCTGTTTCTTCTTTATTATTTAAGTATCCCATCATTAAAGTAGGACCATTTACACATATTTCTCCTTCTGTTCCAAGAGGAAGTTCTTTGTGTGTTTCAGGATCACATATTTTATATCTATTACCAACCATTGGAATACCAATACTTCCTGGTTCATTAGTTCCAGGGAATGTATAACAAGTTGCTGCTACGCTTTCTGTCATACCATAACCTTTAGCAATATTAATTTTTGCTCCATGTTCATGTAACCATTTATTAATTTTCATTTCTTGAGGAATTGTTAATAAATCTCCTCCACTAACTATATATTTAAGGCCACTCATATCAACATCAGCAAATCTCTTGTTATTCATCATTCCTTCCCATAAAGTTGGAACACCAAGTATAACATTAGGTTTATCATATTTCCATATTTTATAAAATCTTTTTTCATCATATTGAGGAACTAATATAGTTTCAACTCTTAAACAAAGAGGAGTATGAACACATACACCAAGGCCAAATCCATGAAATATAGGAAGTATTGTAACAATCTTATCTTTTGGTCTTACATCAATAACATTAACAGCGCTTTGTTGAGCTAATGCATTAAAACTAGCATTTGAAATAACAATTCCTTTAGGTTTACCAGTAGTACCACCACTATGAAGTATTAAAGCAGCATCTTCTGGTTTAACATCAGCCGTGAATGGTTTTTTATTTTGAATACCAGCATCAATGAAATCAGCCCATGTCATATAAGCATGATCACTTCTTTTTGGCTTTTTAACTTTTATTCCTTTAAAAATATTATATCCAATAGATAAAGCAAGTGGCATACTTTGACTAGGTGAAATCAAAATAGTTTTATAAACTAAACTTTCTTCAATTACCTCTTTATAATTTTCATAATCAAAATCTACTAAAAATAAAAATCTAGTCTTTGATTCATTTAAATATATTTTAAGTTCATCCTTACTTGATAATGGATGAATAATATCACATATAGCACCTATTTTATTACAAGCATAAAAAACATATATTGCTTCTGGCATATTAGGAGTACATATTGTAACAATATCTCCTTCTTTAACACCAAATTCACGAAGACCACGAGCACATACATTTATACTTTTGAAAAAGTCATAGTATGTGATTCTATTATCAAAATAATTAAGCGCTATTAAATCTTTATCATCACCCACATTATCTTTCATGAAATGATAAATAGATTTTTTAGTAAATTTTATACTTCTTTCTTCTCTACTATAATAATCTAGCCAAGGTTCATTTTTTTTCTTTGGTTTAAATATATTTTTAATTTTAAAACCTATTTTTTCAAATATCATATTATTCTCCTCTTTTAATGTACTACTCTATTATATCATGAGTAAATATTTTTTTCAGTAATAATATATTTTAATTTAATATCATTTTCACTAGTTTGTATTTCTTCTTCACTGATTTGTTCTTCAAAACATAAACCTATAGTTTGTCCAATATATCCTTCTAAATATTTATCATAAAATCCTTTGCCAAACCCTATTCTATTTAGTTCTTTATCAAAACAAACACCTGGAAGTACTATTAAATCAATACTATTTTTATCAAATATTATTCCACCCTCTGGTTCCATTATACCAAAATTACTCTTTTTTAGATTATTAAATGAATTAATTTTATAAAACACCATGTATTCACCAATTACTTTAGGAAGAAGAACCGTTTTATTATTTTCAAGACTATATTTAATCATTCTTAAAGTATTAACTTCACTTCTAAGTGGATAATAAAAGGCAATAACATTAGCATTATTAAATTCTTCAAGTTGAATTAATCTATTAAATATTTCATTTGATTTAATATCTTTATCAGTAATGTTTTTTCTTATTTCTAAATATTTTTTTCTAAGGACACTTTTATTCATTATTCACCTATAAAATTATATAACATACCTTCTAGTGTATCTCTTTTTCTAATTAATATATCTTTATGATCAGATGTTATTAATACTTCAGCAGGTCTACATCTTAAGTTATAATTTGATGCCATTGAATAACCATAAGCACCTGCATTATAAACAATTATAGCATCATCCACACAAGATTTACTAAGTAATCTATCACTACCCAAAATATCACCAGATTCACAAATATTGCCTACTACTGTATACGTTTCTTTTAAATCATTTTCTTCTTTTTGCAATACTTTAATTTCATGATAAGAATCATATAGAATTGGTCTCGTTAAAGTATTAAATCCAATATCACATCCAAGATAGTTTGTATTATAATTTTCTTTTATTGATGTTACACTTCCAATTATAATTCCTGCTTCTGCTACTATATATCTTCCTGGTTCAATATAAAAAGTAACATCTTTATTATCATAACTTTCTAAAAAATTAGAAATCATTTTATCTAATTCTATAGATAATTTTTTTAAATTTAATCTTTCTTCATTATGATAAGGAACACCAAATCCACCACCAAGATCTATTATTTTTAATCCATTAAATTCATGAGCTATCTCTAAAATATTTTTAACGCCTTCTAAAAAATCATTATAGTTTAAAAACAATGATCCAATGTGTTGATTAATTCCTACTAAATTTAATTTATACTTTTCAATTATTTTCTTAACATCTTCTATAAATTCTCTTTGAACACCAAATTTAGTTTTCTTTCCACCAGTAATAACTTTTTCATGATGTCCAGAACCTACTCCAGGGTTAAAACGAACTATTATATCTCCACCCGGATTTAACTTGCCATATGTTTCAAGTTGACTTATTGAATCAACACTAATTAATACTCCTTCATCTATTATATCTTTCATCTCAGAAGAACTAATATTATTGCAAACATACATTATTTCATTACTTTTATATCCAGCTTTTTTCTCAAAAGAAAGCTCAATTGGTGACATAGCATCAACATGAGCACCTTCACTTTTTATTATTTTTAATAATTCAATATTATTATTTGCTTTAAATGAATAATCTACAATTAGTTTTTTATTTGGAAGTAATTCCATCATTTCTTTTGTTCTTTTTCTAATAGTATCTTCATCATACACATATAATGGACTACCATATTTATTAAGTAAGTTAAAACATTCTTCTTTTGTTAAAAAATCATTCATACTTATTACCTCCAACTACGCATTTAATTAATTATAACATAAATTTATCTATTTCATAAAAAAAGAGGATAAATCCTCATTATAAATCAGATGTGCTAACTATTATAACAGGGCGTAAAAAATTAGCGCTAAAAAAATTTCCACTACTAAAAACACCATGTGGCCAATAGCAATATAGCACTTTATTATCTCTTGCAGATCCTAGCCAATAATCACTACTCTTTAATGCATTCTTAGCATATAAATTTGTTGAAGTATGCATTGTATTTGCTTCCTCATATGATAACAATCTACCTGTTACTCTTACATCAGTTGCATTTGAAATTTTATTTGTATATGCATTAATATATGAATACAATAAACTGTTGCTATCATATACGTATGGATAAGGATTATTATACCTAGTACCATATGTATTTTTTATTCCACTTGTTCCAGAACAATTCCAAGAATTGCCATCATACGAATAATTACAATTATCCCAATATCCAGTTTCAGAAAAAACAACTTTATCTGTATTTAATAAAACTGATGATTGACTATTTAAAGTAGTAATTATTGCATACTTTGTTAGCAATATTGTTTCATTTTCATCACTACTTACTACATAAAAATTTTCATCTGCAATTGTCAATTCATCTCCAGAAGTTATTTTATCTGGGATTTGTCTTGTAACAAACTTAGCAATACTTCCAGAAATTGTTAATATATCATCTTGACTAATACTTGATATCTGAACTACATTATCTATGTCTTCTATTTTTAAATCATTACCAACATATTCATATTGATAGGTTCCATCTGTTGCTTCAAATTTAACTATATTACCTGCTTTATTTATTTTTATATAATAATCTATTTCTTTTCTACCAGACATTTTAAGTGGATTTTTGCAGCCATCACCACATTTAGAATAAATTTTATATTCAGTCTCATACATAGAATCATTTATCCATTGTTGTTGAGCAGTTTTTACTATCATTTTAATTTCCGTTGTAAATGAATTCTTTTTTGCTTCATTAAATAAACTCATTATATTTGGTAATGCTATTATTACTAGTATCGCTAAAATTGCAATTACTGCTAGTAATTCCACCAATGTAAAACCTTTTTTATTCATTGTATTACCTCTTCCTATTATGTTTTGATTTTATCATTTTTAATAGAAACAATCAATATGTTTACAAATTACATTTATATGTTATAATTTTTTTAGGAGGTTTTATGGATAATAATTATAAATATAGTGAAATTATTTTAGCTCTTAGAGAAGAATATCGTAAATACGAAAAATTACTAAAGAGGTTAGAAAGATTATTAGTTGTACGAAATTATGATGTTAATATTAAAGCAACAATTGGCCCTGATTATACAGAAAAAGAAATTAATAATATACGTATAGATATTTATGAAAAACAAAGCAATATTAAAAGAATACTACATGTTATTAAATTAACAATGATGGGAGTTCATACACTTGGTGAACCACATAGAATAGTAACAAAAGATGATGATACATATTTACTCATAATCGATAATTCAATATCTTCAAATTTATATAATCTGGATCCAAAATTTCATCCTGAGTTTATTGACAAAAAAGCGTTTGATGAAACTGCAGATGAAATAATGAATTCTGATTTTATAAAGTTACCAGGCTACTTTGAAAGTCTTGATCGTGTACAATCTTTAACAATGAGTACTGGAGGTATTTCATTAAGTGAGAATTATGGTTATAATGCAAATACTTTCTCATATGTTGGTTATAATCCTAAAAATGATTCATTAGACTCAATAATAAGTAATGGAGAAAAATCAATTTTAATAAGGTTATTAGATACAAGAATACCTAAAGATTATATACCAAATGAATATAGAGTAATTATTGAAAAATCACTTAAAGAAAATAAAAAGTTTTCTAATGATGTAGATGTAGATTCTCCAATTAATAGAAGATGCGAATTAGAAATAATAGAGAAGCCATATAATTATGGACTTGTAAGAAAAAATAGATTTAAAAATCAATAAAAAACACAAGTTATATACTTGTGCTTTTTTTATATACGTGAAAATGACTTTTTCTTAAGACAATAACATTATAATTTATATGGATATAAATACTCTATGTTACAAATATATTATATTTCCATTTCTTTTTCTTTTCTTTGTAACGCCTGTTTCTTCATTGTAACAATTTATAACAGCTTCTAAAGTATAGTTGGCATATAGTACAACGCGTTGTCTTGAATCATGCATTCCACAGACAATTTGTCTAAAATTAGCACCACCGAACATTCCTACAAGTCCTGTTCCAATAGCAATTGTTGCAATAGGTTCATCATTAACAGGTATATTATCAAAACACTCTTTAATTACTTCTCTTTGATCTTCACCCCATCCATTTTGTAATGAATGACAAACTAGTGCATGATAAGTTTTATCTCCAACAGTTTTTGACAATACTGTTCCTATTTCATGTTCACCACAAATTGCTAGTTCTGGCCAATATTTATCAGATATCATTCCAGCAAAACCGGCATCATTATAGCCTTCAGTATTAATTGCAAATGCTATATGTTTTGTTTTAGAATTAAGTATATCATCATGAATAGTTTTAACAACCATAAAACATATCCTCCTTTTTATTGATTGATTATTATACCATAATTCTTTAAAAATACAATCACTATAGTATATTCTAGTATTTAAAAAAACAAACTATTTACAGTTTGTTTGTTTATTTTATCTCGTATAAATATTCCGAGTTTTCTATCAATTTGGTGCGACTGTTTGTGTCATATAAGAAATTATAACACTACTTAAATTTACTCAATTGGTAAATAAATTTTATCATAAAAGTCTATAAACCCCAAAATATTACAAACTTTTACGCTATTTAAAAAAATTAATTTTTAAAGTAAATCTCGGCTTTTTGTTGACTTTTGCCGATAATTACTATAAAAAACTTATTGAAGCAAATAAAAATTTTGTATATAATATTGGACATAGGGGAGACTTTAAAATTATGTTTACAAATGAAATGTATAAAATAGAAAAAATTATTCATGAATATAAAATGTCTGGCATTACCGATATTAAAGAGTTGGTTGAACTTAGGAAATGCCATAAATTTTCATCATCTGGTGGTTGGTATTATTATAGTGCGGCAATAATTCCATATACAGAAATGTTAAAACATATAAATGAATATAATAATAGAGATATGGAAGAAACTACTGAAATGCGTTGGTGGGATAGCATAACAGAAAAATACAATAAATATAATGGACATTATATAAGCCCATTATTGTTTAATGTGTATGATGCCATTTATAGATTTAAATGTGTAGAGAGACTATCTAAATCTTTAATATACAGAAAAAAATTAGAAAAACTTTATGGGCTTGGTGAGAATGTAAATGATAAAAGCAACAAAAAAACTCGAAAATTGCAATTAATTAAGAAACAAGAATAAAATAACAATTTAGTTATAGTTTAAAAACCATGATTTTTTAAAGTACACTTCAAGTTGTTAAGTTTACTATATATTTTATTTTATTAATTTTTTTTGCATACCTTCACAAATGTTTTCTTTCATAGTTTTTGTATTATTATGAAAATCTATAAATGCATCTTTTTGGCTGTTTAAATATTCAGTAATTGTTGGCAGTAAATAATCATAGTATTCAAATGCAGACATATGTCTTTTTTTACTATCTTCTTCATATATCTTTATATCATTGACAATATCATCTATCATTTCATCGGTATATATTAAATTTAAATAAGGTTTATTTCTTAACTTAACATTACTAAAAAAACTAATATCTTTTAAATTAAATCCATCAATAAATTTAAATAGTCTTGATTGATTACATAAATCCATTCCATAAAGTAAATCATCATACTCAATAATGTTTAAGACATGATTTGATTCAGTTATATTTAATGGTTTAAATAATACTCTAGATGCACAATAATACTTTCTTACATATTCATTTAATTTTTTCATTATATCGTAGTGTAAATCAGAAAAATTTCTACAACATCCTTCACCTAGTATTATATTAATACCACGATTTTTTCTTAACTCATTTTTTGCTTCATTTCTATTATATTTTAAATCTTTTGATAAATATCCATTCCATATTAAATATCCCAAAGCAATGGAATACTCTAGCGTATTAGACAAATTAATACTTTTTAATAACTTTATTAATTCTAGCAAAAATTTCTCATATTCTTTAAATATATCGCCATATAATTTTTCTTCTTCAGCATATTTTTCTAATAAGATTTTCCTACCACGAATAGACAAAAGATAAGCAGCTTCATCACTTTCAATTTCACTTGAAAAAAAATGTAAACCACTATGAATTATTTTATGTCTATAGTCTTGATCACTTAATACTTTTTTCATGCTTTTCTCCTTAATGCAACATATTATACCTGATTCTAATATATTTTTCTATCATAAAAAAATTGGTGCTGATCAACTAAATATAAAAAGTTAGTTATGACTTTTAAATATTATATTTTTTGCTCCCACAGAATACATAAAATATCACTTTTTAATATCAGGATAAGTATGAGATGTCATAATATAAATATTTCTAAGAAATACCTATATTTTTATGACACCACTTATTTTGCACTTGCAAAATGCTCCCTAAAATTAATATTTTCATATTTTTTTGCTTTAAATACTAATGAAAGTTTCTCCAAAAAATGCTTATTTTTTGAAAAGTGCTAGGGAGCAATTTTTTAAGTAATTTCTTAAATATTTTGTTGATATAGTCAAACATATAGCTTATTTTATGTGATTTTAAAAACAACTAAAAACTCAATATTTCATTTGAGTTTAATGTATTAACGTCAAAATTTCGACGATTTTTGCTTTTGGTGCTGAAAAGAGGAATCGGACCCCCAACCTACTGATTACGATTCAGTTGCTCTACCTATTGAGCTATTTCAGCATTGGTTGCCTTGGCAGGATTCGAACCTGCGCATGCTGGAGTCAGAGTCCAGAGCCTTACCGCTTGGCCACAAGGCAATATAAAAATTAATCATTACCTTTAAAAGGATGAAGTATTTTGTCTTTTATGCCAGTAGATATAACACTCATAACAGTATCATATATCTTATTAGCATCTTCTTCATTTACTTTTAAAGTACTCATAAATTTATCAATCATAACTTCTTTATTCTTTTTGCCAATAATAAATGTATCTTCAACAATACTATTTATTTGAATAGCTTTATCTTCTTCAATATTTAATTTGCTTTCTAATGCTTTTATAAAATCACTTTTATTCATATTTATTATTCCTTTCTAAACAATTATATCACAATTATTTTGAATATTTAGATAAAAATTTTTTAACTCCATTTAAATATCTTTTACTATCCACTAAATAACTTATTCCATGTGTTGCATTTTCAAATAACATTAGTTCTTTTATACCTTTATAGTTATCATAATTTATTTTTGTGTTTTCTACTCTTACAAAATCATCATTTAGACCATGAGCAAATAATATTGGTAGTTTAGATTTACTTAAAGATGATAATGTATCTTCACTTTTTAAATTACAATGAGCAAATATCCTAGACCACATATTAATAGCATTTATAAATAACATACCTGGAATATGAAAATAATGAGTTATACAATATGATATCTCATCACATGCATTAATATATCCTGAATCAACTAAAATGCATTTAACATTCATTTTTTTTGTAACATATTTTAAAGACATTAATACACTTGATGCTCCCATAGAAATACCCGCTAAAATAATATTACTTTTTGGATATTTCTTATTAATAAACTTAATCCAATTAATAATATCCTTACATTCTTTTATACCAAATGTTATATATTTTCCTTCACTTTCATTAGAAGTTCTATGATCTATTAATAGTAAACTATAACCTAATTTATAGTATTCATGACAAGAAGCAAATAAATCACGCATAGCACTACTTCTATATCCATGTGACTCAATTATTATTCCTTTTGATTTTTTATTTTCAATAAATATTCCATGTAATTTTAAATTATCATCTGATTTAATATACACATCTTTTATTTCATTATTTTCATATTTTTTATTAATCCAATCATTACCTACTTGAACAATTTCCTTATATGGTTTTATTGTTTCTTCTACAATTTTTTCCATTGGTAAATAATTATCATCTATTTTTCTACATACAAAAATAAACATAACAAAAGTTATTATTAAATAAATTATAATTAAAATTAGAAAAACTATTAAAACTGTTGTCATATTTAGATTATAACATAAAAAGAGTCATATTGACTCTTTAATTATGAATTTGAAGATTCGTTAATATATAGTTTTTTATAAACTTGAGAATTTTTTAATAAATACTCATGTGTTCCAGAAGAAGATAATCTACCCTTTTCAATTACATTAATAATATCTGCATCAATTATAGTTGATAATCTATGAGCAACAATTATTATTGTATGATCTTTAACAAGTGAATCTATAGTTTTTTTAATATATTCCTGTGATTCATTATCAAGAGCAGAAGTTGCTTCATCAAATAATATTACTTTAGTATTAATAAGTAATGTTCTTGCGATTGCAATACGTTGTTTTTGACCACCAGATAAATTAATTCCGCCTTCTCCAACTATTGTATTATATTTATTTGGAAGTGACATAATATAATCATCAATATATGCCTTCTTACAAACTTCTCTAATTTCATCTAAACTAGCATTCTTTTTAACATATCTAAAGTTATCCAAAATAGATGTATTAAATAAGAATGGAGATTGTCTAATAATTGAAATATTACTTCTAAGTGAATTCTCAGTTAGATCTTTTATATCTACTCCGTCAATTAAAATTTGGCCTTCTTTAACATCAAAGTATCTTAATAATAAATTAAATATAGTTGATTTTCCATTTCCACTTCTTCCAACAACAGCTATCTTTTTATTAGGTTCAAATTTTAATGATAAACCCTTTAATGTATAACCTTCATTATCTCTATATTTAAATTTAACATTTTTAAATTCAATAATTCCTTTTGGTTTTTTTAAAGAAACAGTACCAAACTTTTCATCTTCATATAATCTATTATTTACAATATCATCAATACGTTTTAAAGATACTGATATTTTATTAAAATTAACTCCAAAATCAGAAATAGATTCAACAACATCATCAATTCTCCAAATATATGTTTCAACAAGTACAAACATAGCATATATAATTTTACCTTCTACAAAGAATTTACCAGCTGTATAAAGAATAATAAATTCTAAAGCAAAATATACAAAATTATTTATTGCATAATATAATATTTCATAAGCTCTAATACTTTTTTCATGATTAAATAATTTATTAATTGTATTACCAATATCATTTTCTATAATTTTTTTGATTCCTAATGCTTTTATTTCTCTAATACCAGTAATATTCTCTGTTGTTTTTTTAATATACTTATCAGATTCTTCTTTAATCTTTTGTTGTGTTTTTTTAATCTTAGGGAAAAATATATATGATGTTATTCCCATTATCGTTGAAAATAAAACAATTTCTAAACCTAAAATCCAAGATATTCTAAACGAAATATAAAGAACAACAAATATAACAAGTGATTTACATATTAATTTAATTAGTTTATTTAATAATGACATTACTCTATCAGTATCATTATGTAATCTATTAATATATTCTCCAACGCCTATATCCTCAAATGCAATAGCTGGTAATTTATCAATTTTATTATATAAATCAAGTGATGCATTTTTAATAAATTTTAATTCTAAATAATTATATAATTTATCTTTAAAATACTGTACGCATGTATAACATAAAACATAAATTCCAACCCATATTCCTAAATACATTATAAACGTATAGAAATCTTTTGCTATCAAATATTCTACTGCTTTACCCCAAAAATAAGCAGAAATTAAAGTTGGAACATATGTGAATAATACTAGAAAAACGTATAATATAAGTTTTAATTTATCTTTATTAAAATACTTGAATAATAATTTAAAATTACTTAACTTTTTCATATGTCCACCTTCTTTCTATTAAAAAAGAAAGCCATACAAATGGCTTTCTCACAATTTTTTATAATTAATGAAAAGTTAAAAATCTAGTGAGAACATCTCACATACCATTTGTACATTGTTTTTAAAAATAAATTCTCTTGAATTTGCAAATAACATTTTCATATTCTCACTCCTTCCTTCTTCAAATTCAACTTCATAATAGCACATCTTTAAATATATGTCAACCAATAATTGTTTACACAAAAATAGAACCTATAAGGTTCTATTAAAGTATTTGAATGAAATTAAATATTTTTATTTACAAGTATATTTTGCTTCTTCTGATGATTCCATGTACTTTTTAAAATCTTCTTTAGTCATATTTTTTAATTCTTCATCATCTTCATCATCAGCAATCATATTTCCAAAACCTTTAATTGTAATTTTCTTTCCTGAGCACTCTACCTTAATACCTTTTTCTTCATCTTCAGCTAATTTAAATAAAGAACAATATGTTTGAGCTGTTGTTTCATTATCTAAAATATACGTAACTTCAGCATCAGTGAACTTATTAGATGAATCAAAAAGTGCTGTTATTTCACCTGTCATCTTGACTCCTTCTTCATCCATAGTAGCACTACATACTAACTTATTTTGTTTTCCACATCCAGCTAAAACCAATAAAACTAATAAAATTGAAAATAATTTTAAATATTTTTTCATAAATTCTCTCCTTCTAATTTAAAATATTTCATTCAAAATAAACTTAACTAAATTATAACATAATAATCTATTAAAAAAAACCATAAAAATGGTTTTTAATATATTTCTTTGGTGGAGCTGAGGAGTAATGAACTCCTGTCCAAAATAAATTCCCATAGGACATCTACAAGTTTAGTTGGTTTTTAGTCTCAAATAATAACTTAGAGAGCCAACTTCTATTATTATTCAAAGTTTATTATAATTCTTTATATATCATAAACAAATATATAATATAGTTCACTTTATAACTCCCAATCATAATCTCGTGAACAAAAGACTAAGTGGAAGACTAGCTAATTACCCTAAATTAGGCAAAAGCTGGTTGAAAATTATATTCGTTTCCGATTATTTTATTTTTGCGTTTTAAGTACGCCTACTACTTGCATCCTACCAAAATTATATAATGTCGAATCAATGCAGCCCCATAACAGTTATAATTATATCATAAACAAGCTTAAAATACCAGTTTTATTGACAAATAATAATATATTTCTTAAAATATATTTCGTATGAATAAAAAAGTTATTAAGGGATTTTTAATTTTATTTGTTAATTTAATTACATCAATAAGATTAATTGGTGCTTTTACTTTGCCTTTTATATACCATTATAAAGGAGCAAGTGTTGTTGCAATATACATATTAGTCTTATTCTTAAGTGATGCAATTGATGGTTTTTTAGCAAGATTATTTAAAGTATCAACTTTTTTTGGAAGTTTAATAGATGCTAGTAGTGATAAAATATTAAATATGATTTCATTTGTTATTTTAGGACTAGAATATAATATAATGTTTGCTCCACTTATTATTGAAATATCAATTCTTTATACTTCTTATTCAACATATAGATATGGTGGTAATGTAAGTACATCAATCATTGGAAAAATTAAAACAATTATATTAGATATATTTGTAATAATTAGTTTCATATTAATTAGCTTAAATAAAATAAATCATAAAACAAAATTTATTTACTCACTTATAAATAATACAAGTTTAATTATAAATGTTTTTGCTATAGTAATAGTATTATTATGTATATTTACATTATATGACTATATGATTAAAAATAAAAAAGCAAGAAGTAATCCTAAATGTATGGAAATAAAATATGAAGAAAAAAATAGAAAAAATATAAAAACTATTTTAAGTAATCTATTTGATACAGACTACTATAGGAAACATAAAACAGAATCTATTATGAAACAACTTTATTTGGAATAATTATTATTTTATGATAAAATATACTAGGAAGTGATAAGATGAATAAAATAAAAATACTTGGCATATTATTATTAGCTGTTGGTGGGGCTTTACTAATATATAGCCATTTTGAAAAAGTTAAAAATGAACAAATAATTATAAATAAATTTAACGAAGAATATCATATTGATGATGAAGAAAATGTATTTTCATATAAAAACATCGATGAAGTATTAGATTTATTTGAACAAAAAACTGGAATTGTATTTTTCTGTACTCCAAGTTCAAAATGGTGTCATAAATATGCATTTTATTTAAATCAAGCATTAAAAGAAAATAATTATACAGAAAGTAAAGTATATTATTTAGATATTTCAAAAGAAAGAAGTCTTGATTCTATTAAATATCAAAAATTACTTACACTATTAGATAGTTATTTATATAAAAATGATCAAAATACAAGTAAAATTAATATGCCTGATTTAACATTTATAAAAGATGGAGTAATAGTTGCACATGACAATGAAACTTCACTAATACCAAGTGACGTTAAAGATAATGAATACTGGAATAATAGTAAAATAAATGATTTTAAAAATAAAATTAAAAATTATTTAGAGGTGATAAGATAATGGAATATCAATATTTAATAATAATTGCAATTTTACTTATAATATCTTTAGTAGTACTTAAAATAAGAAAAAAAGATTTCTCAGTAGAAATCAACAAATTAATTCAATATTTAGGTGGTAAAGATAATATAATTGATTCACAAATTAATCTATCAAGATTAAAAGTAACACTTAAAGATATGTCACTTGTTAATAAAGATGGCATACAAAAATTAGGTGCCAAAGGTATAGTAGAAATTGATAATGAATTAAAAATAATTCTTGGACCTAATTCTAAACAATTAAAAAAATATATGTCTGATTTAAAATAAGAAGAAATTCTTATTTTTTTTAATAATAATATGGATATGTTGGATAAGAAGGATAAGATTGATAATAATACATTGGTCTTGGCCTATTAAAAGCACCTACTGCTACTCCACCAGTTAATGCTCCAAGTAAGAATGGACCAGCAAATGGAACAAACCTTGTATCATTTTTATATTTAAATTTATTATACATAAAAACACCTCTAATATAAATTATGAGGTGTTTTATATTATGATTGTGCTTTTAATCTATATAGATTTATTGATGGATGATTAAATAATCTTAATCCATATTTTTTTGTACCCAATCCACTTGAAATAAATATTTCAGTTATCCCTTTTTTGTAATAAGGATCATTATACTTATATGAATTCTTATCATTAAATAGTCCACCAACGATTGGTAAAACAACACTACCATTTAATGAATAACCTCCAAGTATCATATCAACTTCATATGTACTTTCATCAATATATTTAATAGAAATACCATCATTAACTAAAACAATAGTATACTTTCTATTTAAATCATCATAAAATTTAAATGATTTATTTAAATCAATATTATCTTTTAAAGATGAAGCAAGACCAACAATATAAATACTATCACTTGTTTTATAGAATACTTCTTCAAAACTATTATTTAATATTTTAAAATTAGAACTAGTCATAATATCTTCATAGCTATCAGTACTATAATCATTTTCACCATATATTGCAAATGCACCAATATTAGCCTTTATTTTTGATAATTCACTTTTTAAGAATTCTATATCAGATTCTTTTAATTTAACGTTATATGACACTAAATTACCTGTAAAAACAACAATATCAGGTTTTAATATATTAATTTTTTCAACTAAAGTTTTAACATCATCATTATTAACAGTTGATTTATATAATAAATCAGAAAAATGAACTATTTTAACTCCACTATAATTACTAGTTAAGATATTACTCTCTACTCTATATTCTTTTACTATTAATCCCTTAGTACCAATGTATTTAGCATATAAAAATATAGAGACAATTGCTATAAATAAGAAAATAATAAAATTTAAAAATTTATGAGATTTTTTTTCTTCTTTATTTTCTTCTTTTTTTTCTTCCTTAATATTATTATCTTCCTCTTTTATTTCACTTTTTTTCATAGTAATCCACCCTTAAAAAGTGCTAGTAATAATAAAGCAGTAAATGTATTATGAATTGCATGAATAACCATTGAAGAACATACGGTTTTTGTATCTCTATCCATTAATGCAAATGATGCTCCTAAAGAACCATAAGGTAAAATATATATTAAATCTGTAAGTACAAAAGTACCACTTAGAAAATTTGTTGCAATATGAGCTAGTCCAAATAATATACCAGAAATAATTACATATACCCATTTATTCTTAATAATAGGATCTAAACTCTTTCTAAATACTAACTCTTCACCTAATGGTGCAATAATAGAAATGCTTATCATAGATAAAAAAGTACTAGTATATAACATTTCTCTAACTTGTTCTTCATTTGCAGAAATATTTTTTAAAAATATACTTATTAATAAATTAAAGAAAACCATTCCCATAAAACCAAGTATATAAGTTTTAAAACTTTTCTTAAAATTTTCTTTAAACGAATCTCTATATATTTTTACTTCTAATCTTAAATCTTTGTAATATAACATTATTAAAAATGCAACTAATATTATATGTGCAAGAATACTGCAAACTAATTCATTCTTAATAAAAACATTAAAAATTAGTTGTAAAATACCAGAAAATAAAAATAATCCAAGAAAACTAAGTACACAATAAATAATATTTGTAAACATACTTCTATCTTTAGAATATTTAAATGTATTATTCATATTTATCACCATAATAATTATATAACATTATATTTTTTTAGGAAAGAAAAAGTTAACTTACTTTACTAAGTTAACTTTAATATGTGTTTTCTTTCCTTTTGAAACTATCAAATCTTTTATTTCTTTTTTATCTATTACACGATTAGGATCAGTTTCTTTATTATTATTTAAACTTATTCCATTACCAATAATTAATCTTCTGGCTTCACTCTTAGATGGAGCTATTTTAACACTTACAAGAAGGTCCATTAAATTCATACCATCACTAAATTCTATTAATTCTTCAGGCATACCCTCTTCGCTATATCCTTTTGAGAATACTTCTTCACTAGTTGTGCGTGCTTTATCTGCTTCTTCCTTACCATGTAAATCTTTAATAATTTCATATGCTAAAGTTTTTTGAGCTAAACGTTTTTCTGGTTCTTTCTTTAAACTATCTTCTAAAGATTCAATCTCTTCCTTAGAAAGGAATGTAAATACTTTTAGATATTCAATTACTTTTTTATCATCTGTATTTATTAAATATTGGTACATTTTATAAGGAGATGTTTTTTCTTTATCAAGCCATAAAGCGTTTCCTTCACTCTTACCGAATTTATTTCCATTTTGATCTAATATTAATGGCATTGTAAATCCATATGCTTCTTTATCTAATTTTTTCTTTATTAATTCTATTCCAGTAGTAATATTACCCCATTGATCAGATCCTTCAACTTGCATAATACAATTTTCTCTTTGAAATAATTCTAAAAAATCATTTCCTTGAATTAATGTATAAGAAAATTCTGCATAAGTAATACCACTTTCAAGCCTTCTTCTTATGATATCTTTGTCAAGCATATAATTAACATTTATATATTTTCCTATATCTCTTAAAAAATCTAAATATGAATAATCTTTAGTCCAATCATAATTATCAACTAGTTTAGCTTTACCATCAAATATTTTATTAATTTGATTTCTTATTCCTTCAATATTATTTCTTACAGTTTCATAACTAATTATTTCTCTTTCAGCAGTTGGTCTTGGATCACCAATTAATCCAGTTGCCCCTCCACAAAGTAATATTGGTTTATGTCCATGTAATGCAAGTCTTTTAGCAGTTACAAGTGAACTATAATGTCCTAAATGTAATGAGTCCGCAGTTGGATCAGTTCCCCAATAAAAAGTGATTTTCTCATCATTTAATAATCTTTCAATTTCACTTTCATTACTAACATCTTTAACTAGACCACGCCATTTTAATTCATCATAAAATTTCATATTTAACTTTCCTTTCCTGTGGAACCAATTCCACCTTTTCTTTTATTTTTTATTTCTTTTTCATCATCTACAACTAAATATTTCATAAATATTCCTTGAGCAATTCTATCCCCAATATTTATTTCTAAATCTTTATCTCCATGATTTATTAATTTAACACTAAAATGTCCTTCATTTTCTGGATTATTATAAAAATCTGAATCTATTACACCAACACTATTTGCAAGAGATACATTGTATTTATAACCAAAAGAACTTCTATCAAATATTAATAACGCTTCATCACTTTCCATTATTACTTTAAGTCCAGTTTTAAATACTTTAGATTCACCTGGTTTAATTATATCATGAGTCATACTTCTAATATCATATCCTGCACTATTAGATGTACTTCTAGTTGGTAAAACAATACTTTTATATAATTCTTTGTCATCAGATATATCTTTTTTGAATTGTTTATAACTAATACGTTCAAATTTTCTCATTTATCCTCCAAAATAAAAAGGTAATACCAAAGGACGATTAAATCGTGGTACCACCTTTATTTATAGAATTAATATCTACCTCATTAATTATATAGCATTACCTTTTAAACTCCAAAATATGTAATTT
>JAEEGL011348611.1_pt1 | contig 17905 bp, 12 predicted proteins | sample 9134231 | NCBI WGS metagenome assembly JAEEGL01 (sample SAMN16246548, study PRJNA631951) | gut metagenome | biome: gut microbiome; feature: rumen; material: fiber-attached | host: Bos | place: Iran: Karaj | collected 2018-10 | reverse complement strand
CTTGAAGCCCGGCTTGTCGTTGCCCGCGATCATCATGGGGGCCTTGGCGTTCATGACCGTGGATCCGGCGAGACCGCCCTTGATGGCCTCAAAGACCAGCTGGGGATCGACGCCCGCCTTCTGCGCCAGGGTCAGGGCCTCCGCCAGGGCCTGGATGTTGCAGGCCACGATGATTTGGTTGGCCAGCTTCGTGGTGTTGCCCGCGCCCACCTCGCCGCAGCGGACCACGGAAGCGCCCATGGCGGAGAGCAGGGGCTTATAGGCGTCGAAGACTTCCTGCTTGCCGCCCACCATGAAGGACAGCGTCCCGTCGATGGCCTTGGGCTCACCGCCGGACACGGGGGCGTCCAGCATCTCCACGCCCACCTTCTGCAGCTCCGCCGCGATCTCCTGGCTGGCGATGGGGTTGATGGAGCTCATGTCGATGAACACCTGGCCGGGACGCATATAGGACGCGATGCCGTTCTCCCCCAGCATGACCGACTTCACATGGGGGGAGTTGGGCAGCATGGTCATGACCACGTCACAGGTCCTGCCGATCTCCTCGTTGGTGGCCGCCTTCGCGCCGCAGGCCACCAGCTCCGCCACGGGAGCCTGGTTATGGTCGTTCACCAGCAGATCCGTGTAGCCCTTTTTCAGCATGTTCTTGGCCATGGGCTTGCCCATGATGCCGAGACCGATCAAACCGATTTTCATATCAAAATCTCCTTTTCAAGTATTATTCCTTCACGCCGCCCCGGGCCATGCCCTTCTCCAGCCGCTTGATGAACAGGGGGAACATCAGCAGGATCGGGAGCGTCGCCAGGATGATGACGCAGTATTGGATGAGGTAACGGGTGTAGTCCGGGTTGGTCCAGTTGAGGAAGTCCTGATTGCTGGCCACCAGGTCCCGGATCCAGAGCTGCAGCGGCCACCGGGTCTTGTCCGTGGGCACATAGATGGAGGCGGAGAACCAGGCGTTCCAGGCGATGATGGCCGTGTTCACCATGGTCACCAGACAGAAGCTGAAGCACTGGGGCAGCATGATCTGGAACATGACCCGAAGGTGGCCGGCGCCGTCCATGCGGGCGGCCTCCACCGTGGATTCGGGCACGGAGTCGAAGGCCTTGATCATCATGACCATGAAGGCGCCGTTGGTGCAGTGGGGCAGGATCAGCGCCCAGCGGGTGCCCACCATGCCGAGCCTCCGCACCACCATGTATAGCGGGATGGTGCCGCCGGTGAACAGCATGGTGATGGCCACCATGGTCATGAGGAGGGAGCGCCCCTTGACCTTCCGGCTCAGCACATACCCGCCCAGCACGTTCAGCACAAACCCAAAGGCGGTGCTGCCTGTTACATAGATGAGGGTATTGCCGTAGGCCCGCAGGATGCTGCTGTCCCGCAGGGCCAGCTTATACCCGCCCAACGTGGCGTTGCCCACAGGCCAGGCCACCAGGCCCTCCGTGCGGAACAGGGTCTGCCCGTCGGAGACGGAGCTCATGAGGGTGTGCCACAGGGGCACGATGGCGCAGATGGCGACGAGGAGCAGGAACAGGCAGATCAGCACATCCACTAAAATGCTCACCGGCGAGGAGCTTTCGATCATACCGGACTTTATATTCTTGCGCTTGCGGAGCGCGGCTTTTTCAGCGTGCGTCATTGTCGTTTCCCCCTTAGATCATGGAGCTGCCGGTGAACTTCTTGCTGAGCTTGTTGGAGACCAGCAGAAGCGTTGTGCCGATGACGGACTGGAACAGGCCCGAAGCGGTGGACAGGCCGTAGTTCACCGTCTGGCCGAAGGCCATGCGGTAGGTGTAGGTGTACAGGCAGTCGGACACTTCGTAGGTAGCGGGCATGTACAGCAGCAGCACCTTGTCGAAGCCCTGGCGGAACACGAGACCGATACGCATGATGAACATGACGATGATGAGGGGCAGGATGCTGGGGAAGGTGACCCGCCACATGCGCTGCCAGCGGTTGGCGCCGTCGATGGCCGCCGCCTCATGGAGATCTCCGTTGACGTTGGAGATGGCGGCAAAGTAGATGATGGACCCCCACCCGGCCCCCTGCCAGATCTCGATGAAGGTATTGATGAGCCAGAAAACGGGCTTGTGGGAGTTGGCCAGCCAGTTCTGCCGATCAAATCCGAACCAGCTCAATATGGTGGTCAGCGCGCCGGTGCTGGACAAAAACTCGCTGGCCAGGGTGGTGACCACCACGGCGGAAACGAAGTAGGGCATATAGGAGATGACCTGCACCGTCCGGGAGAAGCGGCGGATGCGGACCTCTGAAAGGAGCATGGCGAGGATGACCGGCGCGGCGAAGCCAACCGTAAGGTTGAGCAGCGCCATGGCCGTGGTGTTCCGAAGCACCAGCAGGAACGTATCGCCCACGAACAGGTCCTTGAAGTTGTCGAACCAGATCCACTGGCTTCCAAAGATGCCTTTGGTGGGCTTGAAGCGCTCGAAGGCCATGGCGAGGCCGAACATGGGCGCATAGTGGAAGGTGATGAAGTAGATCGCCACGGGAATGAACAGCAAATAGATCTGCCAGTTCCGCCTGAGATCATACCGCCAGGTCCCTTCCTGCAGCCGAATGGGCTTCTTGGGGGAAGAGTGCTTTGTCAACGATTCCATCCTGCGTTTCCTCCGTTTTGTTATGCTCCTAAATACACGCCGTCCTCTAAAAGCTGCGCTTTCAGGGCAGCGAAGGGGACTTGACGCGGCGGTACGTTTTGTTGGGCGGCCATGGCCGCCAGGGTGCCCGCCGCCTGGCCCTGGGCCATGCAGCTGACCGTGTTGCGGGTAGACATATAGGCGTAGTAGTCCGAAGAGATCATCATGCCCACGGCGAAGAGGTTGTCGATCCCCTTGACCAGGATGGCCCTAAGGGGGATGCCGTAGCTGCCGTCGCCGCCCACGTGCATCTTGGGGGCGCAGTCGTGGAAGCCGAAGAGGGCGATATCGTCCTCGTGATGGACGCCGTCTAAAATCTCGCTGTTGGGGATATCGTAATCGCAGACGATGGTGCGGCCGCGGCGGGTGCAGAGGGTGGGCGACGTGCGGGCAATGAAGGCGTGTTCGCAGCCGGGGATGTTTTTCTTCAGCAGCTCCAGGCTTTCCCGCTGACGGCGCCTGAGCTCGATTTCGGCCTTGGTCATCTCCGCCTGGCTGGTGACGCCCTGCTTCATCACGTAATTGACCTTCAGGTACATGAAGTAGTTGTCATGGAGGGTGGTGAAGCCCATGGTGAGGGCCAGCCGGGCCATCTCCTTCTGGACCTCCAGGGGGATATGGTTGTCTTCGTTCGTTTCCAGGTTCAGCAGATGGGGGTTGCTGCCGCCCTTCGTCCGTGCGTGCTGCTCCATGAGGGTGGACAGGACCTTGTGGAAGGGAACGCCCACGCGCAGTATCTGGTCCTCCTTCCCGTCCCGAAGCCCGTAGGTGATGCCGGAAACGCCGCCGTTCTCCTGCAGATACCGGGTGTATCTCTCCACGTCGATCCCGGCGACGCCTACGCTGTTGGCCACGGAGTATTCCTGGGGCAGGGTGTATTCGGCGTCTGCACAGGCGGAAAGGTCGCCCCAGCCCGTGGCGTCGATGAAGGCGCCGGCTTCAAAATACAGCCGCCCTTCCACCCGGCTTTGCACGATGACGCCCTTCACATGGCCGTTCTCCACGTCCGCCCCGGCGACGAGGGTGTTGAAATAGATGGTGACGCCGGCTTCCTGGAGCATCTCGGCGGCCACGATCTTGTACACTTCCACGTCGATCAGGGTGCAGTGCTCGTCGTAATCGATACCCACCTCATCGACGAGATGACCGGAGCAGCCGCCGGCGGCCACCAGCCGGTCCACGATCTCCTGGGGGATGCCCTTCACGATCTGCCGGGATTCCCGATTGAAGAACTTGCCCAGGGTAAAGAAGCTGTGCATGGTGGTGCCGCCCTCCAGCAGGGTGCCACCCACATACCCTTTCTGCTCGATGAGCACTGTTTTTGCGCCGGTACGGGCGGCGGCGATGGCGGCCACCACGCCGGCGGTGCCGCCGCCTGCCACGACCACGTCGAAGCAGCGGACCGGAAGCTTTTGTGCTTGTTCGGTAAAGGTTTTCATTTTTCCCCCGTAAACAGTCTTTTTGCTGATCTCATCTTATCTTGATTGGGGCCGGCGGGGAATGAACAGATTTGCTTTCCTGTAAACTGATTCGCTATCCTTCGGAAAAAGACGACAGCAGCCGGCTCGTCAGGCCGGACAGGACCTTCTCCGCTTTTTCCCTTCCCTGGGGAGCCAGGGCCAGCAGATACCGTTCCTCCCGCGGCACGGCCACCCAGTCGATGAGGGCGTGGAACCGGGCGGAATACTCCTCGTCCTGCGGATCGTACAGGACCACGGCCACGGGCTTTCCGTCCGCGTTGAACACGAAGCGAAGAGTAGCGCTATCGGGCATGGTTTCCGTCGGCAGCGCGGGCACGTCGCCGTCGAACACAGCGGAAAACACGCCCTCGGGCAGCAGGAGACATTCCGCGTCCAGGGCCCCGTAGGTGGCAAAATACTGATAGACCGTTTCGTTGTCCAGGGTGTTCGTGTAGCTGAAGGCCAGCCGAGGCAGTTCATTCTCCTCGAACCAGGCGATGATGTCCCGTTCGCTCTCCTGCCGATAGGCAGGCGTGCACACAGCCACGGCTACCGTCGGCGTCCGGTGCGCCCGTTCGTAGAGGGCATAGCCGCCGCCCCAGCCCACCGCACACAGCAGGATCACCCCGCCCAGCACCAGGGGGGAGACGGCATAGCGGCCGCCATGGGGCTGCACCCGGCAGCATGAGCAGGGGTACAGGCTCAATGCGACGCCCTCCCGGGCCATGATCCGGACCGTTTCTCCCATCGGGATCTTGGGCAACAGAACGGCGGGGACGTTCACTTCCCTGGGGGCCGGTTCTCCCCGGACCGTTTCTCCCGTATCCAGGATGAGGATCCGCGTCATGACGCCGCGCAGGGTATTCTTTTCCTCTTTCCATCCGAGAACGACGCCCTCTATGGTTTCGGAAGGCTCCGTGAGAAGGCGGGCATAGAGGCGTCGGGTCAACAGCAGCGGCAACGCGACGCGCTGACCATACACATACAGGGCGCACAGCAGGGCAGCGGACCCGAGACCGGCCCAGATCACGCCTGCTCGGCACAGCCATGGGGCGACGACCGCCCCGATCGCCGCCAGCAGCACCGGAACGGCCACGAGATACAGACAGATCTGCTTCCTGTCGATCTGTTCGTACAGGTCCATCATACGTCCTTACGGCGGAGCGCCTTTTTGAAGGCCTCCTCCAGCCGTTCCTCCGGTTCCAGCAGCAGGGCTCTAGGGCCGCGAACGCGGCCGACCACGAGATCATCCACATACACCAGCGCGAGGGCGGGGCTGTCGCTGTTGCAGCAGGCGAACAGGGCCTTTTTGAGCAACAGGAGCTCCTCGTCCGTGAGTTCGCTGTATCTTTTGTACCAGCGCACATCCTTCAGAGAGAAATGGCAGAAGAGCTTTCGCCGGTTGTGGGCGACTCGGTACACGGCGAAGCTTTCGCCGGAAAGTTCGTAATCAAACTCCGCGCCGATGCGGCCGATCATGACCTCCAGAATGCCGATGAGAGCCAAAATGGGCGTCCCCAACAGCAACAGCTGCAGCGTTCCCGCCCAGAAGGCGCTCCTGTCGCTCTCCCACAAAGCGGAAAGCAGCGTGAACCCCAGCACATAGCCCAACACCAGCGCCGCACCCAGCAGTATCTGCCCGATCCGGTAGATGCGTTTGCGCCGCTGCTCCGGCCCGTTGTTCAGCTTTGAAACGGTCTGCTCGATCATGGGACGGCCTCACATCTTCAGCTCGATGGCCCGGTAGTTGGAGGGCCACATACCTGTGACAGACTCGAATACCTCGGAAAAATAGCTGCGGGAGCAGTAATTGAGCTTGTCGCTCACGTCCTGGATCGTCAGCGTGGGATCGGCCAGCAGGACCTTGGCCTCCTCCACCTTGCGTTCGTTGATATAGTCCCAGATGCTCATGCCCATCTCCTGCTTGAATTTGCGGGAGAGATAATACTTGGTGTAGCCGATCATCTTGCCCAGCTGCTCCAGCTCGATGGTATCATAGATGTGCATGTCGATATAATCGCAGCACACCTGGATGGGCTTGGAGATGTCCGCCCGCTTCTTCAGCTTGTGGACCCGGTTGATGAAGTCCGCATACATGGTATCCAGAATGTGCTTGCGTTCCGCGGTGCTCTTGACGCTGGCGATCTGGGTCTCATAGTAATCCCCCACGGAGTAGGCGATGACCGGGGACAGCCCGCCGCGGATCGCCGCAGCCACTGACAGCGTGATGAACTTGATGGCGTAGGTATAGGCCTTCTCGTTTGGATTCCCAAAGTTCTTTGCGCCGTAGGACGCCTTGCTGACGGCGTGGTTCAATGCGCCGGCGTAGTTCAGATCCCCCCGCTCGATCTTGCCGAACAGCTCCTGCTGGGTCTGATAGACGCCGGCATGATCGCTGGAGTGTTCGTTTGAGGATTCGTCGGGGACCAGCGAGTTCTTTTTCTGGGGTTTCTTTTCCTTGGCGGTGGTATACCGGAAAGCTTCGATGCCGATCTTTTCCTCATTGACCGCAAAGTGCAGCATCTGCACATAGGGCCAAAAGCGCGTGGCGCTCAGCACCGGCTGCCCCGCCAGCATGTTGAGGGCCCGGCGGCGGAAGCGGGAGGACATATAGTGGCGGTCCAGCTCCTTCTCGATGCTGTCCACGGTGATATCGCTTTGATACAGTGGGCCGAGGATATGCAGGCGATACAGGGCGGCGTCTTTATACTCGAACACGAAGGCCGAGCACAGTTCGATGTCGTTATAGGCGATCACGGGCGTGCGCATCGCTTCGCCCAGGGCTTTGATCTTGGCAAATGAGGCGTCGTCGCCAAACACCAGCCGCACGAAAGTTCTCTCATCCTGATAGGGACTGGTGGATCGAAGGAGACGCCGGTCCGTATCGAAACACCAGTACCCGATGTTCTGGCTGCAGCTCATCAGCTCCAGGAAATACTCAACTCGCTCCGAAATATCCATGTCGGCCTCCTTACTGTCCCCTTGGGATACACTCATTATACATTGCGTTCTGTGATTTGCGAATAAACTATTTAGCGAAAGCGTCAGTCTATTTGCTTCTATCCAGGGGCAACAGGCTCGTCGATCCGAAAAATGCGGTTTTTTCAGCGACTTTCGCAAAGCAGTATACAGGTTCGCAAAAGGGAGTGCTGTCAAAACGGCGGAACCGTGCCATACTACATCATGGTATTTCGTGGAAGACACGGGAGAAAGGAGTATCGTCCCATGCCGAAGATTCGCAAGGTCGTTGCCACCGTTTGGTACAACAAAAAGAACATGTATGCTCTGCGCCGGGTGTTCCCGGAGGCCCAGTTCGTCTACGTTCCCTTTTATGACAAAGACGCTCTTGAAAGGGAAGCCAGGGACGCGGACGTGGCCATCCTGATGGGCGACGTGGACCCGGTCCTGCTGGGGGATAACACGCTCCAATGGATCTTCTGCGACCATGCCGGCCTGAACGGCTCCGCGAGACCGGAGGTGTTTGCCCGCGGCATCCCCGTCACGGGCGCCGCCGGACGCAGCGCCCCGGTGCTGGCCGAACATTGCATCTACTTCATGCTGCAGGGCTGTTATCACACCAGGGAGCTCCTGGCCGCCCAGGAAAAGGGCCAGTGGGGCGTGGACGGGATGCAGACCTGGCGAGGCCTGTACGGCAGGACCGTGGGTATCGTGGGGCTGGGCAACAACGGCAAGCACCTGGCCGACCGGCTCAAAGCCTTCGGGATGCACATCATCTCCTATAATCTCGCCCCGGTCAAGGGCTACGATTTCATCGACCGACAGCTGACCATCGAAGGCGGCGATACCATCGAGCCTTTGCTGCGGGAATCCGACTTTATCGTCCTCACCATCGCTCTCACAGATCAGACCTTCCACATGCTGAACAAGGAAACATTTAAACAGGTCAAGAAGGGCGCGTTCCTGGTGAACATGGCCCGGGGCGGCGTAGTCTGTACGGAGGACATGATCGAAGCGCTGCGGGACGGCACCCTGTCCGGCGCGGGCCTCGACGTGTTTGAGGAGCAGCCCCTGTCCCCCGAATCGCCCCTGTGGACCATGCCCAACGTGTACATCACCCCCCATTCCACCCCCCAGGTCCCGGATCGGGCGGCGGCCAGCATCGAGATCATCCGCGAGAACGCCCGCCGCTTCGAGGCGGGAGAGCCCTTGCTGAACCTTATGCGCCCCGCCGACGCCATGGACGGCGGTAAAGCCGAAGGCGGCTGGGCCAAGGTTTTGAACACCAGGCTGACGAAGGAGCAGATCGCCCGGATCGACTTTGACAAGTATTTCGGCAAGCGCGACTGGACCGACCCCTCCGAGTGGATGTGATTGAAGGTAACTCATATGGAAAAGGCCCGATTCGGAAAACGGATCGGGCTTTTCTTTTTGCTTTCAAAACGAAAAGGCGGCGTCGCGTTTCGACGCCGCCATATGGGTTTGACCTTATTTGAACTGATCGCAGATGCGCTGATAGGCGTCCGTGATCTTGCCGGGGCCGTACTTCTTGATCATCTTGCAGTAATCGTTCCAGGCCGTGTCGTCCTTGATGTTCAGCTTACCGGTGATGAACTGCGGGATCTGGGTGGACATATAGGTGTCGATGTTGGCCTTGGTCTTGTTGTACTGCGCGGATTCATCCGCCGTAAACTGGTCGTTGGTCTGCTTCTGGATGTAGCCGTAGTTCTGATAATGGTCCCAGGCCAACATGCACTGGACGGCTTCGGGGGTGTAGCTCTGGTTCAGCGCCGGGACGAAGCCCCAGTCATAGAGGCCGGTGGACATGCGCTTGCCGGCCACGGCGGAAGCCAGGTTGTTGTCCTCCCGGGTCGTGGGATTGCGGACGTATACAGGGATACCCTTCTCATCCACACCGTCGGCATAGTAGCCGTATTCCAGGTTGAACTTGGCGTAGACGGGATCGTTGACTTCCTGGACTTCCTCTTTGGTCAGGCCGAAGCACAGTTTCAGCCCGCCGTCGGTGGTGAAGAGGTAATCCATGAACGTCAGGAGGGTCGGCAGGTCCTCTTCGGACACCTTCTTGGTGATGACGTTGGCATTGCGCACGTGGCTGTACTGATACATGCTGTAGGGGACCCGGAGCTTGACGGCGTCGGAGCCGTAGACGTCGTTGATGGGCTGATAGGCGCCCTGGATCATGATGCCCTCGGTGAGCGGCATATCGGGCGTCTCCAGAAGGTCGCCGGTCTCCGCCCGGCGGCCTACGAACATGCCGATCTTGCCTGCGTGGGACGCGGAGGTGTTGATGGAATAGGCCTGATCGGTGGTCCGCTCGGCAAACTGCTTGTCCAGCCAGCCCTTGGTATACCAGTTGTTCAGGCATTCGAGATAGGCCCGCATGGATTCAGAATCTCCGCCGAAGCCTGCGTTGTTGTCAGGAGTCAGGTACCACAGAGGCGCGCCGCCGCCAAAGGCCGTGAACAGAGAGCCGTCCTCGTTGTATCCCTTATAGAAGATGGAGAGGCAGTATCCGTCCGTGATGCCCAGGTCAGCCTGAGCCTTGGTGAAGATGTCGAACATCCATTCCCAGTCGGAAATGAATACGGGGCAGGTGCCGTCCCAGTCGGGATCGACGGTCAGATAAAAGGCCTTCAGTTGCTCGTTGTACCAGCTGGGGAACACCACGTCGTCATGCCAGCCGTTCTCGTCTTTGGACCAGGTGAACGCCGCGCCGGTGGAGGGGTTCACCCCGTACTTGGCGATCCAGTCCCGCCGATAGAGCCAGCCCATGAAGTTGTTCAGCGTCTCGTTGGTGATGGAGGAGATGGCCAGGATCTTCTGCTCCCCGTCCACGTTGGAATACAGGAACTGCCGGCTTTCGGGGTGGGCCTCCAGCGCCTTCTTGTAGTTGGGCATATACTGGTCGATATAGGGCGTGAGATCATAGATCACGTCGTCTTCATAGAGCTCGGAGGCGCTGGTGGTGGAGCGGCTCATGTCCATGATCATGGCATAGTCCTCGGTGGCCAGGAGCGTATTGAAGTTGTCCAGCTCCGCGCCGGAGATGGGGACCTGGAAACGGAACTTTAGCTTGCGCCCGTTGAAGTCCATGGTCTCGAAATATTTCACGACGGGGTTCTGCTCATAGGAATCGTAATAGGTGGAATCCTCACCCGCCGGGATCCACCAGGTCACTTCCAGGGGCTTGGTGCCGTCGCCGCCGGCGGAGGCGTCCTCTTTGCCGCCGCAGCCCATGAGCAGGGCGGTGGACAGCAGCATCACGAGACACAGTATCAGGGAAATCGCGCGTTTCATCTTTTTTCTCCTTAATATGCTGTATTGTTCATTCGGTGATTATCACGCAGGCGTGAGCGCCCAGGCGCGGCACAGTGATGGTCAGCACGCCGTTTTGCAGCGTGTACACGAGATTCCCCGGTTCATCCATATTTTCGCATACCGCGGTATCCTTTGTCCAGGGGATTGCAATGGTCTGGTCCGTCAGCAGGGCGGGGTCGAAGAAGCTGTTCCCGAAGTGGCCGCTGCCGTTGACGAAGTGGATCGTCTCAAAGCCTGCGCCACGGCCGCGGGTGATCTCCACCATGGGGCTGAGGGAGACCGCCGGAGAGATCAGACCGCACAGGCTCTCCAGCACGTCCTCCATGAACAGCAGCCAGTTGTCGAAGCCGTTCTGGTAGTAGGCCGTCCCCGGATACCAGGGAACGTACAGGACCTGCCCCTGTCCATAGGGGCGGCTGGTCGCGGCGGGGAAGGATGTGGCCTCGGCCGTGGGATAGCACAGTTCCGGCGGGCCGAAGGGTTCCGGCGGCAGCAGGACGCCGTACTTCTGCGTATCCTCCGCATATTCCGCTTCCCAATAGCTCTTGCCCAGCATGACGAAGGGCCTGTTCGAAAAATGGGGGAAGGCCGCCTGCTCCTCCCGGCGGATATGGAGCATGGCCCCCAGCAGCCGGTCGTTTCGCTTCGCCGTTTCCGCCAAGCCCAGGCAGGACAAAGCGGGAGGCTGGCCGATGCAGAGGACCGTGCCGCCCTCTTGCACAAACCTATCCAGCCGTTGGGCGGCTTCCGGACTGAGGCGGGGCTTCTCCGGCAGGACGATGGCCTTGTACCTGCCAAGCTCGATCTTGCCGAGGCCCCCCAGCAGCGTCTCGTCGAAGGGGATGTGCAGCTCCGTCAGCGCCCGGATCCAGCCCCGCTCCTCCGGGTTGGGGATCACGTAGGCGTCCCGGACCAGCAGGACATCCGCCAGAGACTGTACGTTATATAGGTGCTTCTCATGGGCGGCGGCGTAGGCGAACACCTTCTTGACCCGATCGTAGGCCGAGGCATCCGCCTTGTTCTCGGGTCGGCCCATGATGTAGTAATCGAGACCGGCGAAGTTAGAGAGGGTCTGATAGAGCCGCAGCTCCTGCAGGGCGAGCGTCGCCGCCACATGGCGATAGGAGAAGCCCATGAAGTCCACGTCGGCGCTGGTGCCGTTCACGCCCATGCCTCGAATGGCCCGGGCGTTGGAAGAAGCCTGATACTGCCAGTGGGGCAGCTCCCGGCCGTACTCCGAATTGGCCTCCTGGCGCACATAATCCACGGAGCAGTAGGCAAGCTCCGGCCGGATGCTCCGAAGGAGCTTCGTCACCCGCTGCTTCTGGGCGGCGGCCAGCTCCTGCTGGAAGCGGAAATAGATCATGCTGGCCTTGTCCCCGGGTCGGAGGGTCTCCGGTATGGACATGCCATACTTTTCCCGGAACGCTCGGCGGCAGTTCTCGCAATGGCAGGGACCGTGACGGTTCATGCTGTAATCCACGATGTACCCCGTGGCGGTGCCCATGTTGCAGTAGATGCCGTCGAAGGGGATGGCGGTCAGCAGCTCCTTCAGTATCTCGTCCATATAGCCGCCCTGGTAACCGCCTGAAAGGCAGGTCTGCACATATCCATTATAGATAAGGGGCGTTCCGTCGGCGTGGCGATAGGCCCAATCCGGATGGCGCTCGAACACGCTTTCGTCGATCTTGGAGAAATCCGTCCGAGCGATGACCCGGATGCCCGCCTCATGGCAGCGGTCCACCAAATGCTTCAGATCGAATCCGTCGAGAAAGGCGCTCCGGGGCTGGTCGGCAAGCTCGGTCGGGTAGCTGGCGATAAGGCCGGCCGCGTTGAGCATGACGGCGTTGCAGGAGAAGGAGACCAGCTCCTCCATGAATCGATCCTCGTCAAATTCCCGGGTGTCGATCTCCTGGAAATTGGGCTGGATCATGCGCCAGGGGTAATTTGTCCACCAACCGTCCATACCTTGCTCCTGTGTTTGATGCCTATATTGTAAAAAACCGATGGGCCATCGTAAATCTGACGATTTGCTTTTGGGTCCGTCCATTTGCTTTCGTGTGCAGAAAAAAGGATCTTCGGCCGAAATAACACCGTGACAATCAGCAGACAGCAACGCAAATCCACGGATAGAAAAGCAGAAACATGGCTGGTATCCTTGTGGCAGCAAACATCAAAACGAGGAGGAGAACCATGCGAAGGATCATTCCTTTACAGGATCAGTGGCTGTTTACGAAGGAAGGCGAAACCGCTTCGGTCACACTGCCTCATACGTGGAATGCAATCGACGGCGCGGACGGCGGCAACGATTACTACCGCGGCGTATGCACCTATCGCAGAACAGTGAAAAAGCCGCCGATGAACGAGCTGGATCGAGCGTACCTGGAGTTCCTGGGCGTCAACGCCTCCGCCAGCGTCTACTGCAACGGGATCCTGTGCGGGACCCATGGCGGGGGGTATTCCACCTTCCGGGTGGATATCACGGATGCGCTTCAAGCCGAGAACGAGCTGTGCGTCGAGGTGGACAATCGGTTCAACGACAGGGTCTATCCCCAGCGGGCAGATTTCACCTTCTACGGCGGCATCTATCGGGACGTCAATCTGATCGTGGTTCCTTCCTGCCACTTCGCATTGGATCACGACGGCTCGGCGGGCCTGATCATCCATACCGAAATGGAAGGCGACGACGCCGTGATCCGGCTGCACGCCACGGTGGACGATCTGTATGATCGCATCATCTACAGGATCACGGAGGAGAAAAGCGGAAACCCGGTGGCTGAAGCAGAGGGAGAGCGGGCTGAGGTGCGCCTGTCTTCGCCCCATCTCTGGGACGGCGTACGGGACCCGTTCCTCTACCGCGTCACCGCCACCGTGTATCAGGATGAGACGGCAGCAGATGAAGTCTCCCTTTGCTTCGGGTGCCGCAGCTTTGCCTTCGACGCCGAAAAGGGCTTTTTTCTGAACGGACGCTCCTACCCGCTGCACGGCGTCAGTCGCCACCAGGACCGGGAGGGCGTGGGCAACGCACTGACGAAAGCTATGCACGAGGAGGACTTCGCCCTGATCATGGAGATGGGCGCCAACGCTGTGCGCCTTGCCCACTATCAGCACGATCCCTATGTCTACGACCTGTGCGACCGGCTGGGCCTCATCGTCTGGGCGGAGATCCCGTACATTTCCGAGCATATGCCCAACGCCAAGCGCAACGCGGAGCAGCAACTGTGCGAGCTGATCCATCAGCATGAGCATCACGCCTCCATCGCCTGTTGGGCCCTGTCCAACGAGATCACCGCTTCGGGGTATTCCCAGGACCTGTACGAAGCTCACCTGTATCTCCATGATCTGGCCCGCTCGCTGGACCCCACCCGTCCCACAGCCGTGGCCAACGCATTCATGCTGCCCCAGGATTCACCGCTGCTGGAGGTGCCGGACGTGATCGGATACAACCTTTACTTCGGGTGGTATCTGGGAACAGCGGAGCAGAACGGAGAATTCCTGGACAGCGTCCACGCCAAGCATCCTGCGAAGCCTCTGGCCCTGACCGAATACGGCGCCGACGCGTTCCTGGCCTGGCAGACGGCAAAACCCCGGCGGGGTGACTACACCGAGCAATACCAGGCGGCATATCACAAAGCGCTTCTGGAGATATTGGAGAGCCGTCCGTATCTTTGGGGCGGATTCGTCTGGAACATGTTCGACTTTGCCGCCGACGCACGCAACGAGGGCGGCATGCCCGGGCGCAACGGCAAGGGCCTCATCACCTTTGACAGAAAAACGAAGAAGGATGCGTTCTATCTCTATAAGGCCTATTGGTCTTCCGAGCCCTTCGTCCACATCTGCGGACGGCGCTATGTGGATCGGATCGAGGACATGACGACGGTGACAGTCTATTCCAATCAGCCCTCTGTTACCCTGTATCGAAACGGTGAACGGTATGAAGAGCAGATCGGACGGCGCGTCTTCACTTTTGCGGTGCCGAACACGGGCGTGACCGAGCTGAAAGCCGTGGCCGGCGATCAAACCGATTCGATCCGGTTCCGGAAGGTCGATGAGCCGAACCCGGCGTATACGCTGCCCGGGCAGGAGATCATCAACTGGCTGGATCAGGAAGTGCTTCCCCAGCCGGAAGGCCGATTCTCGGTGTATGACACCATAGGCAATCTATGTGCCGTGCCGGAGGGACGAGCGTTTGTGATGGGCATGATGGGGCGCAGCAACGGAACGAACATCCATGTCAAATTTGATGACGCCATGCTGCAGATGACCAGATCTGAAACCATCGCCGGCATCGTCGTCCGCAAAAATGTTCCTGATCCCAAAGCGACCCTGAAAGAGCTGAACGCAAAGCTGAATCGGATCGCCAGGACGTAAGGACACAACGTGTTTATCCTGCCGCCCACGTGGGCGGTTTTTTGTGCGCAAAGGCCGCCCCCATGGGGAGCGGCCTTTGCATAGGAGGAACCGTGCATGAAAAAGAGTGGTAAATTCTTTATTTCACAAGATTGATGGGATCGCCGTCCAGCCAATGCCGGAGATTATCGAACACGATTTCGGCCCGCAATGTCATGGATTCCTGGGTGGCAAAGGCGATATGGGGTGTGAGGATGGTGTTCTTCGCCGCCAGCAGGGGCTCGGAAGCGTCCAGGGGCGGCTCCTTATCGAACACGTCCAGGGCCGCGCCGGCGATGACACCGGTATTCAGCGCGTCTGCCAGGTCCTGAGATTTCACCACCGGACCACGAGCCAGATTGATGAGCACCGCGGTGGGCTTCATCCGGGCGATGGCCTCCCGATCGATCATGCCGCGGGTGGAAGCGTTCAGGGGGCAATGGAGCACCACGATGTCGGAACGCTCCAATAGAGCTTCCTTCGTCACCTGCTCGATATAGGCAGGCGCATCGGGATGGACCGAACGGCTGGAAGCGAGGATGCGGCATCCGAAAGCATGGAACAGCTCCGCGCTGCGGGAGCCGATCTTGCCGAGGCCGATGATGCCCACGGTCTTGCCCCTGAGCTCGTTTCCCACCAATCCGGCCTTCGTGCCCAGGGCACGGCAGCGCTCGTCCACCTTTGGCACGTTCCTGAGCAGCGAGATCGCCAGCCCGACGCCCAGCTCGGCAACGGATTCGTTGGAGTAACCGGAGGCGTTGGAGGCAACGATCCCCTTCTCCCGGACCACGTCCATGGCCACGTGATCGACGCCGGTAAAGGCGATATCGATGTATTTGAGCCTGTCGCAGGCACGCAGCACTTCGGCGGGCATGGGCATGTTGGCGAGGATCATCACGTCCGCGTCCTTTGCCTCCTCGATCAGTGCGGGAACATCGGTCCTTTTATCATATTCGACAAAGCTGTGGCCTTCCTTTTCAAAAGGAAGCTTCCGCGCCGCCAGCTCCTCAGCGCTGATCCCCAGGGATTCCATAATTGCTATCTTCATTGGATACCTCCCGCCTGAATTTGATACTCACAGTATACCTTGATCAGCCGTCAAATGTCATCCCATGATTTGCTATCCTGTTTGCTGATTCGTCATGTTCGTCCGAGCATTGACGATCTGCCGCCGACACAGCAGGACGCCTGTCGCCGCACAGAGGATCGTCGTAGCGGATGCAGAAAAAACCAGGCCAATGAATCCGAACAAGACGTTCATCCCAACGAGCAGAAGGAGGTGCGCGATCTGCCGAAACACGGCAAAACCTGTAGCGGCTGAAACGTTCCCTGTTCCTTGCAAATAGACGATGGACAGCTGGAGCACGCCCTGAAACGGGCCCCCGGCCAGGGAACCCAGTACCATGACGCTGCCGTAGCGGATCACCTCTGCGTCGTTGATAAACAGGGCGATCAACGGGTTACGGAACACTGCTCCAGCGACGGAAAGCAGGATCCCGATGGCAGTCGTGGAAAGGAGCGCAACGCGTAAAATGCGCCGCATCCGATCCCGATCTTTTGCCCCGTGATAATAGGAAATAGCCGGCTGGATCCCCATGCAGACCCCCATGATCAGCATATAGACAACCATTCTGAGTTTTGAGGAAACGCCGTTGGCGGCCAGGAACAAATCTCCGTACTGTGTCAAAAACCGATTGTTTATCACACCGGAAAAGCTGGTCAGCAGCGTGTTGACCATCATAGGCAAACCCAGGAGCAAAACGGCGCCGGTCAGATCCCATATGAAGCGAATATCCCGGGGAGAAACCGAGAACAAACCCCGTTTCCTGTATAAAAGGCCCACCAGCCATGCGGCGTTGAGTATATTGGCGATCACCGTCGCTTCCGCCGCGCCTCGAACGCCTCTGCCCAGGAGCAGGATAAAAAGCGGGTCCAGGATGATATTGGAAAGGGAGCCGATCATGTTCCCGTACATGGGTGCGCGGACCTCTCCATCCGCACGAAGGAGTGCGGACATGGATTGGCAAAACAGCATCAGCGGGATCCCGCATGCCATGACCGTAAGATAGGATCGGGCAGGAGCGAATGTGTTTTCCGATGCGCCGAGCAGCGAAAGGACCCGGGGCAGAAACAGAAGCATCCCGACAGAAAGCAGCGTGCCCATAACGATCACGCCCCAAAAACAGAAAGCCGAAGCCGCTCGCACCTGCTCTCGCTTTTGCTCTCCCAGGAGCGTGGCGCAGCGGATGCTTCCACCGTTTCCGAACAGCATACCGACGGCGGACACCAGGGAAAAGATCGGGGAACACAGGGACACGGCGGCCACCTGCATCCGATCGTTCAGCTGCCCCACGAAGAATACATCTGCCATATTGTAAAGAAGCATAATGAGCGTGGTCAGCACAGAAGGGATGCTGAGCGTCAGCAGCAGCCTCCATGGCCGATTCGTTTCAAACACGGTTGATTGTATGGCGCGTCCTGATTTCACCTTCGGTCTACCTCTATAAAAGTATACGTCCTCCCTTTTTTTGACGCATCAGGCCATTCGCTTTCGTATTCAGCCATTCCTGACAGATGAACGTTCCGGAGGAGATCCTGTGTCCGCCTGCCGTTTCCGTAAAAGAGGATAGCCAAAATCTTCACAAAAGACAGCGAATCATCCGACAGGTAAGCGAATGGTCTAACTTCATCGAAAGCGGAAAGCAAGTACAATACGATCAAGAGGAAGGGAATGACTCCTCAATACACACAGAAATATTAGATCAGGAGGATACTATGAAGAAGATTTTTGCTCTGCTGCTCGTGGCTGCCATGCTGTTCAGCCTCGCCGCGTGCACCCAGTCCGCTGCGCCCGCCTCCGAAGCCCCTAAGGCCGAGGAGCCCGCGAAGGCCACCGAAGCCCCCAAAGCCGAAGAGCCGAAAGCTGCTGAAGTCCCTGCCGCTGCAGAACCCGCGTATACGGACGGCGTCTGGATGTGCTCCAGCGATGCGACCCATTTTGTCCTTCTCAAACTGAAGGAGGACGGCACCTTCTACGCCCGCGGCCTCATGGGCCAGCAGGGTTTCTTCGGCAAGTACGAGGTGGTGGATATGGCCGTCGAG
>JAEEGL015548596.1_pt1 | contig 17906 bp, 13 predicted proteins | sample 9134231 | NCBI WGS metagenome assembly JAEEGL01 (sample SAMN16246548, study PRJNA631951) | gut metagenome | biome: gut microbiome; feature: rumen; material: fiber-attached | host: Bos | place: Iran: Karaj | collected 2018-10 | reverse complement strand
TTCAGGCTATTTAGCATTCTTAGCATTCTTCTTCCCAACTTATGAAAAAAAGAAAGTAGAAAAAAAGGAAGAAGCTAAAGAATTAATTGAAGAGCCTAAGAAAGAAGCTTAATAAAAACAAAAGACGGTTTAAACCGTCTTTTTTTACTCTTCATCTAGTAATTCTAATATTTCTTCTTTTGTTAGCTTATGAGTTGAATCTTCTGAATTAACAATTGAGGATGCTAATTCCTTCTTTAAGTTTTGAAGCTTAACAACCTTTTCTTCAATTGTATCCTTACAAATGATTTTTACAACATAAACATCCTTTGTTTGACCAATTCTATAGGCTCTATCTGTTGCTTGATTTTCAGCACTTGAATTCCACCATGGATCTAAGTGAATAACAACATCAGCACCAGTTAGATTTAATCCTGTACCACCGGCCTTTAAAGAAATTAAGAATACCTTAATATCAGTATTTGAATTAAATTCATCTACCATATCAATTCTATTTCTAGCCTTTGTTGTACCATCAATAGTAAAATGCTTAATATTCATCTTATCTAATTCCTTAGATAAAATTGGGAATGAATGAGAGAATTGAGAGAATAATAGGATTCTATGGCCACCTTCAATTTGTGATTTAATCATATCGATTGCCATATTAATCTTAGTATTTTCAAAAGGCTCTTGATAAATTAATTCTGGAGTAATACATACCTGTCTTAATCTTGTAATTAAGGCTAATACATTGTCTCCACCCTTCTTTAGATCCTCTCTTAGCTTTTCAACATAAGCATCGTAAATTTCTCTTTGCTTAGGTTCCATCTTGCAATATAAGTAATCTTCAAATTTATCAGGTAAATCCTTTAATACAGTCTTCTTATCTCTTCTTAGGATAAATGGTTCAACTCTCTTTTTAAGCTTATCTAAAGCCTCAGTATCATCATGTAAGATTAAATCCTCATAACGAGATCTGAAATGAGAGTATTTAGATAAATAACCAGGCATTAAATAATCGAATATACTCCATAGGTCAGCTAAGCCATTTTCAATTGGTGTACCTGTTAATGCGAAATTAACATCACTCTTAATTGATTTAATAGCTTCACTCTTTTGAGTAAATTGATTCTTAATAACTTGGGCCTCATCGGCAATAATGAATCTAAACTTTAAGCTCTTATAAAATTCTATATCTCTTCTTAAAGAATCATAGCTTGTTACAAATAAAGCTTTTTCTTTATTATTAATTAATTTAATTACTTCTAATCTTTCATTAGCTAAACCAGTAATTACATGGCACTTAAAGCCAACTTTCCACTTATCACATTCGTTTTCCCAGTTATAAACTAATGACATTGGACAAACGATTAATGATGGCTTTTTAGCCTCATCTGAGTCAAGTAAGCTTAATACCTGAATAGTTTTACCTAAACCCATATCATCGGCTAAAATACCGCCAAATCCATATGAGGATAAAGTCTTTAACCATCTAAAACCTTCATATTGATATTCTCTTAAGCTATTTTTGAAATTATCTGTAGGTAAATAATTTGCAGTCTTGAAATTTCTTATATCCTCCATAATTTCAAATACCTTATCATCTACTGTAACATTATCATCCTTAGCATCGATAATCTTTAAGATGTAATTTAGAGGCTTTGAGATTTCATCATCTAAATCATTAATATTGATATTGAAATCCTCTAAGAAATCATCGATTTCCTTTGCATCCTCTTCATTAATTTCTAAAATAGAATCATCCTTAAGCTTAACGAATTTCTTCTTTTGATGATATGCCTTTAGCATTTCAATGATATCTTCTTGAGTTAATTGAGAATTTTCGAACTTGAAATCTAATAAACCAACATTAAATGAAACTCTAATAGATGTCTTAGCTGTTTTCTTAACCTTAATCTTACTCATTGAATCATCAAAATAAATATTACCTAAGGCCTTTAAGCTTGAAAGGTCTGAAGTTAAGAATTTATATTGCTCATCAATACCCTTAATAAAGTATTTACCATCTTTATTAATTTTGAAATCATATGTTTCAATAACATTTAAATAGTTATTGATTTCTTGCTTAATATATGGGCTATTTTCTTCTTCCTTATTACATGATAATCTATATTCTAATATGATAGAACCACCCTCATATAATAAATAAGTATCAATACCAACATTAGGAATAGGATATTTATCATAGAAATCTTCTTTTATTACAATGGTATTTTTAATCATTGGTAATAAATTAGAAATAAATTCATCACTAGTAGACTCAATATTTAATTCTCCATTTAATGGGAATAAAACATCTAAAATCTTATTTTCAACTCTTGATTTATATTGATAATAGAAAATATTATTATCATCAATAAAATAAGCATTATTAACACCTAATAATAATTTCTTTAAATCATGAGAAATATAAAGCTTTTTAGAATCTAGGACAATATTAATATCCTTTATTTCAGAAATAATTCTTTCTGATGCCTTTTCCTCATCCTTAGTCTTATAAAAGATTAATTGATCTTTATATAATTCTAGGATTGATAGAACATGGCTTTTCTTAATTCTTACAGATTTATCAGCATCTTCTGTTTTAATATTTACTAAGAATGAATATAAATCCTTAGATGTTTGATCTAAGCATTCAAAAGAATGCACAAAAGAAAGCTTCTTACCGTAAGAGCATTCAATATTGTTATCTACATTAATTAAGAATTCATTAATGCTTTTAACAACATAATACTTATCATAACCTATTCTTAAAGATAAATCATATTTATTATCTTGCTCTTCAATAACTGGTACTAAATGAATTAGATTATAAAATGGATTATTCTTCTTTAATGAAAGAGTTAGCTCATTTAACGCAATAGAATTCTTTCTTCTTTCAACAAAACTCTCGTATAATGCCTTTTGTTCGTTAAAGACATTAATATTAATTTTAATTAAAGCAATACCAAATAAAATTATTGTATGAAGACAAACCTCATTTTTATGGAATGCTAAACATTCACACATAGAATCTTCCATACTTAAATCCTTATTTAAATAGATTTTAGTATAAGATGCTCCAGTATGAATATAGAAGAAATTAGTTGCCTCAACAACATAACCTTCGTTGTTCTCTTCAATTTTCACAAAATTAAAAATACTGCTTTTCGCTACCATATCAACTAGTAACGAATTTAATTTTGGATTTTCATGCTTAATTAAAAGCTCACTAAACGAATTACTCATAAATACTTCCTTTTCATTTTTTTAATGACAAAGATTATTATAACATTGAAAAGGAAAAAAATAAAGAGTTTACCTATCGCTTTTTACGGTTAGGAAATCCTAACTTTTTAATAAAATCTATTTAAAAACGCTTTTAAATTTAGTATAATAACATTAATGAGGTGAGTTTAAATGTCATTACTAGAATCTGGAGAAAATTACTTAGAAGCAATATTAATGATTTCTGAAAAGCAAAAGGACGTTCATGCTATAGATATAGTAAACGAGCTTAACTTTTCAAAGCCATCTGTTTCTATTATGTTAAAAAAATTAAAGGATGAAGGATATATTTTAATAGATGAGCATAGCCATATCTTCTTAACTGAAAAGGGTAAGCCTGTAGCAGTAAGAATTTATGAGCGTCATAAGGTTTTAACACAGCTTTTACTTGATTTAGGAGTATCAGAAAAAATCGCTGAGGAAGATGCATGTAAAATCGAACATGACTTATCTATAGAAACATTTGAAGCCATTAAAAAGGCTGCCATATCTTTACATGAGAAAAAACAAAAATAGGTCCGAGGACCTATTTTTTTTAATCCATTATCTCATCCATCTTCTTTTCTTTTTTCTCAAATCCATGAACCCAATCTGAGAATATATGAATTAATAAATAGATGACAGATGATATACCCCAAGTTATTGGGTATACAGCAAATAATAATTGAATATTATGATTAAAGTGCATTGCAACATTTACAAATATTACTCTAAATACACACCATACTGAAAGCATGATAATCATAGGAATAAACGCTCTTCCTGAACCTCTTTGAATAGCGGCAGCACAATGTGAAAAAGAAAGTAGAAAATAGAATAAGCAAATAGTTCTTGATTGTAATGTTGAAATAGCTACTACTTCCTCTGTTTTAGTAAACATTAAAGCTAAATAAGGCATTGTAAAGAATGTTATAACACCTATTATTTCAGCAAGTATTACTGATGTAATAATACCAAATCTCGCACCTTTTTTCGCTCTTTCATACTCTTTCGCACCAAGGTTTTGGCTTGTAAATGTTGTTAAAGATAAAGTAAATGATGTAACAGGTAAGAAGGCAAATCCTTCTATCTTAGAATAAATACCACATCCAGCCATTGCTTGATTACCAAATGTATTAATATTAGATTGAACAACTACATTAGCAAGACCAATAACTGAATTTTGAATTCCTGATGGAATACCATATTTTAAAATAAGCTTTAGCATTCTTTTATGAATTCTAATCTTACTTAAATTAACCTGATAAATTGTTTTTTTCTTAACTAAATATAATAAGCATAATGATGCAGATATAATTTGGGATATACCTGTTGCGACACTCGCACCCATTACACCCATATGAAATACTGCGATAAATAATAAATCTAATAATACATTTATTATAGATGAAATAATTAAAAATACTAAAGGCATAAATGAATTACCTACAGCTTGTAAGATACCTGCTAAGCAGTTATACATTACAACACCTATAACTAAAATAAAATACCATCTAAAATAAGTTATAGATTCAGGTAATACCATAGGATCTGTATTCATTAGCTTTAAGATAAATGGAGTAAGTAAGACTCCTAAACCTGTAAGTAGGATACCTGATATTATACCAAAGGCAATATCAGTATGAATTGCTTCTTTCATCTTATCATAATTCTTTTCACCTAAAAATTTAGATACTAATACACCAGCTCCACTAAAGCATCCTATAAAGAAGCTTGTGAATAAGAATATTAGATTTCCAGATGATGAAACTGCAGCCAAAGAATAATCACCTGCAAAGTTACCTACAATTAAAGAGTCTATTGTATTATATAATTGTTGAAATAAAGAAGATATAAAGATTGGAAGGGCAAATAATATTATTTTTTTCCATTCTTTTCCTTCTGTCATGTTTATACTTAACATAAAAATACCTCTATTAATAAGCATTACAATTATAATCTTTTATTTATAAACTTCAAGGAAAAAGTAGCACATTAGATTTATATCAAGCATTAAAGAAAAAAAGTCTCATCAACAATGAGACTTGGATTTTTTAAATGGTGACCTGTACGGGGTTCGAACCCATAAATGCATGCGTGAAAGGCATGTGTGTTAACCGTTTCACCAACAGGCCATGTATATTAATTGAGTCGTTTTCGGCTCAAGCATTGTTATTATATCAAAACACAAAATTAATGTCAACAAAAATTTTATTAAATTTGTATTTTTTTTATTTTTCAAAAAAAAGCCCCATTTTAAGGGACTTTTTTGCATTTTTCACTTTTAAAAACAATAGAAATTTTATATTTATTTTATTTTTTTTCTAAATCATTACTTAAGTTTATATCATTATTACTAATATCAATCAGATTATCGCCAAGTTTATCTTCTAAATCCTTTTTAATTTGATTTTGGAATAAAACATTCTTATTTGTATTAATGATATTTTCATCTATTTCTTCATCTATTATTTCATTTTTTATAACATTATTATTTTTTTCATTTTGAGCTTCTAGCCATGCACCATAATACATATCTTCATCTTTAAATTCTTTATTTTCTATAGGTTCAAAATTCTTTGGATCCATATCATTTTCAACGGCCTCTTCCGCTTCTCTTATTGCATCTAAAACATCTAAACATAGACGCACTCTACCTTGTGATGTAGCATCCATTTTTTCTATTTCTTTCTCATCTAATGCATAATCTTTAAATGAGAAGTTTCCGTTCTTCAAAACCTATAAAACTCTATAATGCCATAGAATTTTTGTTTGATTTCTCACTCAACGAGCCCTAGAAATAGATATTCCTAGTTGGTATTAACTCTCCTGAGACGTTAATTCCGCACGAACGTATACGTATTTGAATTTGGTCTGCCTTAGTTATTTTCTAAGGCATATTTTTTTATATTTATTGCTGCATTATAATCTCTATTTATTTTAAGTCCACAATTTGGACATATAAAAGTTCTATCACTTAATTTTAAATCTTCTTTTTTATAATTACATTTGCTACAAGTTTTACTAGAAGGATAATATCTATCTACTTTAATTATCTTTATTCCATAATTATTGCATCTATTTTCTAATGTTTTTAAAAATTTACTGAATGGATTTTGTTGTATTCCTTTTCTTATAAATTTATTTTCTTTAGATTCTTGCATATGCTTAACATCCAAATCCTCAATGCATATTAGCTTAGGCTTCTTTTTTATTAAGGATGTAATAATATAATCTATATGAGCTTCTTTTAAATTATTTATTCTTTTAGTATATTTATTTTTTATTTTTCTTTGTTTGATATAATTTTTTGTTTCTTTAAGTGATTTTTTTAATTCTTTTGCTTTTATATATTTTCTTGATAATTTCTTTTGTGCTCTTTTTTCTTTCTTTAATGCTTTTTTATAATTTTTATCAAATGTTACTGCTTTATAAAATACATTTTCTGATGTTACAATTGCTTTAACATTCACATCAATTCCAATAATATTAGAAGTAGTTTCTATTTTCTTTTTTGGTGCGTATTCATCATCTACTGAAACTACTATATAAAATCTATCTCCCTCTAATATAACCCTAGGATTATAATATGATGTATTAGTTGGTATTCTATTCTTTTCAGCTAAATTAATGTAATTTAATACTTGTCTATTTTTCTTTTGATTATTTGCTATTTTTTCAAGTCTTACCTTTTTATCAGTAAAATCTATTTTATATGGATCAACATAAAATGATTTTTTGTAATTATTATATTTTTTCTTAACTGGATATTTTGATAGTTTCTTAAAAAATCTAACAAATGAATTATATGTATCCTTTATTTCTTGTTTTAAAGCATCGTTTGATACATCATAAAATAATGTATCTAAATGATTAGCTATCATTTCTTTTTTAGTCATATTTTTTCTTTTATTTATGACTTCATTATCTAAAATACCTTTTTGAATTGTAAACCATTTTCTAACATCACTACAAGAAGGTATTTTTTCATTATTCTTAATAAATGAATCAAGATAATCATAAATGATATTATTACATTCAATACATTTATTTAATGTACGTCTTATCTTAGTTTCTTGTTTGTTATTTGGATGAATCATTACTTTATAACAATACATAAAAATAATACCTCCTTTTATAGTTAAATTATATCATAAAAAGAGGTATTTTTGAAGTAATTTATACAGTTTTATAGTTTTATAAAATTCTTGTCATATTTATTAATTATCATAAAGTTTTTCTATTTTTTGAGAAAATTCATCTATTAGCTCTTTAGTCTTATTTTTTCTTTTACCCTGTATCTTACATGAAAACACTGTTATTATTTGAACTAAGTCTTCAACCAATTCTTTATCTTGATCTTTATCTATCTTATCTAACACTTCAATTTTAACATTGTTTAGTTCTGCAAAATATTCTACAAGTTCAAATCCAAATCTTAATAATCTATCCTTATATAAAACGACTATTAAATCAACTTCTTTACGATTTATTTTTTCAATTAATTTCTTTAATCCTGGCTTTGTATAATTTATACCTGAACCTATATCAGTTATTATTTCATATTCATTATATTTAGAATCTAAATATGTTTTTAGATTACTTACTTGTCTTTCTAAATCATCTGATTGTTTTTTTGATGATACTCTAGCATAACCTATAACATTTAGATTCTTTTTTGTTTTTCTTTCTTGAGTATATGATAATATTGAATCTTCTGAATAATATCTATATCCATTAGATTTAACATATGATGGTTTTAATTTTCCTTCTCTATCCCAATTTCTTAATGTTTGAGCTGTAACGCCCAATATTTTAGATACTGTTTTTGATGAATAATATTTCATAATAAAAAACTCCTAATCTACAATATATAACATTACTATATCACAAATTAGAAGTTTTATATAGTTTTATAATTTTAATTATACTGTTTTGAAACCTTAAAACTATAATCTTGAAGTTATAGAATAATAATCCATATCATATAAATCATTATCTATAGTTATTCTTTCATTAGTATAATCTTTTTTCATATTAACTAAAGTATATCTTCTCCATACTAATGATTCTAATTCTTGATTTAAGAATACTTCAAAATAAGCTCTTTTTGGATTATTGCTTCCATCAGGATCGAAATAAGATACCTTAATAACCTTTTGCTTCTTACCTTCAAATTCTAAAATATAATCTTCTGCATCATTATATTTTGTAGGTTGGTATTCTAATTTTCCTCCTAAGCCCCAATCATCTAAGAATGATTGATCCTTATATGTCTTAAGCACCTTCTTTTCGCCTTCATAAGACATTTCACCTATCCAAGCGATACCTTTTTCATTAATAGATACAAATTGGTTATAGCATCTATTAAAGTCTAAATTTGGCTTATATTCTTTTACCTCTATTTCGACACCTTCAATATCATGAACAATAGCATTTCCTTTAACCTCAATATGATATGAATAATCTCTTACATAGCCATTCTTATCTAAATCATATAAGGCCCAGCTAATTGATTCATTAGCTTTAAGCTTTACAAACCAGTTAGGTAATTCCTCATAATTAACCTCACCATCATGCTTTCCAATATATGTAAATGTAATAGGTGAAAATCTATTAGGTAATTTATTTACTTCAAAGCCATTTAATAAATCATCTGTTGAAACCTCTAATACATCTGCAAGTTTTTTAAGCATAACGATATTAGGATAATTCAATCCTGCCTCCCAAGTATAGATAGTTTGTCTTGTTACCCCTACTGAAAAAGCTAATTCATCCTGTGATAAACCATTTTTCTTTCTTAATAATACTAAGTTCTTTTCAAATTGCATTTCTTATACCTCCTTAATGCATCTTTATTGTATAAAAAGATAGATGCATTAAAAACCAATTAAAATAAACATATTTTGTAAGATTTTTCTTACATTATAATATTTTATAAATAAAAATAAAAGATATGAGTTAAATTTCATATCTTATTATCCGACTTGAAGTCAAATTTTTTGGCATCAAGATTTTATCATTTAGTTTATATTTATTTTCTTCTACTATTTTATCAATTATATCTTTATCAATAGAAGAATCAAATTTTCTTGCGAATACTGCATCCGAATTAACTAAATAATCAAAATCATCAATTCTAAATACATAAGGTTTTCCTCTATTCCAATCGATAAATCTCTGATTTGCACTATACATTCTTAAATCAGTATCATCATTTATTTGTGATTCATTCATATAATAAATGGTATCTTTTAAATTTGAATTTGCAATTATTGTATGTACAAATAATTCATCTGCACAATATGAATGTTTAAATACCTTTTTAATATATTTTTCTTTTTCAATCATTAATTTAACCGCATCATTTGTTAATGATAGCCAATTAGATCCACCATATAAATTAACTTTTTTATTACGTTTAATAAAACATAATTTTTGAATCATTAAAAATAATTTATTTAATCTTAATTTATTTTTAGATCTACCAATAGTCAAATAGTAATATTTAATTCTTTTTCTTGAATCATCTAACCAATCTTTTCCGCAAAATGTAATAAATTGTTTACCATTATTTTTACTAAAAAAATCATCAAAGTATTGATGTGATTTAATTAATAAATCTTGACCAGAAATCAAATGATAATAATCATAATTACCAGCAATTGAACTCTTAAATAATGCTAGTTCAGCTTCTATCTGACTATATGAGCCCCATTGAATATTTATTCTATTTACTAATTCAACTTTTGAATATTTAGTTTCTATAATTTCATTATCTTTTATAGTACTTTTTTTATCCAATAGTATATATATATTTATATTGGGACTATCTAATTGTTCTACTAATTTATTTAAAATATATAAATCTTTATTTGCAATAATTAAAGCCGCATGTCTCATCAATATATTCCTCCATGGACTTTAATCATTATATATTTTTTTATTTTTATGTCAATCGTTTCATTACTTTTTCAAATTCAATTACATCTTCTTTTTTCTATATTTAAATACATATACTAATGTAATTGAAATAATAATCATTACTGTTGTAGTTATAGAGCTTGCTAAATAGCTTCCATACATATCGTAATGGAAAAAATTACCTAATGAATTAACTATAGCATGACATAATATGCATAACCATACACTTTTAGTTAATTCTTTTATTGTTCCTAGCATAAAAGACATTCCTAATACCATTATTCCAAACACAAAGAAGTTTTTACTAAATTGACTAACTCCTGGAATATAAAATAGTGGTAGATGCCATAACCACCATATTATGGCAGTTATTATTGCTGAAATAATAAAACCAAACTTTTTACTTAAAAGAGGATGTGTAATATATCTCCATCCTACCTCTTCTAATCCTCCAGCAAATATCATAGCAAGAATCATTAAAGGAAGATAATATAAAGGTAATCCTTCCTTATATCCAGATATTAAGCACATTAATATCGTTTGAATAATTGGAAATATGATTACTAAAAGATATGCCCAAATTTTATGCTTAAATTCAAATATATTCTTTAGAAAATCTAAAAATCCTTTAATTTCATTATTCTTCTTTAAAACAATAAATGATGCAATAGCGGGAGATAGTCCTCCTAAAAACCATGGAATATATATAAAGAAGTGTTCTTTTATTGTAATACCATTTATTCCTAATATAATTAAAGGAATCCATAATATTAGCATTATTATAAATGTTAATATTAAATGCTCAAAAAACACCTTTTTATTAAATACTTTATTGTTATCTTCCATAAATTTATCCCTTATAAATATATTTATTATAATTAACAATTTTATTTTAAATTATTATAATCCTTTCGTGTAAGCAAACATAAATCAACAATCTTTTTTTCTTGATCCCAAGGTCTTATAAATTCTTCTTGATGGTCATATTTAAATCCAAAATGCTCTGCAAGCTTTTTAGATTTAATATTATCTATAAAATAGCCATATAAGAAATCCTTTGCATCTAATTTAAGAAAGGCAAGCTTTAATAATAAGGAAACTATTTCTTTACCATATCCTTTACCTTGATACTTTCTTCCTATACATATTCCTGATTCTTTAAATCTTTTGGGCTCATATTCTTTTATAGCACATAAACCTATTACCTCATCAGTTTCCTTTAATGCAATATAATAAGCATAATTATCCTTTTGATATTCCATGCTTCTTTTATTTCTTTCAACAGCATCTTCAAGTGTTAATGTAGGAGTATAAAGCATCCATTTATACACTTCTTCATCAGCCCATACATTTTCTAACATAGATTTATAATCATTAGGTTTTGCCTTGCGCAAAACAATATGATTTCCAATTAATTCTTCAAACATTTACTTCTCCATTTTATAGTTATTAACTTTAAAATTATAACTTTATCATATTTTTTATTTTATCATTTTTTAAATAAATATAAAATAAATAAGATCTTAAAATCATAATCTTATACTTAAAAATGGGATTTTCAAACATTATGAAAATCCCACTTTATATTAAAAACAATCCTTAATTTATGCAGTTTCCCAAATTACAGCTTCCCCATTTACAAAATGCCAGTACTGACCAGCATCTGTTGGTTCTTCTTCACTATAATAATAAACTATATTATTTTGTATATCACAAGAATCTTGTGTTACTAAAGCCCACTCATTTGCAGTGCCAGTATAATAAACTCTTCTAATATATGATTTCTTAAAGCTTCCAATTAAAGTAGTTGTTGAAGGAAGTAAAACGAATAAGCTTGCGCCATAGAAGCCAACGGCTTCTTCTATGCCTTCATTTATAACAACTGTTCCAACTATACTATGACACATATAAATAAATGCATTAGTTTCTATTTCTGTTGTAGATGAGGCTAATTTTATATATCTATAATCATGATAAGCAAATGCATATTTATATATAGCATATGAAGTTATTTCATTATCTTGATATGTAAAGCTTTCAGGTAATAATAAATGATCATTTTGACCAACATATTTAACAAAATAGCCTTTATCGTTAACATACATAAATATATAACCATTCTTAAATATTAATATTGAATCTTCTTGTTGATCATAATGTATTTTTTTAGAATAAGAAGAAAGTAGTGAACCACCATAATTCAACTCAGAAGGAATATATATTTCTACAAGTGATTGACAGTAATAGAAGGCATAACTACCTATAACGGTATCCTTATTTCTAATTCTAACTTGAATTAAATCATCACACTCATAGAATGCATTATCTTCTATTTCTACTACACTTTCAGGAATATCAACCATAAAAATATTTTTTCTATATTTGAATGCTGAATTTTTAATCTTATATGTTTCGTTATTATAATTTTCTGGTAAAACCAAATTATAATCAAGTCCTAAATAATTAATTAAATAATTAGTCTCACTTTCAGTTACAAACATATAATTATTGATATTAGTTACGTTAAATGTAGTTTTAGCTTTAAGGCTATTTTTTAAACTTGCTTGCTCAACATCAAAGTAAATATTATCAAATTCTGATTCTGTTCCTTCATAATAAATTCTAAAGTCATCGTGGTTATAACTGCTTATTGCATCTCCTCTAATTTGAGTAACTGTTTTTGGTATATAGTATTTTGCAATATAGCTATAAGTTGAAAATGCATCATCTTCAATAATTTCTACACCACTTGTCATAACTACTGAATTAATTAATAAATATGTATTATAGAATTGATTTGAATGAACTGTTTTAACTTTAGTACCATCAATGACAATATTCTTTAATAATCTATATTTTAGATTATCGTGGATTAACGCTTCTTCATTATTTAAAGTTTCATCCAAATAATAGAATGATTTTGCCCCTCTCATAGGACCATATTTATCATTCATTATAATATTGCACCAATCTGCAATATCACCCTTGAAATATACAGTATCTATATCTGTTTCACGGAATGAATTGAATTCAAATGTAGATATATTTTTAGTTAATGTTAAATATTTAATGCTTCTACAGTTCATGAATGATGCTGTATTAATAATAATTAGATCATCATTATCAATTATTACTTCATTTAATGTTTTAGGAATGTAATAATGTTTAGTTATGTATTCTCCTATATTACTATAATATTTATAATAATATGCATCATAGCTACCATCATATTCAGTTTCACCAAATAAATATCCAAATGGATACTGTTTAGTTATATCTTCATCTCTTGTTTTCTTATCTCCAACAAATGGTATTGTTATTTTTTCTAAAGATGAAGCACCTACTAAAATATCAGTATCTATTTCTAAAACTGACTTTGATATTATTATTTCTTTTAATTTATTATCATTTCCAAATGCATTAGTACCGATTGATGTAATATTATTTCCTAAATCAATTTTTGTTAATGAACCAAATCCATAGAATTGATAATCACCGATTGAATCGATGCTTGAAGGAATTGTTAATTCAGTTAATAAACTATATTTATTATTTGCATAATCAACATTACCATTTTGATCTAAATAATAGAAATTATTTGCTTTAGACATTGGAGTTGATGTAATTGATGTAAATGTTAAATTACACCAATCCTCAATTGTTCCACTATAATAAATATTTTCTAAATTATCCAAATCACTAAATAAACCATCTAATAATGATAATGATTTAGGTAATCCTAAATTTTTAAGTTCTGTAAGTCCTTCAAATGGATTACTATCTACAAAGCCTAATACATTATTTGATATATTAATTGATTCTAATGAAATGCAATTCTTAAACGCTTGCTTTGGAATATATGAATCTCCTGTTACAGTAACTTTCTTTAATGTATTTGGAATATAATATGTTTCTGTAGAATCTCCATATGGATAAAACTGTGTTGCAGCATAACTTCCTTCATATTGAGTTGTACCAAATAAATATCCTAATGCATATTGATTATTATAGATACTATTAGCTCTATTACGTCCAATAAATGGAATTGTTATTGATTCTAGTTTATTACAGCCTTTAAAAACATGAGCTAATATAATCTGAACACTATCTGGTATTATTACTTTTTCTAAATTTTCACAATAAGAAAATGCACTTGAACCAATTGTTGTAACATTACTACTAATTGTAATACTTGTTAATTGCTTTAAACCACTAAATTGATATTGATCGATAGTAGTAATAGTATCAGGAATTACTATATTAGTAATCTTAGTATACTTTTTACCATTATGAGTTACATTTCCATTATCATCTAAAATATAGAAATTATCTGCAACATACATTGGATTATCTTCTTCTGCACCAATATCAATATTACACCAACCTTCTATCGTTCCATCATAATAAACATCTACCAAATTTGGAAAAGCTCTAAATGATGACTGAGTAATTGTTTTTATAGAAGATGGAATTTCGATACTAACAACATCATTAATTATAGTGTAGCCACGTATTTCTGTAACAGGTAAATCATTATATGATGATGGAATTATTGCTTCATCAATTTCTCTTCTAATTGCTACTGCATATTCAGTACTATTAGTTATAGATGTATATCTTAAGTAATCATAAATTTTCCATTCAGCATGTAATTCAATACTTCCTGTTAAAACATCATTGAAATCCCATTTTGTATTATCTTTCTTATACCAGCCTTCAACTTGTGAATACTGTTTTGTTGGGACAGGGATTTCACCTGTAGACAATTTTGAATTTTTAGCTTTTTCAATTTGTTTTTCTGTTGTATTATCACTAAATAAACCACCATTAGCCTTAAATGTTACAACATAAGGAATATCTTCCCAAACTGGTCTAATCATAGTATCAGCTACAATGATTAGTTCGTCTGAAGGATTATGTCTTTCCACTTCAATTTCCCAAGCAACAGACCAGCATTTAAATCTTTGACCTGTTGGAGCTTCAAATTCATTTGTAGGTAAAACATATGAAGCATTTGGATATACTGAAGATCCTGTCATTTCACCTGTTCCACCATTTGGCAAAAATCTAATTGTATATTTAATATCTTCCCAAATGGCTTTTACTTCTAAATCTTTTTCAATTGTTATTTGAGTAGCTTGTTCTAATTCTAAATCATCAACAAGCCAGCATTTAAATCTTTGGCCTTCTGGAGCAGTAAAAGAGCTTCCTAAAGGTAGGCTATATTTTTCACCTTCATTTATTGTAACTGTATTAATAGTTCCAGTTCCACCATTAGGATCGAATGAAATGCTATGTTTAATAATTTCCCAATATGCATAAACATATAAATCATTTGTAACTGTTATTTCATCATCTACAGCTTTTTCTTCACCTGAAATTGACCAATTCTTAAAATAATATTTTTCAGGTGCAACAAAGCTACAAGAAGGTAATTTATAAGTTGAGTTTACAACAACCTCAACACTATCCATATTTCCTGTTCCGCCATTTGAAACAAATGTTATTGTATATTTAATATCTTCCCAAATAGCTTTTACTTCTAAGTTAGATTCTACAACTATTTCTTCTCCTTGAAGCTTAGATATAGAATTTATTTCCCAAGATTTAAATTTTTTACCAGTTGGAGCTATAAATGAATTTGAAGGTAATATATAATTTGAATTTATATTAACTTCAACAGAATTCATTTTGCCTGTTCCACCATTTGAATCAAATGAAATTGTACATTTTAAAATTGAATCATTTGAATCTTCCCAGATGGCTTTTATTGTTAAATCCTTTTTTATTGTTATAATATCGCTAATTTGTTTTTCTACTCCATCAATTTCCCAACATTTAAATTGTTTTGAAGCAGGGGCAGTAAAGAAATTACCTGGAAGAGGATATTCATCATTTAAATTAAATGTTAAAGGATCAACATTACCTTCTCCTCCATTTGGATCAAATGAGATTGTATAAACAATATCTTTCCAAATTGGAATAATTATTAAATTACTATTTATAGTTATTTCATCATTTGGATTTTTTTCTTCTTGGCCTACTTTATAGCATTTAAATGTTTTACCAGTAGGTGAAGTAAAACCACATTCAGGTAAAGTGTATGTATCATTTTCATTTTTTGTAACTGATGACATTTCACCTGTTCCGCCATTTGAAACAAATGAAATTGTGTAAGTATTAACAACTTCTACTTTGTCAACCCAAATAGCTTTAACATTTAAATTTTCATTTATTGTAATTTTATCTCCTGGATTTAATTCTTCGGTACCAACAAGCCAACATTTAAATTCTTTTCCTTCTCCTGCGGTAAATCCATTTTGAGGTAATGTATAATTTAAGTTTTCACCAACCTCAACAGAATCCATCTCACCTGTTCCACCATTTGAATCAAATGTTATTCTATAATAAACCTTATCATCTTTATCTTCCCAAATAGCTTTAATAACTAAAGCTTTAGAAATAATTATTTCATCGCCTATTTGTTTTTCTATTCCATCTACATTCCAAGATGTAAATTGTTTATTTTCAGGTGCTCTAAAATAATTACCTGGTAATACGAATGTTTCACCTTCATTAATAGTTAATGAAATATTATCACCTTCACCACCATTTGCATTAAATGTGATTTCATATGTAATATATTCCCATTTAGCAACAATAACTGTATCACTAGTTACAGTTATTTTATTATCCGTAATATCTTCACCAGCAATTTCCCAATTTAAAAATTTCATATGAGCTGGCGCTTCAAATAAACAATTAGGAAGAACATAAATGTCATTTTCATTAACTGTAACATCATTCATTTCACCAGTTCCACCATTAGGTAGGAACATAACTGAATATTGATTAATTATTACATCTGACCAAATAGCTTTTACTGTAATATCTTTTGTTATAGTAATTTCTCTTCCTGGTGCAAAGTAATCATTATCGATTTTCCAGCTTTCAAATTTTTTACCATTTGGGGCAGTAAATGAAGAATTTGGTAATGTATATACTGTATTTTCATCAACTCTAATAGATTCCATTTCTCCAGTTCCAAAATTAGAATCGAATGAAATTGTATATTTAATTTCTACTTTTTCCCATTCAGCATAAATTGTTGTATTTGCTGACACAACAATCTTATCCCCTGGATTTTTATAAGTTTCACCAATTTTCCAACACTTAAATATCTTTCCAGTAGGAACATTGAACGTATTATTAGGTAATGTATAATTACTATCTTTTTCTATAGTAACCTTTTTACTTTCATCATTTTCTGATACAAACTCAACTGTGCAATATTCTACCCGAGGTGGATTAACTACTGGCGGATTATCGCTAGGCTTATTTCCATCATTAGAATTACAACCAGTTAAAAGTGTTAAAAATAACACGCAAATAATAAATAATCTTAATTTTTTCATAGCAGCTCTCCAAATTTCACTATTATTATTAATGATAACATAAAAAAATAATTTAATGAACGCCTCAGCAATAAAAAATTAAAAAAATATAACTTTTTTTGTAAGATATATTAAAAAAAATAAGAGATTAACTCTTAGTTTTAGTATACGAAAAGGGACTTTTAAGAGCCCCTTTAGTAATTATTTTATTCTTTTGTATCATTTATTTTAAATTCATCCTTATTATATCCATCATCCTTATTCTTAATGAATATAAAATAGCATGAAATAATTGATGCTAATAATATTAATCCAATTAAGATAATTATAAAACCATCA
>JAEEGL016675099.1_pt1 | contig 17907 bp, 13 predicted proteins | sample 9134231 | NCBI WGS metagenome assembly JAEEGL01 (sample SAMN16246548, study PRJNA631951) | gut metagenome | biome: gut microbiome; feature: rumen; material: fiber-attached | host: Bos | place: Iran: Karaj | collected 2018-10 | reverse complement strand
GGACCCGGTCCGGGACAAGGAAGTCGGAGACCTGGAGTTGCAGATCAAGGACCTGGAGACGGTCAACGCGCGCATCGCCAAGGTGCAGAAGCAGGCCACGACCGGCGGCGACAAGGAAGCCAAGAAGCTCCTGGCGCTGCTGCTTCGCTACAAGGAAGCGCTCGAACAGGGCAAGTCCTGCCGCAGCGTGCTCCCGCAGAACGAAGAGGAGGCCGTCCTGGCGCATGACCTCTTCCTGCTGACCGACAAGCCCGTGATGTATGTTTGCAACGTGGACGACGCGTCCGCGGTGAACGGAAACAAATACGTCGACGCGGTCCGCGAGGCCGTCAAGGACGAGCACGCCGAGATCCTGATCATCTCCGCCCGCACTGAGTCCGAGATCGCCGAGATGGAGGACTACGACGACCGGCAGATGTTCCTCGAGGAGATGGGCCTGCACGAGTCGGGCGTGGTACGCCTGATCCAGGGCGCCTACCACCTGCTGGGCCTGCAGACCTTCTTCACGGCGGGCGCCGACGAGTGCCGCGCCTGGACCATCCACCAGGGTGACAAGGCCCCCAAGGCCGCCGGCGTGATCCATTCCGACTTCGAGAAGGGCTTCATCCGCGCCGAGGTGATCAAGTACGACGACTTCGTCCAGTACAAGACCGAGGCGGCCGTGCGCGCCGCCGGCAAGATGGGCATCGAGGGTAAGGACTACGTCGTCCAGGACGGCGACATCATGCACTTCCTTTTCAATGTCTAATATCGCAGCTAAGTGCTCCCGCTGCGGAGCGGAACACAGTGTCAGCGTCCCGCAGAGCGTGAACGCCGCGACGGAGCCGGACCTGAAGGAGAAGGTCCGGAGCGGGGAGCTGTTCACCTGGGCCTGCCCGCACTGCGGCAGCTCGAACCTGCTGTCCGTGCCGTTCCTGTACCACGACCCGGACGCGCACCTGATGCTGGTGCTGAGCCCGGCGCCGCTGGGTGCCGAGGGCCTGCAGGAGGGTTACACCGGCCGCCAGGTCCGCAGCGTGGGCGATCTTGTGGAGAAAATCAAGATTTTCGACGCGGGTCTGGACGACCTCACCGTCGAGATGTGCAAGTTCGTCACCTGCCAGGAGCTGAAAAAGGACGTTTCGCTGCGTTTCGCGGGCCTGAACGGCGCCGACGGGGAAATGACCTTCACCTACCCGCAGGATGGCCAGATGGAGCTCGTAGCCGTCGGATTCAACGTATACGAAGATTGCGCCGGCATTCTCCGACGCAATCCCCAGATTCGCGAGTCTGTCCAGGGCCTCGCCTGCATCGACCAGGCCTGGCTCGCGAAGTATTTCCGTTAAATTCCGCTGAAGGAAGAAAATCCGCCGTCCACGGGCAGAATCACGCCCGTGACGAAGGAGGCGGCGTCGGAGCAGAGGAACTGCGCGGCGCCGTTGAGCTCCGTCAGGTCGCCGAAACGGCGCATCGGGGTCTTGGCGATGACCTTGACCGAGCGTTCGGTCAGGGAGCCGTCCTCGTTGAGAAGCGCGGCGCGGTTCTGCTTGCCGATGAAGAAGCCCGGCGCCAGGGCGTTCACGCGGATCTTTTCGCCATACTTGATGGCCAGCTCAGCGGCCAGCCAACGGGTAAAGTTGGACACGCCTTCCTTGGCGGCGCCATAGCCCGCCACGCGGCTCAGGGCGTCGTAGGCGGCCATCGAGGAGATATTCAGGATGCAGCCGTAGCCCTGCTTTGCGAAGACTTTCGTGAAGACGTGGCAGGGATAGACCGTGCCGTTGAGGTTGAGGTCCAGCACCTTGGTCCAGTCCTCGAGCTTCATGTCCCAGAAGTTCTGGTCGGGCATGATCGTCGCACCGGGCACGTTGCCGCCCGCGACGTTGATGAGGATGTCCACGCGACCGAATTTCGCAACGACTTCGTCGGCGATGCGGCTCACCTCGGCGGTATCCATCACGTTGCAGGCATAGCCGATGGGATTCCCGCCGAGCGCCTTGAGCGCGGAGACGGTCGGTTCGACCTGTTCGGGACGGTGGACCAGCGCCACGACGTCGGCGCCTTGTGCGGCGAAATGGCGGGCGAGCGAGCCGCCCAGGGCTCCGGCAGCGCCGCTGATGACGGCCACCTTGCCGGCTACGGAATACAGTTCATTCATATCTGGCGTTCTTTTTTGAATTCATTCTGGACGGCTGCCATCATGCCGCTGACCTGGCCCAGGGCCAACATGCGGCCGTGGAAGCTGTAGCCGGCGTTGTAGCCGCGCTTTTCGTCGCCGAGCATGGTTCGGCCGTGGTCCACGCGCATCGGAAGGTCCCGGCCCTCACGTTCGAAGATACGGACCAGTTCCACCAGGTCCACGCGGCCGTTGGTGTGCGGCGCCTCGACAAAGTTGCCGCCCGGCAGCAGCTGGCAGGTGCGCAGGTGCACGAAGTGCGTGCGCGGCGCGAATTCGCGCGCCATGGCCTCCACGTCGTTGTGCGCGCCCGCGGAGAGCGAGCCGGCGCAGAAGGTAACCCCGTTGTGGAAATCGTCAACGGCGCTGAGCATCCATCGGATGTCGTCGGCGCTGCAGACGATGCGCGGCAGGCCGAAAATCTGCATGGGCGGGTCGTCGGGATGCACGCACATGCGCATGTCCCACTGCCGGCAGACCGGCATGATGGCCTCGAGGAAGTAGCGCAGGTTCTCGCGGAGCTGATCCCGGGTGATACCCTTGTACGGCTCCATCAGGGCGCGGAACCTGGCCACGGGGGAGCCGTCACCGTCGCCCAGCGGGCCGTTCACGAAACCCTGCGTCTTGACGATGAGCGCGTCCACGAGCTGCTCCTTCTCCGCGTCGGTAATCGTGCGGTCCAGCGCTTCGACCTTCTCTACCACTTCCTGCGGGAAATCCTTTTCCGCGCCTTCGCGCTGGAGGATCTTAATGTCGAAATAGGCGAAGCGGACGAGGTCGAAGTACAGCGCCGTGGTCCCGTCGGGCATAGGGTGCTCCAGGTCGGTGCGTGCCCAGTCGAGCACGGGCATGAAATTGTAGCAGATCGTATGGATGCCACAGCGGCCCAGGTTCTCCAGGCTCTGCTTGTAGGTCTCGATGAGCGCGTCCCGCCTCGGGCCGGCATATTTGATCTCCTCGCTGACCGGCAGGCTCTCCACCACCGACCAGCGCAGGCCGGCAGCTGCGATGTAGTCCTGCAGGGCGCGGATGTCGGCCTCGGGCCACAGTTCGCCGGGTGCATATTGGTGCAGGGCGGTTACGATTCCCTCTACGCCGATCTGGCGCAGCATCTCCAAAGTGATCTTGTCGGACGGGCCGAACCATCTCCAGGTTTTCTCCATAGGTGCATGTTTTGTCGAAGACAAAGTTAGGAAAAATTACCTATCTTTGTTTGTTGTATATGTACCAAAACCTGTAGAAATGGCAAACAAAACGAATTTGTCCAAACTCTGGAAGACTGAAGACTGGCTGGCCGTCTGGATCGGCTTCATCGTCATCGCCATCGGCCTGGTGGCCGTCCTCACGAAAGCCTTCGACTTCTCCGCCCTGACTTTCAAGACCTGGACCTGGGGTGAGGCGCTCAGCGACACCCAGATGGCCAAGATCGTGCCTCTTGGGCAGCAGTTCGCCTCCGGCGCCTTCTGGATCAAGCTCCTGCGCACGGTCCTCGTGCTGGGCGTCCTCTTCACTGTCGGGGCCGCGCTGACGGGCGAAAAGGTGAAGAAGTTCGTGCCCGCTTTCCTTGTGGTGTTCGCCCTGTCGGTGGTCGTCCGCCTGATCAGCGCCGAGTTCACGCTCAACCGCTACCTGGAATGGGCCTTCTGGGCGCTTATCGTGGGCATGCTGGTGTCCAACACCGTCGGCACGTCGAAGTGGCTGAAACCGGCCGTAAAGACCGAATTCTACATCAAGACGGGCCTCGTTATCATGGGCTTTTCCGTCCTCTTCTCCAATATCGCCAAATTCGGCCTGTATGGTCTCGGCATCGCCTGGATCGTGACCCCGGTCGTGATCCTGTTCATGTGGTGGTTCGGCACGAAGGTCCTGAAGATGGACAACAAACCGCTGGTCATCACCATGGCCTCCGCGACGAGCGTCTGCGGTACGTCCGCGGCCATCGCCACGGGCGCGGCCTCCAACTGCAAGAAGGACGACCTGACGATGACGATCTCCATCTCGATCATCTTCACGGTCCTGATGATGGCCCTCGAGCCCATCCTGATCCGGGCCACGGGCATGTCCGCCATCATGGGCGGCGCGCTCATCGGCGGCACGGTGGACAGCACCGGCGCCGTGGCCGTGGCGGGCTCCGTGCTGGGCGGCGAGGCCGAGCAGGCCGCCGTGCTGGTCAAGATGATCCAGAACATCCTCATCGGCTTCATCGCCTTCTTCGTGGCCCTCTTCTTCGCAACCAGCGTGAACAAGAAGGACGGCCAGAAAGTGGGCGCCGGCGAGATCTGGACCCGCTTCCCGAAATTCATCATCGGCTTCTTCGTCGCCTCGCTCGTGGCGTCTTTCCTCGTCCAGCCGCTCGCCGGCGCGGACCAGGTCAAGGCCGTCAACGGTGTGCTCGATCAGTATAAGAACTGGGCCTTCGTGCTGGCTTTCGTCAGCATTGGCCTGGACACCAATTTCAAGGATCTGGTGAAGCAGATGCAGGGCGGCAAGCCGCTCTGGCTGTATCTCGTCGGGCAGTGCTTCAACATCGCGCTGACCTTCTTCGCGGTGTGGCTGCTGCTCAGCGGCGTGCTCTTCCCGATCCCGCACCTGTCCTAGGCGGCGATGTCCAGGCGCAGGACCGCGGCCCGGGTGGCGTTCTTCGCCGTGGGGGCGCTGACGATCGCCGCCGCCGTGTACATCATGGTCCGGCGGATCGGCCTCAACCCGGAGCTGGACTTCGGCGCCGGCGCCTACTACTACGCCGACATCCCGGAGTATGAGAAAGTGCTCGACTGGGACACGTACCAGGCACGCCTGCCGTTCTGGGTCTACGTCGCGCTCTTCCTCGCCTGGGGCGCCTTCATGTACTGGCTATGGAAACGAATTGACAAACACACAAACACGAATAAAGAAATGAAACTCAACCATCCTGCTATCCTTGTCGTCGACATGCTCAACGACTTCGTAACCGGGTCCCTGGCCTGCGACCGTGGCAAAGCCATCGTCCCCGCTACGGCCCGCCTGCTGGACGCCGCCAGGCAGAAAGGCGTCCCTGTGGTTTTCTGCAACGATTGCCATCTGCCTGGCATCGACCGCGAACTCGCGCTCTGGGGCGACCACGCCATCAAAGGTACGCCCGGTGCCGAAGTGATTCCTGAGCTGAAGCTTTGCGACAAGGACTATGTCGTGCCCAAGCGTCGCTACAGCGGATTCTTCCAGACGGACCTCGACATCCTGCTCAAGGAGCTGGGCGTGAAGACCGTCATCATCACCGGCCTGCACACGCATATGTGCTGCCGCCACACATCGGCCGACGCCTACATGCTCGGCTACGATGTGGTCGTCGCCAAGGAAGCAACCAACGCCTTCACCGAAGAGGATTATCAGGGCGGCCTGGCCTACCTGAAGACCTGTTACGGTGCCGACGCCTACACCAACGACGAGCTGATCGCGGCGTTCTAATCATTCCGGGCTTGACCCGGATTCTCCCAAGAACCGTCTGACGGCGTCCTTGTATTTCCGGGAAACCGGAAGCGGGACGCCGCCGACGTTTACGGTGTCCGGCGACGCCAGGGCGGAGACGGACAGGTTGACGAGGTAGGAGCGGTGGATCCGGAGAAAGTCGCTTCCCAGCAGGTGCTCCCACTGGCTGATGCCGGTCTTGTTCCGATAAGATTCGCCGGAGACGGTGACGATGCGCACCTCCGTGTCGTTGGATTCGACGTAGGCGATTTCCGAGCGGCGCAGCGTGACGCTTTTCCGGTCGGAGAAGAAGGTGATGCTGCGCTCCTGGGCCTTGAAGCGCTTGTCCAGCCACCTGGCCCAGAAGTAGTCGCCGTAGGCCAGGGTCGTGAGGATTAGCGCCAGGAAGACCGGATTGATGAGCATCGGTGGCACTTCCTTGGCGGACCGATACAAATTCCGCGGATCTAAGCGCGACCAGGCATAGTAGTGCAGGACGATGATCAGCAGGATTACGGAAGCCAGCACGGCGAGCGCCAGGTACACCTTGTCCATCGGCTTGCGGGCCTTGGGCATCAGGATTTCCAGCAATAGCGCGCAAGGACTGAAGACCAGACCGATCAGCAGGGCCTGGTCCAGTCTGTAGTCCAGGCTCCCGAGGATGGCGGCCAGCAGGGCCAGGGCAGCCAGCCAGTATGCGATGCGCAGCAGGATTTTCATCTCTTCACAAAAATAAACAAAAACCCATTGGTCTGCAAGCAGAACGGCGCCACCGTGGCTTTTGACCGTTCTGCGAAGGGTTTTCACCTTGCATATATCGCGTGTGATACCGTACCTTTGCAACAAACCAAATCACACAAAGCCATGAAAGAAGAAATTATTAATGTTGTGGACTCCCTCGGAGTCACCCACCAGGAAGTCATCGAACGCGCCGACTGGAGCCTTTCCCGATTTTTTGTCGAAGGTGGCCTGGGCGGAATGATCATCATCACCGTTCTGTTGATTGCCCTGCTGGTTGCTGCCTGGAAGGCCCCCAAGTGGGTCAAGGAAATCGGAATCGGTGCCCTGGTCGCCGGCATATTCTTTACGCTGGTCGGCCTGACCCAAATGTTTGATACCATCCAGACCTTCGGCCATATCAGTTTCTCCGTCACCTGCGGCGGCCTGAAAGTCGCCCTGATTCCTACGATCTACAGTCTCTGCATTTACTTCCTCTCCCTGATTATCCGCGTCATCCAGAAACCCAGGATATAGACAATAAAGGATAATTGTCGCACATTGATGGATTATTGGCCTAATACTCAACACTTTTTGGCTACCTTGCAAAACCAACGATAACCAATACTTTTTTCACGATGAGAAGAAACGCTTTCCTCTTGGCGATGACCCTTGCCATGCTGACGGCCTGTACCGGTGAGCTGCCGCAGAAGGTCATGTATCCGCATTACGCATTCCGAAACACGAACTCCCAGGAGTTGCTTTATGTGGAGCGGACCGACACGGCCACGGTCCTGGCCTTCAAGTCCTTCTTCCAGCCGCATTGGTGGATCCGGGTTGCCTCGAGTGCCTATCTGACGGACGGGAAAACCCGCTACGCGCTGAAGGGCACAGAAGGAATTACGCCCGATGAAGAACTGTATATGGACGACACCGGCATGGCCGAATACAAGCTCTTCTTCGAGCCGATTCCGGCCAAGGCCAAAGAGATCAGCTATATTGAAACCGTCGAGGTGGCCCGGGGCTTCAACTTCTACCACATCGACCTGACAGGCAAGGCCCCGGCGGGCCTGAAGGCCCCCGGCAAGTTGCCGGCCGCGCTCCCGGAAGTCGCTTTGAAATCGGGCGAAACGACGCTGGAGATCCAGCTGCCCTGCTCCCTGGCCGGGCTGCCGAAGGTGGAGGTCACCGTGTATCTCAACACCTTCTGTCCGCAGGAGCAGAAGGAGTATTCGGGCGTGATGGATGAGAAGGGGAAGGCAAGCTTCTCTTTCAACCTGTTCGGCCCCGCGCAGGCCATGGTGGTCGTCGGATCGGAGATGGTAGTTGGTTCTGTGATGCTCGACCCCGGCGAGAAAGCTACGATGCTGGTGGATGCGAGCGGCCGGGACCAGGCCATTGCGCGGCTTGAACTGGCAGAGAAAGCCCCGCAGCGCTTCCTTTGCACGGGCCATTTTGCCGATGTGAACAACTTCAAGCTCCCGATAGAGCTGCAGGGAGAGTTCCAGTTCATCAATTCTTTCTACTTCACGACCTCTGCGTCCATGTCGGATTTCGCGACCCAGGTTCGGGACGCCTACCAGCAGAAAATGACTGCGTTGGCTGCGATCGACACGTTGTCCCCCTTCGTCCGGGATTACCTGCAGCACGAGCTCGCCGTGGAGGCACTGTGCACCATGTCGGACGCGGGCGGTATCCGCATGTATCAGTACCAGTCGGCGCACGAAGGGAGTCTCGACGGGTACGTAAACGAGCCGCTCACGGAGGAGGATGTCGCCTTCCTGCGGGACATCGACCTGAACGATTCCAAGATGCTCGTGTTCGGTCAGGCGGGCGCTCCCGGATCCGCCAAGCTCAACGAGCTTTTGTATCCGGAAGGAAAGGGCCTGCAGGCCGAATATGCCCGGGCGCTTCCGATCGCCCAGAAAGCGCAGAAAGGCAAGGACCTGAATGCCGTGGATCGGGCCCTGCTCGAATCATTCAGTTCGCCGATTTATCAGGAATGCGTCCAATTCCTGCAGAACGCCAACGCCAAGGCTGCGGAATCCCTGCCGGAATGTGCGAAGGAAGTGCCGGATGTGCCGGACGACCAGGTGCTGGACGCCATCCTCGCGCAGTACAAGGGCCAGCTGGTCCTGGTGGACTTCTGGGCCACCTGGTGCGGCCCGTGCCGGGAGGGACACAAGGAGATAGAGCCGCTGAAGGATACCCGCTTCAAGGATTTCACCTTCGTCTATATCACCAGCACGACCTCTCCGCTTTCTGACTGGAAGGAGATGATCGGCGGCATCCGCGGAGACCACTACTATCTGACGGAGCAGCAGCAGAAAACCGTGTACGAGCAGCTCCTGACCAACGCCTTCCCGACCTATCTGATCGTCGGCCGCGACGGCAAGATCCTGAAGAAATACATCGGCTTCGACGCGGCCATGCTGGATGAGCTGGACGCTGTAAGATAAAGTAAAACGGGGACCGCATCGCGCGGTCCCCGTTTCGGTAAGGTTTCAGTACGGTTTATTGTTAGTCATCGAGGCCTTCGATGGTCTCGATGGTGCCGTCGGGACGGTAGGTCAGCTCGCAGACCTTGAGGCTGCGGAGGCGGTTGATACCCTTGGATATGCCGCTGTCGTGGTGGAAGAGCCACCACTTGCCGTTGAACTCCACGATGGAGTGGTGCGTCGTCCAGCCGTACACCGGGGTGAGGATCACGCCCTTGTAGGTGAAGGGGCCGTACGGGTTGTCACCGATGGCGTAGCAGAGCTTGTGGGTGTCGCCGGTAGAGTAGCTGAAGTAGTACTTTCCGTTGTACTTGTGCATCCAGCTGGCCTCGAAGAAGCGGCGCTCGTTGTCTTCGACCTTGATCGGGTCGCCGTTCTCGTCGATCAAGACGACGGGCTTCGGCTCCTCGGCGAACTGGAGCATGTCCTTCGCGAGCTTCACCACGCGGCCCGGCACGGCCGGCTGGCCGTCGGCGGGGTAGGAGGTGCCGTTGTCCTTGGCGAGGTTGTCCTCGTAGCGCTGGAGCTGGCCGCCCCAGATGCCGCCGAAGTACATGTAGTACTCGTCGTCGGCGTCATCGTGCAGAATGGCGTAGTCGATGGAGTAGCTGCCGCGGATCGGATCCGGCATGGCCTTGAAGGGCCCCGTCGGGCTGTCGGAGATGGCGACGCCGCAGCGGAAGATGTCGGTCTTGTCCTTGGCCGGGAAATACATATAATACTTGCCGTCGCGGCCTTTCACGACCTCGTTGTCCCACAACTGGCGGCGGGCCCAGGGGACATCCTTGATGTCGAGGGCGATGCCATTGTCCTTGACCGGAGAGGTCATCGGATCGGGACCTTCGAGGGAGAGGACGTGGTAGTCCTTCATATCGTACTCGCTGCCGAAATCATCGTCCGGCGCGGCGGACTCCCAGTCGTGGGACGGATAGATGTAGAGCTTGCCGTCGAACACGTGCACGGACGGATCCGCCATGTAGTCGGACGGGAAGAGGTAGCGTTTCTGAACTTTCTTTGCCATATAATTAAGCGTTGAGTTGTCTTGCTTCGATTTCCTTGTTGATTTCGTCCATCTTCTCGTCGCTGAGCTCGTACTTGCTGATGATGAAGATGGCGAGGATGAGGAGGATGGCCGGGATCACGCAGACCAGCCAGAGGATACCCTGGAGGGCCAGCGGGGTCTGCTGGGCAGCGTCAGCGTTGAAGCCGACCCAGGCGAGGACGAGGCCGGGAACCACGCCGCCGAGGGCCATACCGGCCTTGAAGAAGATACCGGTCAGGGCGTTCACGATACCGGCGATGCGCTTGCCGGAGGTGTATTCGCCGTAGGCGATGACCTCAGGCACGAGGGCCCACATGTAGCCCGTGGCGGTGATGATACCGGTGGACTTGACGAACTGGGCGATGCACAGCAGCACGAAGTTGCTCTTGGTGGCGGGGATGGACACGAAGGTGTACATCAGAGCCATACCCACGATGGCGACGCCGAGGAAGAGGTAGAACATACCCTTCTTACCGATCTTGCGCTTGATGGCGGGAACGAGCGGCATGAAGATGAAGGCCGGGATGGTGCCGAGCCACATGAAGAGCGTGGTCAGCAGCGGGGTGGCCTCGACGTTGTAGCTCATGAAGTAGGCGTCGGCGGCGTTGCTCACGCTCATCATCGCGAAGGCGGTGATGAAGAAGAAGGCCACGATGCGGAGCGGCTTGTTGCGGCCGAACTCCATCCACAGGTCGCTGACCTTGACGTTGGCGGACTCCTTCTGGTCCATGACGACCTTCTCCTTGCACTGCGTGAAGCAGAAGACCAGCAGGGCCAGGCCCACGACGGCGAAGATGGCGTAGGTGATGAACCAGGCGCTTCCGGCTTCCGGGGTGTTGTACACGGCGGTCATCTTGCCGGTCTCGGGGTTGAGGACCTTCGGGGCGAAGATGGCGATGATGATGGGCAGGGACTTCACGCACAGGGCGCCGAGGTTGGCCATGAACATGCGCGTGGAGGTGAGGATCGTGATTTCGTTGGTGTCGCGGGTGAGCGATGCGTTCAGGGCGCCGTACGGCACGTTCACGAGGGTGTAGCACATCGACATGCCGACATAGGTCACATAGGCGTAGATGAGCTTGGCGGTGTCGGACGCGCCGGACAGGCCGTTCCAGAAGCAGAGGATGGCGAGGCCCACGAGGGGAATTCCGCCGAAGATGAGCCAGGAGCGGTATTTGCCCCATTTCGGGTTGCCCTTGTCCACGATGGTGCCTACCACGGGGTCCCAGAGCACGTCCACGAGGCGGACGATGAGGAACATCAGGGCGGCGGGACCGGGCTTGAGCCCGAACACGTTGGTGTAGAAGAAAAGCAGCCAGATACTGACGGTCTGGTAGATGAGGTTCTGCGCCATGTCGCCGGCGCCGAAGCCGATGCGCTGCATCCAGCTCAGTTTGTAGAAGCCTTTCGCTTCATTGGGAGTGTTGGCCATAGGTTATAGTTTTGACATATTATCCAAGTCTAACAAATGTACGTAAAATCCGGGACAATACGTTCCGGATTCGCTCAAAAAAGGATAATAATCGGTCAGCGCGCCCCGCGGGCGGCGGCAGACTCCTCTCCGAAGAGGAACTGCGGCGTGTAGCCGCCGTAATCCACCACGATCTTCTCGAACACGATGCCCGGGTCCAGCGGGCGCAGCGTGAGCGTGGCCCAGCCGCCCCGTGCGGGCAGTTCGGAGACCGTTTCCACCACGCGCCGGGCGACGGTCGGGTAATAGACGGAGTAGATGTTCTGCGGGTCCTCGTTGAGGCGCTCGTTGAAGAACTGCACCGCCTTCGCCCCGTCCAGGTCCACTTCGTAGCGGTGCCCGGTGTTGTTGAAGGCGAGGGTGGACTTGGTGACCACGTGCACCTTGACGCCCGCAGTGCCTTCCGGAAGTTGCACCCGGTAGCTCAGGGCGCCGCCTTCCGCCGGGAGGGTGTAGGGCATCAGGGCTACGCCGCTCAGGGTGCGCCCCATATCGGGGATGACGGTCCAGGCGGTGCCTTCGGCGGGCTGCGCCGCCAGGAAGTGCTCCGCCTCGATGGCGGTGTAGCCGCGCGAGTCGGCCGCGAAGGAGAAGCCGCCGGGCGCCGTGTCTTCGATGCGGCTCACGTCCGGCAGGCGGTCCGCCGGGAAGTTGTCGTTCCAGCTGCGGTAGCCGATGTGCTTCTGCGTCATCATGCCGTCCCATTTGCCGCCGGACATCTCCTTGTTGTACTGCTCCATCAGGAAGGCGTCGCGCGCGAAACAGCGTTCCACCTCGTCCGCCCAGCGGTTCGCCGCCGGGTCGCCCTTGGCGGCGAGGTCGCGGTTCATCGCCTGGGCGTAGTACATGTCATAGATGTTGGCGAGGGCCTGCACCGGGAAGAGGATGACCTGGCGGTAGGTGTCGCGCCGGGCGGGGTCGAGCGCGAGGAACTGCCGCAGCGCCTCGGCCTCCAGGCGGGCGAAGTCGTCGCAGACGCGGCGGAACTCCCCGGAAGCGAGGTCATAGGTGCGGCTGTCCATCATCTCGGCCGTGGTGCGGCCGCTGTATTTGCTGTATAGGTTGAGGATGCGGGCCGCTTCGTCCGCCTGGTCCTCCCCGAAGGCCTGCGCGCAGAAGGCGCGCGTGTGGTCCAGCAGGTTCTCCGCCGTGAAGGATTCCGGCCGGCGGGCCATCGCGAGGAACAGGTCGATGGGATATTCCATCGGCTTGAGGTCGCCGACGTTCAGCACCCACAGCTTGTCCACGCCGTAGGCATACGTCAGCTGCAACTGTTCCCACATATTCTGTATCGGGGTGATGTTCAGCCACTTGGAGTTGCGCGGGGCGCCCACGTAGTCCACGTGGTAATAGATGCCCCAGCCGCCCTTGCGCCGGCGCTCCTCCGGGGTGGGGAGCTTGCGCACGTCGCCCCAGTTGTCGTCGCTCAGCAGGATCGTGACGTCGTCGGGCACGCGCAGGCCCAGGTCGTAGTACTGCTGGACCTCCTTGTACAGGGCCCACACCTGCGGGCGCTCCTCGGCGGGGCGCTTCGTGACCTTGCGGATGATGTTGCGCTGGTTCTTGATGATGCCTTCCAGCAGGCTGATGTATTTCGCCTCTTCGCCCTCCTTGCCCAGGGCGGCGTCGCCGTCGCCTCGCATGCCGATGGTGATCAGGTCCTCCGTATCCTTGGCGCGTTCCATCCCTTCGGTGAAGAACTTGTCCAAGACCTTCCGGTTTGCGGTGTAGTCCCAGGGGCCGTCCGAGCCGCGCCGGCGCGCCCATTCCTGGTGGTTGCGCGCCATCGGCTCGTGGTGCGAGGTGCCCATGATGATGCCCATTTCCGCCGCGGTGACGCTGTTCTGCGGGTCGTCGGCGTAGAAGGCCCAGTCCCACATCGCCGGCCAGAGGAAATTGGCCCGCAGGCGCAGCAGGAGCTCGAACACGTGGGCGTAGAAACGGTGGTCGCCGTAGTCGGTGCCGAAGGTATTCTTCACCCAGCCGGTCAGGCAGGGGGCCTCGTCGTTGAGGAAGATGCCGCGGTAGCGCACGGCGGGCGGGTCGGTGCGGTAGGTCCCCGCCGCCATCGACAGGTTGTCGCGGTGTTCCACGGCTACGTCCGCCCAGTAATACCAGGGGGAGACGCCGATCTGCTCGGAAATCTCGTAGATGCCGTAGATGGTGCCGCGCATGTCCGCGCCCACGACCACGAGCGCGTCCTCGTACCCGGGAACGGCGTTGCCGACGGTAGCGATCAGATAGCTTTCATACTGCCCTTTCAGGGGACGGATGTCGATGATGCCGCGCCCGGCGAGGTCCTGGATCATCGGACTGTCCAGGCTGCCCGCGAGGATGGCGCGCGCGCCCACGGTCGGGGCCACCGAACCGCAGACGCGCCCGAAGTCGGCGCGCAGGTTCGTTGCGGCATACAGGATGCCCTTGGGGTCCGCCGGGTCCGTGACCACGGCGGCGGGCACGCCGTTTTCGATCAGGGGAAAACGGCCGGGAGCCGTGCGGGCTTCGGTGATGCCGGGGAAATCGACGGCGGCCGCGGAAAAGAGCGAAAGCAGGAGGGCCGCCAGGCAGGGAAGGAATCTTTGAAAGGTCATCGTGAAATCGTGTTGCGTTCTTACAAAGATAACAAATTCTGCCGTTCCGTTTTTTTTTCGCATATTTGTATATTATTGCTTCTTTAACGATGAAGAAACAAAAACGCCGGTTCAACTTCGCCTGTTTCGCAGCCGCGGCATTCCTGGGCTCGTGGGGCTTTTTCTGGTTCGTGTATCCCTACCATCTGCTCCGCCGGGAACAGATGAACCTGTTCGCGTTCGACGCGGACTATATCAGCCAGACCTACCGGGGTTCCGCGTGGCTGGCCCGTTTCGCGGGCGACTTCCTGGAGCAGTTCTTCCTGTTTCCCGGGGTGGGCGCGCTCATCGTGGCGCTGCTGCTGACGGGTATCGGCGTGGTCGTGTACCGGATCTGCCGGAAGTTCCTGGGCAAATGGCCGTCCTTGGGTATTGCCTTTCTGTTTTTCGCCTGGTCTTTCCTGCGGGAAACGGGCAACCTCTACATCACCCGGTACACCGTGGCCACGCTGGCGTACCTGTCCCTGGTGCTGCTGGCCCTGCAGTTCCGGAAAGCCTGGCTCCGGCCGGTCGCCGGCGTGCTGCTGGTCGCGTTCGGCGTCTGGGCCCTGGGCTCCCCGTACCACAAGCACTACGGCAAGGCCTGGGGCGTGCCCCTCGTCGAGTACGACCGGGTGATCGGCCTGGACACCGAGATTTCCCGCGAGAACTGGGACAAGGTTGTCCGGCTCTCCAAGAAAGACCTCCACATGGTGGAGTCCAGTTATTGCTACAACCTCGCGTATGCGATGAAGGGGAAGCTGGGCGACGCGCTTTTCAACTATGTGCAGAACCACCAGTACACCCTGCTGATCCCGGTATCGATAGACAACAGCCTGTTTACCAACATGCTGGCCGGGGAGGCCTGGTTCCAGCTGGGCGACATGACCGTGGCGGAACAGAGCGCCATCACCGCGCTGCAGGCATCTCCCAAGCATACCGGCGTGCGCTTCCTGGTCCGCCTGGCCCGCGTGAACCTGACCATGGGAGAAGAAGCCTCCGCGCAAAAATACCTCAACCTGCTTTCCCGGACGCTTTTCTACGGGAAGTGGGCCCGGAGCATGATGCCCGGGAATCAGGACGAAGCTACGCGCGCCCAGATCGCCGCGGCGCACGCACGCCTGGCGAAAAAGGATTTCGTGCATCATTCGGACCGGCCCCGCCAGGTCCTCCGCGAGTTGCTGGACGTCGATCCCGGCAACCTGCCGGCCCGGAATTACCTGCTCTGCTACGACCTGATGCGTTATGATCTGGATGCTTTTATGGACGATTACGTTCCGCAAATGATTCCGGGCCACGTGTACAACGAAGCCATCCTGATCTGGCTCAGCCAGAACGGCAGGCTGGCGCCGGACCAGCTCTCCCGCTACGGGGTGCCTGCCTCGGAGGTCGACCGGATGGGCCGCTTCGCCCGAAACCCCGGCGCCTTCAAGAACACCTACTGGTACTACTACTTGAAAGCCATGAACGAACAAGAATAAACCATGCGAAGCCCAATTCTTTCCAGATTGATCCTTGCCGGACTGCTCTGCCTGTTGCTGCCGGGCTGCGGCGGAAGGGACCTTGCCGTCGCCCCGGACGGAAGCGCCGGGCCGCTCGTAATCTACCCGGACTACAAGGAGGTGACCATCCCGGCGAACATCGCCCCGCTGAACTTCCGTTACGCGATGCCGGATGTCCGGAAGGCGAAGACTACATTCTCCCTCGGCGACCGGACGGTCACGATCCGGGGTTCGGAGGTGGAATGGCGCCTGGGCGCCTGGAAGGCCTTTCTGGCGGGTGCGGAAGGGAAGACGATCACGGTGAAGGCGGAGGCCGAGGTGGGCGGGAAGCCGCTGGCCGACCAGTGGTCCGTGTACGTGAGTGAAGACGGGATGGACGGCTGGCTGACCTACCGGCTCATCGAGCCTTCCTACCAGATGTACAACGAAGTTTCCATCCGGGAACGCTGCGTGGAGAACTTCAGGGAAACGATTATCTGCGACCACACCCTGACAGACAACGCCTGCATGAACTGCCACGTCCACGGCCAGTCGCGCGGAGACTACTCCCTGTATTACATCCGCGGCCCCAAGGGCGGTTCCATCCTCAATCAGGATGGCAAGCTGCGCAAGCTGACGCTGAACGCCCCCGGGATGCTCTCCGCCACCGTTTACGGTGAGCTCCACCCGTCCGGCCGCTTCGGCGTGTTCTCCACCAACATCATCATCCCCAGCTTCCACACCCTGGCGGGCACGCGGATGGAGGTGTACGACACGGGGTCGGACCTGACGGTGGCGGACTTCGAGAAGAATGAGATGATCAACCTGCCCCACATCGCCCGGGCGGACAAGTTCGAGACCTTCCCGTGTTTTTCCGCCGACGGCAGGTCGGTGTATTACTGCGTGGCGGACACCGTCGCGGTGCCGGAGGGGATCTTCGAGCTGAAGTACGACCTGGTGCGGGCGGACTTCGACCCGGAAAGCGGACGGATTTCCGAACAGGTGGATACCGTCTGGAACGGCCGCGCCAACAACGATTCCGTCTGCCACCCCAAGGTGTCGCCGGACGGGCGCTGGCTGATGTTCACCGTGGCCGACTACGGGACATTCCCGCTTTTCCATACCGAATGCACCCTGTACCTGGCCGACCTCAGGACGGGGGAGATCCGTCCGCTGGACGAGATCAAGGGCGACAAGTCCGACTCCTACCACAGCTGGTCCTCGAACAGCCGCTGGTTCGTATTCGCGAGCAAGCGCGGCGACGGCCAGTACGGAAAGCCGTACTTCTGCCACCTGGATGCGGAAGGGCGCACGACCAAGCCCTTTGTCCTGCCGCAGAAGAACTCCCGCTTCTACAACTACACCCTGAAGTCGTTCAACGTTCCGGACCTGGGGAACGCCTCCACCGGCATGACGCCGCGTGACGCCCGGCGGATGTTCAAGGCGGAGAACGAAGTCTTCACCCAGGCAAACCTGTAATCCAAACACACGAGAAATATGCGTAAATCCTTTGTTCTGACGGTCTTGACGGGCGCCCTGCTGCTGTCCGCCTGCAGCCGTCCCGTTCCCGTGCCGCAGGACGGCACCGAGCTCTGGCTCGCCGCCGGGCGCCCCTATGCGGAGGTCCTCGCCTCCGTGCAGGCGAAGGTCGATCCCGCCCTGCCCGCCGAAGGCTTCCATATCTACGACGACGGAGCGCAGCGCGTCGTCGCCGCGGGCTCCGAGGCGGGCCTGCGTTACGGCGTGTACGCCCTGCAGCGCGCCGAGGTGCTGGGCCAGGCCGGCCCGGGCATCGACATTTCGGAAAAGCCGTACTACGACCTGCGCCTGCTCAACCACTGGGATAACCTGGACGACACCGTGGAGCGCGGCTATGCCGGCAAGTCGATGTGGGAGTGGACCTCCGCGTCCATCCCGGAGGCGCGCATCCGCCATTACGGCGAGCTCTGCGCGTCCGTCGGCCTGAACGGCGCGGTGCTCAACAACGTCAACTCCAACCCGCTGGTCCTGGACGCGGAGCACATCGCCCGCGTGGCGAAGATCGCGGACATCCTGCGGGAATACGGCATCCGGACCTACCTTTCCATCAAATGGACGAGCCCCATCGCCCTGAGCGGCCTGAAGAGCGGCGACCCGCTGGACCCGAAGGTCCGCCAGTGGTGGAAGGACAAGGCGGCTGAGATCTACGCTGCCATCCCCGACTTCGGCGGCTTCCTGGTGAAGGCCAATTCCGAGGGCCAGGCCGGCCCGCAGGACTACGGCCGCACCCACGCCGACGGCGCCAACATGCTCGGAGAGGCGGTGGCCCCCTTCGGCGGCATCGTGATGTGGCGTGCCTTCGTGTACAGCCCCACCAGCCCCGACCGCGCCAACCAGGCCGTGGAGGAGTTCCTGCCGCTGGACGGCAAGTTCGCGGACAACGTGATCGTCCAGATCAAGAACGGTCCCGTGGACTTCCAGCCGCGCGAGCCCTTCAGCCCGCTCTTCGGC
>JAEEGL013121085.1_pt1 | contig 17907 bp, 12 predicted proteins | sample 9134231 | NCBI WGS metagenome assembly JAEEGL01 (sample SAMN16246548, study PRJNA631951) | gut metagenome | biome: gut microbiome; feature: rumen; material: fiber-attached | host: Bos | place: Iran: Karaj | collected 2018-10 | reverse complement strand
TGCAACTTGCTCGGCACAGCACTATTCAAAAGACTCTTTGGTGTAATACTGACCGACAATGGTGTTGAATTCAAAAACCCAAACGCATTGGAACACACTCGTCCCGGATTGATTCGTACTCACGTATTCTTCTGTGATCCCCAAGCCTCATGGCAAAAGCCTCATGTTGAAAACAATCACAGACTGATAAGAAGAATACTTCCAAAAGGAATCAGTCTGAATAAGCTTAATGTTGAAGATACCCGGCTTATTTGTTGCCATATCAACAGCGTCATACGTGATAATCTTGATGGAAGAACACCTTTTAATTTAATGGATTCTGCGGATGAAAAAAAGCTATTATCCGCACTTAACCTGTCACCCATTCCACCTGATGAGGTTATTCTGAGTCCGAAACTAATCAAGCACTAAGTACCAAAAAATCAGATCAAACAAAGGCTCCATATCCGCCGCTAAGTGGGGTCTCAGTTACTTTTGCAAACCGACTGGTACGCCGCTTGTTAGTTGTACTCAAAAATCATGCAAAATAATAGCTTTTTATAGATTTAATACAACACAAACCCGTCTATAAGCTCGTATTTTGCCTCATTTTAAGGTGTAAAAAAATCAGTGTCAATATGTACTAGCAGTTACTTTTGCATTTAAAGAAAGCTCCACCAGCAAAAGCTCAACTCCCAGTCTGTCCGTCACTTCACCGCTCTTTATGGCTGCATCCGTTGAAGCGCAGCCCTCAAGACCCGCTTCGATATCCTCCATAGACAATCGCCTTGCAGGTTCCGCAAGCTTCTTTACCATCCAGTCCCTCATGTCAAGCTTGCCCGCAAGGGTAACAGCACTCTCACCCCGTGAAAGCCCGTCCTTTACGGCAAGCATCCGGGAATATTGATTTGTCAAAAGAGCCAGTATATGAAAGGGGGATTCCCTCAAAGTCAGAAGATCGTCGTAGAGCTTCAGGGCTTCCTTCTGTCTTCCGAAGGAAATGGCAGTCACCATGTCAAAGATCTTGTTGTTTATCTGGTGGGTGCACACCGTATCGATATCCTTGACGGTTATCTTATCCCGGTCAAGGCAGTAGGCCACCAGCTTTGATATCTCCCCTTCAAGGAGCATCATGTCCGTGCCCGCCTCTTCTATAAGGTAATTTGCCACTCCCGGAGATATCTCTTTGTTAAAGGCCCTTGCGCCGTTAATAAGCCACCGGACCAAGCTGTCCTCAGTCTGTTTTGTAAATTCTTCCACTATTCCCGTGGATGTAAGGGTCTTGTAAAGTTTGGAGCGCTTGTCGATCTTTTCTTCCACCAGGATGAATACCACGTCGTCACCCAGGTTTTTAAGGGTCTCGGTCAGTGTTGCAAAGCGGCCCGAATCCATGCTTTCTCCCTCGGTGTCCGGATCCTCACCGTCAGAAGAACCTTTGCCGGAAGCTGCGAGCCATCCGGAATTTTCCACTATCACCACCCTGTGCTCCGCAAGGAAGGGCATGGTGGTAAGGAGGGATGTGACCTCTTCGGGATCTGTGCCCTTACCCTCAAAATAGGAAAAGTTCAGATTATCGCCTTCGTTGACAAGTGAAGCCTTGAGGCTGTTTTTATAAAAGCGCCTCAAATAGGCCTCCTCGCCGTAGAGCAGGTAAGTATGCTTAAAGTCCCTGTTTTTAATGGAATTAGCGGTAACGCCCATATATTCTCACACCCCGAAAAGCCTCGGTTTCGCAATAAAATAATTTTATCACGTTGAGACCTCAATTCAAGGTAATTTCTCTTAATATTTTTTGACGCTGACTTCACCGTTTGAAAGAGCCGCTTCATGCCCGTCCTCGTAGCGCACAAGAAGCCTTAGTTCATCGTCTATGCCTGTGACCAGGGCGTATTTTGCTTTTTCTCCCGTGAAGCTTTCAACCCTCACATATTTCCCCGTAAGGAGGGATCTTTCTTTGTATTCTCTCGCAAAAGAAAGTGAAGGCTTTGATAACCAGTAAAAAATGCGGTTTACGAAGGCGGCACAAAGTCTCTCCCTGACGCCCTCATCGGCGGATTCTTTAAGAAGGAAACCGGCTATATCTTTAAGTTTCCCCGGGAAGCCTCCGTAGGGGCTGTAGATGTTTATTCCCGCACCGATGACCACATGAGAAAGACAATTGTCCTCCACCGAAGCGATCCCCTCCGTAAGGATCCCCGCCACCTTCTTATCATCAAAGAAAATGTCGTTGACCCACTTTATCTTTGCCTCCACGGAAAGAGCCTCCGATATGGCCTCGCAAAGAGCCACCGCAGTCATACAGGTGTAGGTTGAGGCCTCCGCAAAGGTAACCTTGGGATAAAGAAGAAAACTCATGTAAAGCCCCGTATCTCCGGGCGAAAAGAACTCTCTTCCCCGCCTGCCACGGCCCTTTGTCTGCCGATTTGCTATGAATATGGCCTCCCTGCCGGGGTTTTTCTTTGCATATTCCAATGCTTCGTCGTTGGTGGAACCGATCTCGTCATAGATCACAAGATCGAATTTCCGGTCTGCCGTTATCAATTTTTTAAGTTCCGACTCCCGCAAAAGAGGTGTCTTTCGCACCAGTCTGTAGCCCCTGTTTGTGACGGCTTCGATAGGGTAGCCGGACTTTTGCAAAGCCTTTATTCCCTTCCAGACGGAAGCCCTTGTAAGATAGAGCTCCTTTGCCATCTCTTCCCCGGATACAAAGCCGTTTTCTTTCTTTTCAAGAAGTTTCAATATTTCGTCTCTGGTTGCCATTTTATCTCCGATTGTAAACCTTTTGGGTTTTCCTGTTGATTTGTTCATTAAGGCGGTGTAAACTCGCCGATGTTGATTGTAAACCAAGAGAGGATAATTGTAAACCATGAAAAAGAACAGTCTTACCACACTTTTATTTACCGCCCTTGCCGCAGCCATTATCTGCGTGCTGAGCCCCTTTGTTATCGCGATCCCCATAAGCCCCGTACCCGTTTCCCTGTCGATCCTTGCCATCTACATTGCAGTCTATGCCTGCGGATTCAAGTGGGGAACCGCTTCGGTTGCTTTGTACATACTTATAGGTCTCGTGGGAGTACCTGTATTTTCCGGATTCTCCGGCGGCCCCGCAAAGCTCTTCGGACCCACCGGCGGCTATATCTTCGGATATCTTTTTGTTTCCCTCATTGCGGGACTCTTCATTGACAAATTCACTTCAAAGATCTACATGCATGCTGTGGGCATGGTGCTCGGTACCGCAGTCTGCTATGCATTCGGTACCGTATGGCTTGCCCACGTCACCGGCATGGGCTTTAAGGCTGCACTTTTTGCGGGAGTCATCCCCTTCATCCCCGCAGATATCGTGAAAATAATAATCGCTCTCCTTATAGGCCCTGCCTTAAGGAAAGCGATCAAAAATATCAAAGGATGATCCCGTTTAAAATTCGATAACGGATGCTACTTTATTTACATCCAGTTTGTCAACGCAGGAAGCAGGCTCGGTGAGAGTCAGTTTCTTTCCCTTCCTTACAAATACAAGCACCTCATTAAGAGGCGCTTTGATGTAATGGTCACCCTTTGTAAGTACTTCCGTATCATAATCGCTGAAACTTCTGAATCTTACAAGTTTCATATCCTCAGGCAGGTATACGTACCTGCCTGTTTTGTTCTGTTCGTAAACGGGCGCGATCATGATACTGTCTCCCGCAAGGAGCTGATCCTCGATCTCCCTAGCCCGCTCATCGTAACGGTATTCAAAGGACAACGGCTTAAAATACATGCCGTTTTCCTCGATGGCCTTTGTGCACTCCCCGTAAATATAGGGGATCAGGGCATACCTTAATTCGATGATGTTCTTAAAATCTTCGGCATGACCGAAACGGTACAGTTCCTGTTCTCTTGTACCGAGAGCGGAATGATTCCTGAAAAGCGGTGTAAAGATGCTGAATTCAAGCCACCTCATCATCAGGTCCTCGGTAGTGTCACAGCCGAAACCGCCGGTATCGGCGCCTGAAAAGATAAATCCGGTCATGTTTAAAGAGGGCATCTGCTTAATGTTTAAGAGCAAATGGCTCCACCATGACATATTGTCTCCCGTCCAGACTCCGCCGTATCTGTGCATGCCCATAAAGGAGGCTCTTGAGAAAAGCAGGATCTTTTTATCCGGATTGTTTCTCTCAAAGGCTTCTCCCGCAGCCCTGGTCATGTAAAATCCGTAAAGATTGTGGACCTTGTCATGACGGACCTTCACCCCGTTAAACTCGTGGAAGAACCGTCTGTAATCCTCGGGATTGTTGTCTATGGAATTAAGAAGTCCCTTAAAGCCGAAAAAGCCCCAGATATCAAGTTCTTTGTCCTTAAGGTTATCAAGCTCCCCGAACACCTCTTTAAGATGGTCTTCCGTATAGAAGATGGCGGGCTCGTTCATATCGTTCCAGAAGCCCTCGATACCCATATCCGTAAGGACCTTGTACTTGTCTCCGAACCATTTCCTTGCGGCGGGATTAAGGAAATCCGGAAAATGAACCTTGCCGGGCCATACCGCAGCCACAAGGGGAGTACCGTCTTCCTTTTTGCAGAAGAAATCGTTCTTTATGCCCTCCTCGTAAACATCGTAGCCCTTTTCTATTTTTACTCCCGCATCGATGATGGGAATAAGACGGATGCCATCTTCCTTCATTTCCCGCACAAAAGCTTCAAAATCCGGAAATCTTTCGGGATTCACGGTAAAATCCTTAAAATCCTGCATGTAGTCGATATCCATGTAGATCATATCGAGAGGGATCCCAAGTTTACGATAGTTGTCCCTTACGTCCCTTATATCTGAAGCATCCTTGTAGCCCCAGCGGCTCTGACCGTAACCGTAAGCCCATAGGGGAGCCTCGTAGCTCTTACCCACCAGAGTCCTGAAGTTCTTTACGATCTCAAGGGGAGTTTCGCCATCGATACGGTACAAGGAAAAGTCAAAGTCCTCCGCGGAAACGGTCAGGACATCGCTCTTTGTATAGCCTATGTCGAATCTAACCTCGCCCGGATGATCGATATACAGTCCGAAACAGGCACCGTCGCCGTTGTCCACAAGAAGAAAATTCTGGGAAGCATAAAGAGAGTGCTTTCCTTCCTCGTGGTGGGGTTCGTCGGAATTGTTGCTGACATAAAGCCAGCCTCTTTTATTGATGCCCCGAAGGGTCTCTCCAAGACCGTAAACAACAGTCTCCTCGGACATTTTATACGTTATGGTCTTTTTATCCGGCTCCACGTAAAGCTCACCGATGTTTCCGCCGGAAAATACCGTTGCGTCAATATTCTTTACTACGGCCCCCGTATCAAGGGGCTTTCCGATAATAAACTTTTGGATCCCGTTCATAAACTCTTCCTCCAAAAAAACGGATTACACTTAAAAAAGAAAATCTCGGCTCAGGACAGCCACCGCTAATCCCTGTAATACTGGGCCTGGGCCTCAAACATCTCGGCATATATGCCGTCTGGTATATTTGACAGTTCCCCATGGGTGCCGTACTCCGCTATATGTCCCTCCGAGAACACTGCGATGTGATCGCAGAACTGACAGCTTGAGAGTCTGTGGGAAATATAAAATGCGGACTTTCCGCCTACCAGTGAATTAAACTGTTTGTATATATCATATTCCGCAATTGGGTCAAGGGCGGCGGTGGGCTCATCCAGGATCACCACAGGTGAATCCTTGTAAAGGGCCCTGGCTATGGCGATCTTCTGCTGTTCACCGCCGGAGGGTTCAACCCCTTCTTCGTCAAAGAACTTGAAGATATTTGTATCCGTACCCTTTTCGAGTTTCTCCACAAAATCGTGAAGTCCCACTCTGTCGGTGATACCTTTGATATCCGCGTTCTTTTTCTCAAAGGCAATGTTCTCAGCGATGGAAAAAGCAAAGAGTTTGAAGTCCTGGAATACAGGGGCAAACTGCTCCATATACTGCCCGTAATCGTACTCCTTGATATTCACGCCGTCCATTAGGATCTCACCCTCCGTGGGGTCGTAGAGCCTGCAAAGGAGCTTAATGAAGGTGGTCTTGCCCGCACCGTTAAGTCCCACGATGGACAAGTGCTCTCCAGGTGTGATCTTAATGTTTACATCATCAAGGACTTTCCTGTCGGTCTTTGGATAAGAGAAAGATACATGCTTAAACTCTATCTCGTGGGGTTTCTTTTCAACGGACCTTGTACCCTTGGAAAGAGCCTCGGGATAATCCATGAAAATAACATACTCATAGGCATAGTTGCACCGTTTAACAAGCTCGGTAACGCTGTTTATCATGCCTCCGATGGCACCGTTAAGTCCCACTTCGGCGGAAATAAGCTGGGTAAATGTTCCGATACTTATGAGTTTTCGGATCGCAAGGATTGCCGAATATGTGTAGGCAAAGATACTTCTGGCAAGGCCGAGGAGAGCGCCGGAAACCTCGTATTTAAGGCCCGAATCTCCCTGCCACTTCCAATGATCGTTGCTTTTTCTGGTGTTCTCTTTCCAGGCATTCACCATCATGGACTGGGCTCCGTAGAGTCTTATATCCTTACCGTATCTGGGGTCCACTATGTTCCAGCCGAAATACCCAAAAAGCCTGTTGACCTTGGATAGCTTTCCAAAGGCCTCGATGCTTATCTTATTGAGCTTGCCCACAAACATGGCATTCACCGCGGCATACACTACAATGGCAAGCAGGATCAACGGCGCATTCAGTACTATCACCGTGATATATCCCACGGCCTTTAACAGATTTCCGATAAAGTTAAAAAATTGATCAGAAATACCGTGAACACCGCCGGAATACCATTCCATGCCGGTACGTGCCTTTTCTATCTGCTCAAGAGCTTCTTTGTCCTCAGTCAGCTGAAAATCCAGCTCCATAACGTGCTTTCCGATCTCCAGGCTGAAAAGATTGTCAAGGCGTGTGCTGTACCTGTTGATAAAATTGGTCAGCATGTCGTTTAAGATCTGGCAGAGTGCTTCTCCCCCCACCAGTATCACGGTAAGTACAATGAGTCTTTGCAGGTTTCTTTCGCCCACGATCTCATCAACAATGAGAGGTGAGACGAACAGAGCTATAAAGGGCATGACCGTGGTAACGATCATCCTTAATATCTTCAGCACAAAGAACATGGGATATTTCTTTGCGGTGGTCCTAAATAAAACTTTGATAACGGAAGCGATCTTATGCATTGACAGTCACCCCGCTTTCTTCGTTACCCTGCTGCTCTTTGTAGTACTGGGCCTGAACGGCGAACATTTCCGCATATTTGCCCTTCTTCTCCATTAATTCCTCATGGGTACCGTATTCCACCATACGCCCCTCTTCGAACATGGCAATATGATCGCAGAATCTGGTGGAAGCCAGTCTGTGAGAGATATATACGGCTGACTTGTCTCCGATCATCTCATCAAATCGCTCATACAGGGTCTGCTCGGCAAGGGCATCAAGAGCTGCCGTGGGCTCATCCAGCACCACGATCCTGGCACCCTTGTAAAGAGCCTTGGCAAGAGCGAGCTTTTGCTTTTCGCCTCCCGAAAGGTCCACGCCGTCATCCTCAACAATCTTGGTAAGGGGCGTGTCGATACCCTTTGTGAGACTCCTGATCTTTTCTTCAAGGCCTGCCTCATTTGCAGCAAGCAAAACCCTGTCCGCATCAAGCTCTTCACGGCTCTGCATGGCTATATTCTCAGACATGAGAAAAGCAAAGATCTCCACATCCTGAAATACGGGAGCAAAGAGTCTGTAATATTCTTCCCTCTTAAACTTTCGTATGTCAGTGCCGTTCAGGGTTATAAGACCCTCTGTGGGATCGTAGAGTCTAAGCAGCAGTTTTATCATGGTGGTCTTGCCGGCTCCGTTAAGTCCCACCACAGCAAGTTTTTCGCCCGGGCGGATCTTAAGATCAAGACCCGAAAGCGCATCTCTGTCCGCCTTTAAGTATCTGTAGCTTACATTCTTAAATTCTATTTCATAATGATCCGTATCCGGCACGGGAACGGTTTCTTTTTCATCATCATCCAGTTCAAGTTCCGTAAAAGAACGGAAATCATCGGTCTGAAGGGAAGCTCTCCTGTAATCGCCGAACCTTTGAAGGAAATTGATGAGGGCTCCGGCAAAAGCAAGGGCAAAGGCCAGGAACATGGTAAAGTTTCCCACCGACATGTTCTTTTGAAATACGGCAACATAAAGCACCACATAGATAAGACCCTTTAATATGGTGCCTCCCGCCGCGGTAACGAAATTGTATCTTAACCAGAACTTATGATGAAGGTCGTTCTTCGCCACAAATTCGGAATAAACATCGTTAAACTTGTCTGTCAGAAAGCCGCTCAGGCCAAAGAGTCTTATGTCCTTGCCGAAGTCAAAGTCCTGGGTGATCCTTTCCATATAGTGGCGGCTTCGCCATGAGCCCGAAAGCTTGTCCCAGACCCGTTCTTTGTCGATCTTGATTATATGCCTGAAATATGCATACTGAAGTGCCGTCAGCACCACCATGGCGATGATGAGTCTCGGATCTAAGACCGTTACCGCCACAAAGGTTACGATGACGGTAAGACCGTTCTGCCCAAGATCGTACATGATGTGCATCATACCTTCGACACCGTTCTGGTTGTCGTTGGTGGCCTGACTGGCTCTCTCCGCCACATCAAGGACATCCGGCTTTTCCAGAAACTCATACTTAAGGTCAAGGACCTTGGCAATACGCTCGGTGATCATGTTCATGCGCACTGCAATAAGACGATACCAGACCTTCATGCCGGAATAATAACCTCCGAAGGTCAATACCGCCGCAACGCTGCCCGCAGCAAGGATCAGATACATAAGCCTTGTTTCGGCATCCGCACCCTCACCGGACTGTATGATATCGATAACATATTTTCCGAATATTCCCCAGAAATAAGAGAAAACTGAATTACAGACCAGACCCAGGACCGACAGAAAGATAGCCGACGGCTGATACTGAGCCATTTTCTTTAAGATATACCCCGTGTTCTTAAGGACCCCGAACTCCTTATGGAGCGGATTGTCCTTGCTCTCTTTGTAATCAGACATAAAAATATACCCCTCCGCAAAAGAACCCCATGTTCTCTGCGAAAGAGTATATCATAAAAAACGCCGAAACAAAATCACAATGCGTTTTCTTTTGCAAAATTATGGATCCAGTCCGCCTTGAAGTAGTAGATCACAAAGGCAATGGCGCTTACTGTCCAGGTCAAGGGATAAGCCCAGAAGATAACATTTACCACCGGGATGAAATGTACGATCACCGTTATATAGGTGATACGCAATAAGCACCAGCTTGAAAGCATTACGGTCATGGGTATCTTGGTCTTGCCGGCACCGCGTAAGATTCCCGCCAGGCAGTGATTAAGGGCAAGAAGGCAGTAAAAGAGGCTCTCGGTCCTTGACTGTGCCACACCTACGGCAATAACATCCGCTTCGCTTGAAAACATACGAAGAAAGATGGGACTGAAGTTAAACTCGATAACACCGATAAGTTCGGCACAAAGAACACTGATGGCAATGCCGCTGGCCGAACCCTTTTTAACCCGGTCGTACTCTCCCGCTCCCAGATTCTGGCTCACAAAGGTGGTAAGGGCCATGGACATACAGGTTATGGGCAAAAACACAAAGCCCTCAAGTTTGAAATAACTGCCGCAGCCCGCCATGGCTACGGAACCGAAGGCATTAATGTTTGACTGGACCACCACGTTACCGATGGCGATAACGCTGTTCTGGATGCCTGTGGGGAAACCGATCTTAAGTTCTTTCTTTAAGGTCTCGCCGTCGATCCTTAATTTACTCAGGTACAGCCTGTGGGGACCCTGTACCTTGGTAAGCTTGACAAAAGCAAGGATTGCGCTCACAAACTGGGCGATGATGGTGGCTGCTGCCGCTCCGCCGATGCCAAAGCCTAAGAAACGAACGAAAAGTATATCCAAAACGGTATTTATGACCGTACTTATGAACAGGTAATGAAGGGGACGCTTTGAGTCTCCCATGGCCTGGAAAACACCGCAGCAGGCGCTGTACATAACATTACCGAGGCCGCCTAAGAAATAGATCTTAAAATACAGGACGGAGTTTGGCATAACATCCGCCGGTGTGCCCATCCAGGTAAGAAGCACGGGAGTGAAGAAAAATCCCCACACCGTGAGCACTATTCCCATTATAGCCGCAAAGGTAATGCCCGTATGGACCGCCACGGATACGCCCTCAAGATCACGGGCCCCGTAGCGCTTGCCGATGATAACTCCGCTTCCCATGAAAAGACCGTTGATAAAGCCTACCATCAGGAATATAAGGCTTCCGGTGGTGCTTACGGAAGCAAGGGCTTCCTTACCCAGGACATTGCCCACAACCACAGAGTCCACAACATTGTAGAGCTGCTGCAGGAGTTGTCCCAGAAACAGCGGGATTGCGAAGGCTATGATCTTTTTTGTAATGGGACCTTCGGTCATGAAAAAGAACCTCTCATATCAGTCTGCACGGATGTACATCAAAGCAAGCGAGACTCATTATACTACCGTTCCCACCTCAAAGAAAGAGCAAATCACTCCCCTTTGTACGATTTTATAATTAGTTTATTATTTCCCTCTGCGGGCACTATATCCGTCTCTCCCCGCTCCTTTGTGCAGTACAGATCCACCCCCGCTCCTGCCAGTTTTTCTCTTACGGCTTCGGCAGGATGATGATACCTGTTATTGATCCCGGCGGAGGCAATGGCCGCAACGGGTCGCACGGCACAAAGAAACTCCTCCGAGGTGGCCGTCTTTGATCCGTGATGAGGGACCTTCAGTATGTCCGCCTTAAGTTGTCCCTTTTCACCTGCGCCTTCTAACCCTTTGTACAGATTTAAGAGCTTACACTCCGTTTTCTCCGAGATATCCCCTGTAAGTAGCACCGAAAAGTTTCCGTTCTCTCCCCGCATGACCAAAGAATCGTCATTGGCATTTCCTGTATTTTCTCCCTTCACGGGCCAGAGACACAAAAACTCCCAGTCCCCGAGAGCGACCCTGTCTCCTGCCGAAAGCTCATATATACCGATTTTTTCAGTCCGGGCTTCTCCCATGAGTGACTCAAATTTATCCCCCGGTCCCATGTCCAGATTTGGGATCATCATTCTTTTGACCGACAGACCCGAAAGCCTTAAGTCACCAAGCATTTCCTCCGCTCCCGAAATATGATCCTTATCCGAATGGGTAAGAAAGAGCCCGTCAATTCGGTTTATTCCGGAAACATACAAGAAAGGAAGCAGATCGTACTTATACACCTCGCTGTCGGAGGTTGACCCGCAGTCAACAACGGCTGCGCTTCTCATGCCGGTCCTTAATACCATGCACTCTCCCTGACCCACATAGAGCATGGAAAGGGAGGGGCTCCACCACCAGACCGAAGAAAGGAGCTTCATAACTCCCGAAAGAATCAATACTCTCACATAAGCAGATCCTTTTTCCCGTAATACATATATGAGCAAGAGCAGGATCCCGTAACAAAGAAAGACCATCCACACCGAAGGCCTGCCGGAAAGTCTGAGAAAGCCTGCCCTGCCTGCAAACCCTGCCACGGCGTCCGTAAGTCTTATAAGACAGGCTTCCGTAAAGTCAAAGAACGCCGCTGCCGCCCCCAGATCAAAAGCGCTGAAAAGAAAGGCCACGAAGGCCGCGAACAGCATGAGGGGACCGAAGGGGAGGATAAAAAGATTAAGGACCATGGCCCCCAGAGAATAGGTTCCCGAGAAAAACATGGTTATGGGAAACATGCCGAAAACCATCACAAGAGAAAACTCCACCCCATCCTTCAGTTTCTCTTTAATCCCTTTAAGCCCCGTAACAACTCCCGAGTCGTAGTAACAGCCTATTGTGATCACCGCAATGTATGAATAGAGAAAAGAAGAGTCCGCTATATACAATGGGTTCTTAACGAGAGTAACGGTAGCCGCAAGCCCCGCGGCACTCAGGGTATCATAGTTTTCTCCCGCAAGATCCGCAAGGAGCCTTATGCCGTACATTACCACTGCCCGAAACACGGACACGGAAAAACCTATCATAAGGCCGTAGAGTACCAGTAGCACGAAGGTAGACAGACTGGCGGGAATCTTCCTGTAAAACAGCCTTCGAAAAAACCTGTACATCACTCCTGCCCCGGCGGATATATGTAAGCCCGATATCACCAGAAAATGGCTTAATGACACCCTTTGATACAGATCTTTACGTTCATCCGAAAGACTGCTCTTGTCTCCCAGTATCAGGGTCTTTATCGTTCCGTACTCAAGGGGGCAGTTCTTTAAGATCTTAACCGCCAGCTTTGCTCTGAGTTTACATAACTCGTCAGGCGACCCAAACTTTGCCCTTTTGATCTCCGAAACATCCGTGACCATGACACGGTAGTTCTCTCCCCTGACCCTGCGATAGGATTTCTCATCGAAGCCGCCTTTGTTCATGGGCTCTCTGAATTCCCGCAAAGTCCCGGAAAAAGATACGGTGCTCCCAATCTCAGGCTCGCTTACAAAAGAAATGTCTCCGGGATAACACAGGGCATCACCCACCGTGAAGCTCTTAAGCCCTCCCTCCTCATCGTAAGTCTTGTCTCTCACTTTACCCGCCAAGGTTACGGTCTCTCCCGGGATTCCCGGCATTTCCGGGTCCCGGTGCAAAAACTTTATGTAAACCAAACATCCCAGAGCCACAACAGCAGCCAGAATAAGAAAGGGCCGCCTTATCCCCTTAATGAACCGTAATGGAGTCCCTGATCTTTGCAAAGGTTCCCTCCTTGATCCCGGAAACGTTCATTATGTCTTCAATGGCTCCAAATTCACCGCATTTCTCCCTGTATTCGATTATGGCCGCGGCTCTTACTCTTCCCACACCCTTAAGGCTCATGAGTTCCGCCTCATCAGCCGTATTGATGTTTACAAGTCTCCGGGCAGCTATCACCCGACCCGTATCGCAGTCATCCCTATCGGATCCCTGCGATCCCGGACCGGAAAACCCGGTAATGCCCGATCCTTTTTCGGATAAAATACTATCCCCGAAAGAAACTTCCGCTCCGCCCGATAAACCCGTATCCGCATATTCAAGGGAATAAACAACCGCTCTGTCCCTGCCGCAACCGGCCGATAAAACAAGAGCGCAAAGAAATAAAGATAAAAAGAAATGTTTCATGAAATCCTCCGGCCGGAGGATCTGTGTTGACTCTCTGATTGTACCCCGTCACCGGGCAAATTACAAGTGCCGGGTCTATTTAAAAAAAATCAGATCATAAAAAACAAAGAGCCGAACCCGGCTCTTTGCTGTATGTCAATATATTATCGCTCGCTTATCTGGCTTCGCATCTGATCGTCGAGAGCCTTTAAATATGCATCCGCATCTTCTCCCTGCCAGATCTTGGTAAAGGTAATCTCAAGCTGAACCCAGAGGTTACTGGTCTCAACGATCTTAGGTAAGGGAATTGAGCGGGCATATTCTTTTTGGAAGGTTACCGGTCCCTCATCCGTATAGTTTGCATTGAGTGAAGCAGCCAGCTTGCCGGTTCTCTGATACAGCTGATCGGAATAAGAATTTGCAAGGAAAGCCGCAACCTTGTTGGCTGAAGCCTTGCGCTCGGAATAACCGTTTACCACCACTGCTTCGGTGACGGAAAGGGATCTGCTTCGAAGTGTCGATGAAAGTTCCGGAATAAGTGCATATCCGTACTCCATGGGCTTTGCGATGCTGTCTATGTCGATAAGTTCCGCCTCACCGGCATCGGGATTCTCTGCTATCTCTTTGTTATGTATCTTAGCTTCCCGTACCTGCTCGTTGTATTCCTCTTTGGCCTTTTTGTTCGCATTGTTGATCTCGGCAATGGCATTGCTGGTAGCGATGGTATATACCATCTTGCCGTCGATAAAGTCCTTAAGCACGTCCTCGGCATCGGAATCTTCGGCATCGATGGAAAAGAACTGGCTTAAGTCCTGATAAACGTGCATGCATTCGATGGTACTGTTGTTACGGATATTGATATTCTTTGCATCGTCACCGGCATCGCCTCCGACGATCATATAATTGCCCACAAAGTAATAATTGTAGAACACATCGGAAACATCCCACTTGATGACGGAAGCCACATTGGGCTCGGGCTCGTAGGCATCTGCAAAAGCAAGAAGATCGTCAACGGTGGCAGGAATGTAATCCTCATAGGTCACGTTCTTTATCTCTTCCTCGTCTTCTTTGACCTCAGGCGTGATTACTTCCATATCTTCGCCTTCGAAATCCATATCCTCGGCACTTACGCCCTCACCTTCGGAAGCACTTCCGCCGGCATTGATCTTGGCGGCCCAGTTTTCAAGATATGTTTTGTTATAAAGAAGAACACTGGTCTCAAAAGAAAGGGGATATCCCACATATCTGTTGTGATAGGTCACCGCATCCAAAGAAGCCTTGGGAAAATAACCGTCGGAAAGAGCATTTCCGGGGTCGGTGACTTCGCTGGCAAGACCTGCCAGATATGCTTTTTCAAGAGAATCGTTGGAAAGGATGAAAAGATCCGGGAAATTATCTCCCTTGACGGAAGCTCTGTTGATAACCTCCAGATATTCGCTTGAATCCACAAGCACAGGAATAACGCGGATGCCGGTATACTTCTCGTGAAAGGCGACCGCCGCGTTAATAAAGAAATCCGTAAAGGAGTCATCGGAATACCAGAGTGTGACCGTTTCAACGTTGTCATGTCCGGTTTCCGACTCCTCGGAAAGTTCATTATGTCTGTTACCGATATATAAGACCCCAAAGATGATGGATATCAAAAGGGCCACAACAATAAGTCTGTTGCGAAATTTCATACTAACGTACCTGTGTTTCCTCCAGGCACTCAAGCAAAATATTTATCATTTCATCCACCTCAGGCTTACCGATAACAAGAGGCGGAACAAAGCGTATAATATTTGAACCCGCGTTAATCAACACAAGACCGTGCTTAAGCGCTGCATTAATTATGGGTGCGACCGGCTCCTTGAATTCAAGGCCCTGGATCAGCCCCACACCGCGGTGAGCAAGGATCCCGGAGTTTTCAGCCGCTGTTTTTTCAAGCTTATCGTACAGATATGCTCCCACTTCCCTAACATTTTCTATTATATGATTTTGCTCAAATAATTCAAGCACTTTGTCTGCCGCAGCACATACCAAAGGGTTTCCGCCATAGGTTGAACCGTGATCTCCTGCGGCAAGAGAAGCCTTCGCAACTTTTTCCGTAAGAAGAAAAGCTCCGATGGGAACGCCGCATCCCAGGGCCTTCGCCACAGTCATGATATCGGGCTTCACACCGTACTTTTGCCATGCAAACATATATCCGGTACGACCCATACCGCACTGGATCTCATCAAGGATAAGAAGGATGTCCTTTTCATCACAGAGTTTCCTTACACCCTTAATGAACTCTTCCGTTGCGGGATAGATCCCGCCCTCGCCCTGGACGGTCTCAAAGATGACGGCACAGGTCTTGTCGTTCACAAGTGCTTTGACGCTGTCAAGGTCGTTCATTTTTGCAAACTTTATGTTGCCGATGCCGGGCTCGAAAGCCTCCCTGTATTTGGGATTTCCCGTCACGGAAAGGGCTCCCATAGTGCGTCCGTGGAAAGAATGCTCCATGGCGATTATCTCATGATCGGTCTTTCCGTCCTTTAAGAAAGCATACTTCCTTGCAGCCTTAATGGCGCCTTCCACAGCCTCCGCTCCGCTGTTTGAAAAGAACACACGGTCCATTTCCGAAACCCTTAAGAGTTTTTCGGCAGCATTGATGGCAGGAACGTTGTAGTAATAATTTGAAGTATGGATTATCTTGTCAATCTGGGTCTTAAGGGCATCGTTAAATTCCTTATTGTTGTACCCGAGGGCAAAGACCGATATACCCGCCACGAAATCAAGATATTTCTTTCCGTCGGTATCGTAAAGATATACTCCGTCGCCGTGGTCGAATACTACCGGATACCTGTTGTATGTATGCAAAAGCAGCCCTTCGGCCTTGTCTATAAGTTCCTGCATGTCCGTTCCTTTCCGTGTGAATGTTCTTTTTCGTTACAAAATAAGATCAGTCTGCGTAAAAGCAGGTACCGATGCCTTCATTGGTGAAGATCTCCAAAAGCAGGCAGTGTGCGATACGTCCGTCAAGGATGTGCACACGGCTCACGCCTTCATTGATGGCGGAAATACAGCCCGCAAGTTTGGGAAGCATGCCGCCTCCGATAACACCGCTCTTTAAAAGTTCCTCCGACTCTCTGACATCGAGTCTGGAAATAAAGGTGGACTTGTCTTCGTAATTTCTGTACACCCCTTCCACATCCGTAAGGAAAGCAAGCTTTTCTGCTTTTACTCCCTTTGCGATGGCACAAGCCGCATCATCGGCATTGATATTGTAAGAAGTAAAATTATCATCGAATCCGATGGGGGATACTATTGGCAGGAAATCCTTTTCAAGGAGATCCAGAAGTATCTTTGTATCAACGCTTACCACGTTGCCCACAAATCCGATATCACGGCCGTCGGCGTACTTTTTCTCACATTTAAGGAGTCCGCCGTCCTTGCCGCTGATGCCCACAGCCTTGACTCCCAGTTCTTGGACCATGGATACCAGGGATTTGTTGACCTTGCCCAGTACCATTTCGGCGATCTCCATGGTTTCAGCATCGGTAACTCTGAGGCCATTTACAAACTCGGACTTTTTGCCGGTCTTTTCGATCCAGCGGCTTATCTCCTTGCCGCCGCCGTGAACTATGATGGGCTTAAAGCCTACAAGTTTCAAAAGAGTTACGTCCTTGATGACATTCTTCTGAAGCTCCGGGTTTGTCATGGCAGAACCGCCGTATTTCACAACTATGATCTTTCTGTTGAATTTCTGTATGTAGGGAAGAGCTTCGATGAGCACCTCCGCCTTCTTTAAAAGTTCATCCATTTCACGATTTTCCATGTCGCACCCCTTTAACTCCTGTAATCAGCATTTATCGAAACGTATTCATGAGTAAGATCGCAGCCCCAGGCCGTGGCACTTGCCGTTCCGGCATGGAAATCAGCGATTATGGTCACTTCCTCATTTGAGAGGATCCTTGTTGCTTTTTCCTCGGAAAAGTCGGTACCCGTTCCGTTTTCAAAAAGGACTATATCTTCACCGCCGCCCGAAAAAGAAAGAGTAACCTTGTCAGGATCAAAGGTCTCCCCCGAGTAACCGAAGGCGCAAAGGATACGTCCCCAATTGGCATCATGTCCGTAGACAGCTGCCTTGGTAAGGCTGGAACATACCACGGATTTTGCCAGGACTCTTGCGGATTCCCTGGACTTTGCATTAATTACCTTAACCTCCATGAGAGCCGTGGCTCCCTCACCGTCCTTGGCCATTTTCTTTGAAAGGGTCTCCATAACAAAGTACAGAGCCTCCTTGAATTTGGCATAATCGGCATCCTCGGATACGATCTTTTCATTGCCGGCAAGACCATTTGCAAGTACCACCAGCGTATCATTGGTGGATGTATCTCCGTCTACCGAAACCATGTTAAAGGTATCCGTTACATTGTCTGAAAGAGCCTTCTGGAGCAAGGCCTTGTCTATTGCACAGTCGGTGGTGATAAAGCCAAGCATTGTACACATGTTGGGGTGGATCATTCCCGAGCCCTTGCACATGCCGCCCAATGTCACAGTCGTACCTCCGACCTCAAAGGTTACAGCCACTTCCTTGTTGACCGTATCCGTGGTCATGATGGCGCGACTTGCTCTCGTGCCGGCTTCGATGCCGCCCTCAAGAGTTGCGGACAGGGTTGCGGTTCCGTTAACGATCTTATCTATGGGAAGCTGTTTTCCGATAACGCCTGTGGAAGCCACCAGCACACTGTTCTCGGGAACCTTCATGGCTTCGCCCACGGCTGCCGCTGTTTCCTTACAGTATAAAAGTCCCTGCTCGCCGGTGCAGGCATTGGC
>JAEEGL010972175.1_pt1 | contig 17907 bp, 12 predicted proteins | sample 9134231 | NCBI WGS metagenome assembly JAEEGL01 (sample SAMN16246548, study PRJNA631951) | gut metagenome | biome: gut microbiome; feature: rumen; material: fiber-attached | host: Bos | place: Iran: Karaj | collected 2018-10 | reverse complement strand
GCGGCGATCGAGAAACACCACGAGGAGCGGTACCGCGCGCTGCTTAAAAACGTCGAGATGAAAGCGGTCTTCGAGAAGAGCGAAGTCAAAATTTGGGAATGCCGCAACTGCGGCCACATCGTGGTCGGCACGAGCGCGCCGGAGATCTGCCCGGTCTGTGCGCATCCGCAGGCGTACTTTGAGGTCAACGCGGAAAATTATTGATCGTTTCATCAAACGGCAAACAGAAAAGCGCTCCGAAAGGGAGGCACTTTGAAAAAAAGTGCCTCCCTCTCTTTTTCTCACAGGCGATTCGGAGGCTTTTTTTGAAATACGGCGGGCATCGGATTTCCCCCGAGCTAAAAGAGAAAATCGGCGCGACCGCAGCGGCCGCGCCGATTTTTTATATGCCGTTGATTGCCGCCCCGAAGCGCGCTCTTGCGAAGCTGCGTCCTGCGAAGGCGATTTTTTGATTTTTCGGAGATTTACGCGTTCGCTTCGCGGTAAATCTCGGCGAGACCGCCGTGGGAAGTTTCGCGGTATTTGGGGTCGAGATCCAGCCCGGTGCGGTACATCGTCGCCACGACCTCGTCAAAGGAGATCTTCCGCGTTTCGTAGAGGAAGCGGGAGAGATTGACCGAGCTCAACGCGCGCATCGCCGCAACCGCGTTGCGCTCGATGCAGGGGATCTGTACCAGCCCGCCGACGGGATCGCAGGTCAGGCCTAAATTGTGCTCCATCGCGATCTCCGCGGCGTATTCGATCTGATCGATCGTAAGCCCGAAGAGCGTGGCGACTGCCGCCGCAGCCATCGAGCAGGCGCTGCCGATCTCCGCCTGGCAGCCGCACTGCGCGCCGGAAATGCTCGCGTTGGTGCGGATCACGTTGCCGATCAGGCCGGCGACCGCAAGCGCGTCGAGGATCTCGTTTTCCGGGAAGCCGCGGTCATGCTGCATATAATAGAGAATCGAGGGGAGAACGCCGCAGCTTCCGCAGGTCGGCGCCGTAACGACGACGTTTTCCGCCGCGTTTTCCTCGCTGACAGCGTAGGCGTAGGCGGCGATCAGACGGTTCATCGTTACGTCGGAGCTTTCGTTGTAGCAGCGCTTGTCGAAGAGGGCTTTGGCCTTTCGCACCACGCCGAGCCCGCCGGGAAGCGTTCCCTTCGCCGAAAGTCCGCGCTTGACCGACTCCTGCATCGCGCGCCAGACCTTCCTCAGATAATCGCGCAGCGTAGAGCCTTCGAGAATATAGATCAGCTGCAGGATGCTGATATGCTCCTGATTGCACAGATCGAGGATTTCCGTGAAATTCTTCTGCGGATAAACCTCTTTATCCTCCTCGGAGGATTCGTTTTCAAAGCGGATCGAGCCGCCGCCGATACTGAAGATCCGCGTGGAGGCGATCTCCTGCCCGTCCTTGAACGCGCGAAAGCGCATCGTGTTCGGATGGGGAAGATCGGTTTCGGTGCGGTTGTAGATCACTTTTACCCCGGGGATCGCGTTTTCGATGGCCTTCGAGGTGCCGTGGCCCCCGCCGGTGAAGGCGTGCGAGCCGAAAAGCGTGACTTCGTAGGAAGCCGCGTTCGGATAACGCTCCGCAAAGGTCTGCGCGGCGTGGTAAGGACCGACGGTATGGGAGCTGGAGGGACCGTTGCCGATCTTATAGACGCTCGTAATGCTTTTCATATTAGAGAGGGAGCTCCTTTCCTTCCTTTTTCCATTCGCGGAATTCCGCCGTCGCGGTGAAGATCACGTCGCCGGAGGAATTGAGCGCGGTTTCGAGCGAATCCTGAATGACGCTGATGATGAAGCCGACCCCGACGATCTGCATCGCCACGTCGTTGGAAATGCCGAACAGCGAGCAGCCGAGCGGGATCAGAAGCAGCGAGCCGCCGGCGACGCCGGAGGTTCCGCAGGCGGAGAAAGTGGCGACGATGCTCAGGAGGATCGCCATCGGAAGCGTAACCTGAACGCCCGCAGTGAACGCCGCGGTGAGCGCAAAGGTCGTGATAACGGAGGCGGCTCCGTCCATATTGATCGTGGAGCCGAGGGGGATCGAAACGGAATACATATCTTCATCGAGCCCGAGCTCCTTGCACAGCTCCATGTTTACGGGGATATTGGCGGCGGAGCTGCGCGTAAAGAAGGCGGTGATGCCGCTCTGGCGGATGCAGCGGAAGATCAGCGGATAGGGATTGTGCCGCAGCGTCAGGCCGACGATCAGCGGATTGACCACGAGCGCCACGAGCAGCATGGAGATCACAAGGATCAGCACGAGTTCGCCGTAGGTGGTGAAGATCTCAAGCCCGCTCGAGGAAACCGCCTGGAAAACGAGGCCGAGAATACCGAACGGCGCGAAGCTGATGATCCAGCGCACGACCTCGGAAACGCCCTCGGCAAGATCGTTCATCACGTTCTTCGTGGTTTCTCCCGCCCGTTTCAGCGCGAGGCCGATGATGACCGCCCAGAAGAGGATGCCGATATAATTGCCGTTTGCCAGCGCTTCCACCGGGTTTGCGATGATGCTTGTCAAGAGATTGAGAACGATCTCGGACATGCTGCCCGGCGGCGTATAGCCCTGCGTGGGATCCAGCCCGGCAAGCGAGATCGTAACGGGATGAATGAAGTTGACGAATACGGCGACGACCGCCGCGCAAAGGGTGCTGAAGAGATAAAGAATGATAACGGTGCGGAATTTGTGAGCGTTTCCGCCCTTCGCGTTCGCGATCGACGCGGCGACCAGGACGAAAACAAGGATCGGTGCAATCGCTTTGAGCGCGCCGACGAAAAGCGTTCCCAAAACGCCGATCCAGGTGATCTTCGGCAGAGTCAGCCCCAAAACGGCGCCGATCACGAGTCCGATCAGGATGCGCAGGATCAGGCTGATGGAATTCCATTTTTTGATGATAGCCATGAGGCCCTCCCATATCGTGATGAATTTGTACCTGCCGCGGCAGAAGGCCGTTTGTTCCGCCCTTCCCCCAAATCGTTCGTTCTGCGGCAGATACCGTTTATATTATAACAATGAAGAAACTATATTGCAATAATTAAAATAAAAATATTGGAATGATCGCCGAAATTTTAATATAAAATGCCGAAAAGGCGGCGAAAAAATCTCCCGCAGCGATCCGAGGAGGCTGCGGGAGGGTTTCAGCGGTTTTGCGCCTTTTCGCGGATCGAGCCGTCGCGATAGCAGGCAAGAAGCGCTTCCAGCGCGGCGATCCGGCGCAGGTATTCTTTTCCGAGATCGGTTTCTTCGATTAAAATGCGGTGGGACGCCGTTTCCACAACGTGGGTTTTGGTAAAGGTCTGGGCAACCGAGTTCGCCGTCGCCCGCTGGAAAGGCCGGTGCTGGGCGAGGGTCAGGCCGTGGGAATCGTAGATCAGCGTATAGCCGGCGATCCCGGTCGTCGACTGATAGGCTTTTGAGATGCCGCCGTCGATGACGAAGAGCTTTCCGCCGCATTTGATGGGGCTTTCGCCCTTGCGCACCGGAACGTGGCCGTTGACGATATGGGACGAAGCGGGATCGAGCCCGAAATCGCGCAGGATCGCGGCGACGGTTTCCTCCTGCTCGTAATAGCGGTAGTAGGGATTCTTGCGTTCTTCGCGCAGAGCCGGTGCCTCGGGAAGATCTGCCGCGGTGAAATAGCGCTCGAAGGTCGTCATCCGGTCTTTTCCGTAGAGCGGGGATTTTGCGCCGCACCAGAGATACCACATGAAATCAACGCTTTTTTCATCGTGCTGGTAATACGCGCGGCGTACGGCGAGATCGATCTGATCGAGCAGCTCCCGGCCGCGGTATTCTTTCCCGTCGATCGCAAGAGCGGTAAAGGAGCCGTCCTCCTCCATCGGGATGCAGCCGTGATAGAGCAGGTTCCCGTTGACGGCTTTATACATCGAGCCGCGGGACATGATGAAATCGAGGTGGCGCCGCAGCGCGGAGGAATGGCGGAAGGAAGCGGAGATCCCCTCGACAAGCGCCTGCTCCGCTTCGGTCAGCGCGTAGGGGTCGGCGGGATCGACCGTCGGGAAGTTACTGTCGCACAGCGGGATCTCTTTTCCGTCGAGGCGCAGAACGCGCTTCTCAAAATCGATCCGGTCAAGCAGCAGCCGGTGTTCCATCCCGAACGAGGGATTGCGGCGGATCAGCTGGCCTTCGAGCTTAAACATGATGATCGCCACGGCCTTGTGCATTTTGGCGGCGAGCGGAGAATCGACGGGATCGTATTTGTTCTGGTCGAGGATGTGCGGCAGGAACGCCGTACAGGGATCGCCCGAGTAGACTTCGTCGGCGAACATCGAGAGCGGACGCAGGTTGATGCCGTAGCCGTCTTCGAGCATATCGAAATTGTTGTAGCTCAGCGCAATGCGCAGCACGGAGAAGATGCAGGCGAGATTCCCGCAGAGCGCGCCGATCCAGTCAATATCGTGGTTGCCCCATTGGAGATCGACGTTGTGGTGGTGCATCAGCTCATCGAGGATTCTGTTTGCGCCGGGGCCGCGGTCGAAGATATCGCCGATGATGTGGAGATTGTCGACCGCGATCTGGCTGATCAGATAGCAGAGACTCGTGATCAGCCCCTCGGCGATGCCGGTATCGACCGCCGCGGAGATCACTTCCTGATAGTAGATCGATTTCGCGTGGGTATCGGAAGCGCCGAGCAGCTCGAGGATGATCGAGCGGTATTTGCTGCCGATAAAGGAAACGAGGTGGCTCGATGAGGACTTATGGGCGACCTCCTGCAGCACCGCGGTCAGCCGGTTGAGAACGATGCGGTACCATTCGCTGCAGTCGCCGGTTTCCAGCTTTTTGCGGCGCAGGATCTGCTCGGGATAATAGATCAGCGAGGCGAGCTCGTCGCGCTGGGCTTCCGTCAGCAGATTTCCGAAAAGGCCTTCGATTTTATCGCGGATCGTGCCCGAAGCGGAACGAAGCAGATGAATAAAAGCTTCGTGTTCGCCGTGGAGATCGCTGAAATAGTATTCCGTCCCTTTGGGGAGATGAAGCGTGGCGCGCATCTGAACGATCGCCGAAGCGGTCGCCGCCGCGTTGGGATACTGCTCCGAGAGCAGATGAAGATACGTAAGATCCAAAGAATTCCGGTCCGTTTCCATTTGGACGGAACCCCCTTTCCGGGTAAAATGGGCAAACGCCCTTACGCCTTTTATCATAACATGCGCCGCATCGCCCGTCAAATAGGAAAAGCGGATTTCGTAAAAAGAAACGATTGACGAAGCGCGTCGGGAAAGGTAGAATAAAGAAAAAACGATCTGTGTTTTGAAACGGAGGAGCCCCTATGCTCGATCAGTTTGAACGGTTTGATATGAAAAAACCGCCGTTGCGCCAGCATCTGCGGCTGCTGATCCGCGCGCTCTGCACGCCGGACCTGATTCTTCATCGAAACAAGCTTACGAAAATCCGGATGGAAGGCGTCAAGCCTCCGTATCTGCTCCTGTGCAATCACAACGCTTTTATGGATTTCAAGGTGGCGTCGAAAGCGACGGCGCCCTACCGCTGCAACTACGTCGTCGCGATCGACGGCTATCTCAAACGGGAATGGCTGCTGCGGCTGATCGGCTGTATCTGCAAGCGCAAATTCACGAACGACGTTACCCTGATCCGTCAGCTGCGGCGCGTGATCGACCGCGGCGATATCGCCGTGATCTATCCCGAAGCGCGCTATTCGCTCTGCGGAACGACGGCGCCGCTGCCGGCCTCGATCGGTAAGCTCGCGAAGCTTTTGAAGGTTCCGGTCGTAACGCTCATCTGCCACGGGCACCACGTCAACTCGCCGTTTTTCAATCTCCCCGATCACAAGGTCCGGGGAACCGAGGCGGAGATGACCTGCCTGCTGACGAAGGAGGACGTCCTGACGAAACCGCACGAGGAGCTGACTGAGGCGATCGAACAGGCATTTCTGTACGATGATTATACCTGGCAGAAGGAAAAGGGGATCCGGATCACCTATAAAAACCGCGCAAGAGGTTTACATAAAGTTCTTTACCAGTGCCCGCACTGCGGCACGGAATACCATATGACCTCGTTCGGCACAACGCTGCGCTGCGAAAGCTGCGGCAAGGAATGGGAGATGACGGAGCTTTCCGAGCTGCGCGCCAAGGAAGGGGAGACGGAATTTTCCCATATCCCGGACTGGTACGAATGGGAGCGGAAAAACGTCCGCGCCGAGGTGGAGCGCGGCGAATACTATTTCCGCTGCAAGGCGCGCGTCGACGCGCTGCCCAACGCGAAAAGATACGTCGATCTCGGCTATGCCGAGCTGATCCACGATATGAACGGATTCCATCTCAAGGGCGAGTACGAGGGAGAACCCTACGGGGCGGAGCTTTCCCCGGCGACGCTCTATTCCTGCCATATCGAATACGATTACCTCGGGAAATACGGCGACTGCGTCGATCTCAACACCCTGAACGATACGTTCTATACCTACCCGGTCGAATGTGATTTTTCCGTAACGAAAATGGCGCTCGCGACCGAGGAGCTTTACAATCATTACTGGAGGCAGAAAAATCCCGCGAAACAGGTAACGGTTTCGCCCGCGGCCAACGCATCTGCGGCAACCGACGCATAAGACGGCCGCTTTCAAAAAAGCGACACAAAGAAAAAGGACCCGGAGTTTTGCTCCGGGTCCTTTTTCGGTTATTGAAAACTATGAAAGAAATTCAGCTGTGCCAGGATTACGGATAAGAAACACCGCTCTGCTGTGCCCACTCCTTCAAAGCTTCCTGCTTTGCAGCCATGTAGGTTTCAAGTCCGCCGGCTTTGAGCTTCTCAACGAATTCGGGGATCGTCGTCTCCGGATCGAGAGCGCCGTAGCCGATTGTCCAGCGGTATTCCGCGTCGGCGTTCTGCATGGCGGTGAATTCAGCGGCGTAAGGAGTGTTGTCCCAGGAGAATCCGAGGGCTTTCGATTTCAGGGAAGCTTCGTTCCACTTCATCGTACGCTCCCAGAGGTCCGGAGAGGAGGATTCCCAAACGTGGCTGATGCACTCGTTCGGCATCTCCCACTGGACGGAGTGCGCCCATTCGGAGTTGTTGACGTCGATGCCGTCCGGATATTTGATACGGCCGGTGCCGTCGTCGGTGAAGACGTAGTCGACGCCTTCTTCACCCCAGCAAAGGAGGTTCGAAAGGTCGGCGTCGCCATAGAACGCGTTGAGCAGCTGCATCGCGGCTACCGGTTCCTTCGTGTTGTAGCCAAGGCCCCAGCATACGGTCTGCGGGACGGAGGAACGGACGAGGTCCGGACCGAGCGCGAAGACGATCATATCCTTGGAGCATTCCGAGGAGATCTGAGCTCTGTAGCCGGGTTTTCCGGGGCCGCCCGTAGCCATCGCCGTACCTGCGCCGATACGAGCGCCGGCCGGAATGTTGCTCGTGAGGATGTCGCCGGGATAGTAGCCGGCCTGGTTGTACTTATACGCGCGGCGGCAGAGATCCCAGTAAAGATCGCTTTCGTAGCCGTTCGAAATTTCGAGGCTGTTGACCGGATCCATCAGAACGCCGTAATAGTCGTTCGCGATCGGATCGATGAAAGCAGTTCCGAGGCCGCCCACCGGGCCGGCAAGGACCGCTTTGTCCGGGAATTTTTCATGGAGCTGTTCGAAGATCGGCTCGAGCTCGTCGTAGGAGGACTTGATCGTTTCCTTCGCTTCGTCGTCCCACTTGGATTCATAGTCGTAGCCGATTGCATCAAGATATTCCGCAGCGATGCAGAGAACGCCGCAGCCCATCGCGACCTCTTTTACCGGAGGAATTGCATAGAGCGCGTCGCCGGCGCTGCAGGCCTTGAGGTAAAGAGGATCATTGTAGGCAAGAATATCCGCGCCGTAGTTCTGGATCAGGTTATCCTGATTCATGTCGTAGACGTAGCCGTTGTTGACCGCGCTGGTGTAGCCGATTCCACCGACCGCAAAGATGTCAAGAGGTTCGCCCGCGATGATCATAAGCGGAACCTGAGTGCTGAAGGTTGCAGAGTCGAGAACGAGAAGTTCCACTTCGATTCCGTAACGCTCCGTCGTGATTTCGTTGATGCGGTTCTGAATACGTTCAGTACCTGCGAGTGCGCCGATCCAGTCGAAGAATGCAAAGACAACCTTCGTGTTCTGGCCGGACGCTTTCCGTTCCGCGATCGCCTTCTCGGCAGGAGTCAGATTGTCGTCCTGAGAGGGCTCTTCGGAGGAAGCGGGGGTGCTGCTGGGTTCTGAGCTCGAAGCAGGGGTGCTCGAAGACGGCGTGCTGGAAGACGGCGTGCTCGAAGAGGGCGTCTCCGTTTTGGAACAGCCTGCCAGGATCGCGATCACCATGCAGAGACACAGAACGACTGCAATGATTTTTTTCATTTGTCCCATCCTTTCATCATTTTAAGGTAATTGGCGCCGCTTTCCGTTTTCGGCTCTCCCCAAAAGGAAACGAAAAACGGCGGATGCTGTCTGCGGTATTCCGTCCGGCAGCAGGTTTGCAATAAGTATTGCAGAACTACATGAAAATTATATCCCATCTCAAAAGAAAAAGCAAGTGCACGGCATGAATTCCGGAAAAAATATTCGGAAAAGTATTGCCTGAAAAGGAAAAATGAATAAACAAGCGCAGGGCCCTGTATAATTTTGCAAAAAGCAGTCAGCGCGAGGCACCGGACGGAGAAAAGCGAAAGACCGCTCCGGAAAAGAGCGGATTCCGGCGTGGAAAATGCGATCGATTTTTGCCGTAAACGCTTGCTTTTCCGTGAAATTCAAGTTATTATCTAATATGTATACGTGTGATTCTATTCAGCAAAAGGAGCGTTTCATTTATGGCTGATCCCGCTGCCTCCGAAAAGAAAGAATTTTGGAGCCGCATCGTTGAAAACAAAGGGAAAATTCTCAAAAGCGCCGGAATCATCGCGGCGGTAATCGCCTTCTGCGCGGTCGGAATCTGGCTTCGTAACACGCCGAGCGTGGAGCCGGAACCGGTTCCCGAAAGTTCCGAAGTCTTTTCCGAACCATCGTCTGAACCGTCGTCACAGGCCGGAGAAAAAATCACGTCGATGCCGATCGAGCATCATACCGGCTCCCGGCGCCATCATATCTTCCCCGACGGGATGATGATCGGCGGAGTGGACGTCTCCAAAAAGACGGTCGATCAGGCGCGGCGCGCGCTGGACGAGTCGATTTCGGAATATCAGATCACGCTGACGGTCAACGGGATCTCCCATACCTATTCGGCGGAGCAGCTCGGCCTGAGCTATTGCCCGCTGGAGCTTTCCGATCTGCTCGAGCAGGCGTGGATTTCGCCGCAATACCGCGAGGTTGCGGTCGAGAATCCCGTAGTTGCCGATGACGCGGCGCTCTCCGCGATCGTGGATTCCTTCCCGGGATCGTATACCTCCGGGAAAAACGCCCGCCTTTACTACGATTCCTCCACCGGTTCCTTTACGCTGCAGAAGGAAGAGAGCGGCAGCCGCCTGGAAATGGGCACCGTTCTTCCGCTTTTGAAGGAAGCCGTTCTTGCGATGGAGCCTTCCGTTTCAGCCAACGTTTCGAAGAGCGAGGTCCAGGCCTCGATCGACACCGCCAGCAGCCAGGCGCAGAATGCGCTCCGGAAGGCAAACGGCCTGCTGGAGACGAAGCTCAGCTACGTCTACGCGCCGACAGGCAAGACGCCCGCGACCGAAACGATCAGCAAAAAACAGCTCGCATCCTTCCTTTCCGTCGGGAGCGACGGTTTTTCGGTCGTCATCAATTCCGGCAATCTCAAAAGCTACTGTTCGAAAATGGGCAGCCTCCACGCCGCCCCGAAGGAAGACAGCAGTACCTCCGGCAGTAGAGCGCCCGGCGAATACGTCGATGAGGACGCGCTCTACAGCGATATTTCCTCCTGCGTTCTCAACGGGATTTCCGGCGAACGCAAGGCGACCTACTACGAGCTGGAAGAAAACTCGAGCATGGCCTACGGCGGCAACTATATCGAGGTAAACCTGACCGCGCAGCATATGTGGGCCTATAAAAACGGAAAATGCTTTGTCGATACGGATATCGTATCCGGATGCGTCGCGTGGGGCGCCGCAACCCCGACCGGCGTTTATAAAATCTACAATAAGATGTCTCCGGCAACGCTCGTCGGCCCCGGTTACGCGACGCCCGTCAGTTACTGGATGGCCTTCAACGGCGGCATCGGAATTCACGATTCGCTCTGGCGCGGTGCTTACGGTGGGGATATTTATCTGACGGATGGATCCCACGGATGCATCAACACGCCGTACAGCGCGGTCGAAAAGATTTACAATAACGTTTCCGTCGGCTGGACGGTCGTCGTCTACGGCGGAAGCGACCAGCTGATCCAGCAGAAGATCACCGGCACGAAGGAATACAAAACGGCAGCCGGCGCTCAGGCGTTCGCGCTCGACGCGAAGCCGAAATACGAAGCCACGCTTTCCTATACCTCCTCCGATCCGAAGATCGCTTCGGTTGACGAAAAAGGCAACGTAACGCCGAAGGCGCCCGGAAAAGCGACGATCACGGTTAAAACAGCGAAGCGCAACGGCTTTACGGTTGCGACCTTTGAGGTTTCCGTTACGGTCGAAGCGGCGTGTATCGCGACCGGCGAACACGAATGGGACGAAGGCAAAGTGACGGTCGCCGCGACCTGCGTCAAGGAAGGGATCAGGACCTTTACCTGCAAGGCGTGCAAGGCGACGAAGACCGAAAAGATCCCGGTGACCGACCATACCTGGGACAACGGCACGATCACAACGCCCGCAACCTGCGAACAAGAGGGCGTAAAAACCTTTATCTGTAAAGTCTGCAGAACGACGAAGACGGAAAAAATCCCCGCCGGCGCGCATAACTGGGACGGCGGAAAAGTCACCGCCGCCGCGACCTGCGAAGACGACGGCGTGAAAACCTTTACCTGCAGAAAATGCGGCGAAACGAAGACGGAGACGATCCCGGCCGCCGGCCACAGCTGGGACGGCGGAAAAATCACCACTGCCGCGACCTGCGAACAAGAGGGCGTTAAAACCTTTACCTGCTTAAAATGCGGCAAGACGAAGACGGAGCCGATTCCCGCGGCCGGCCATCACTATCTGAACGGAACCTGTACGGTCTGCGGTGAAGCCGATCCGAATTATGAGCCGGAGCCCTCCTCCGAGCCGGAGCCTTCTTCCGAGCCGGAACCTTCTTCCGAGCCGGAGCCTTCTTCCGAACCGGAGCCTTCTTCCGAACCGGAGCCTTCTTCCGAACCGGAGCCTTCCTCCGAGCCGGAGCCTTCCTCCGAACCGGAGCCCTCTTCCGATCCGGAGCCTTCTTCCGAACCGGAGCCTTCTTCCGATCCGGAACCCTCTTCCGAGCCGGAGCCGTAAGATGGCGGAGAGACCCGGCCGAAAGATACAAATTCATCGTTTCAGCTGATTTGGCGCAGGGGAGGCGCTTTGGAAAGAAAGCGCTTCCTCTGCTTTATATCCAGGCGTTCCCGCCGCGCGTCCGGAAAAACGGATGCAGCGCCGGGGCGAACGAATCATCAGGAGGAATTTTTATGAATCCGGAACGTTTTCAGGATTATACCCGGCGGCTTGTAGAGAGCTGCGGCAAAATCATTATCGGAAAGGACGAGGCCATCCGGCAAATCGTCGTCTGCTTCCTGGCGGGCGGCCACGTGCTGCTCGAGGATCTGCCCGGCACGGGCAAGACCATGCTGCTGCGCGCGTTTGCCCGTTCGATCGGCGGCAATTTCCGCCGCATCCAGTTCACTCCGGATCTGCTTCCTTCGGACCTGACGGGGATCAATTTTTACAATCAGCGGGAAAGCCGGTTCGAATTCCGTCCGGGTCCGCTCTTTTCCAACGTCGTTCTGGCGGACGAAATCAACCGGGCAACGCCGAGAACGCAGTCCGCGCTGCTCGAATGCATGGAAGAGCGCCAGATCACCGTAGACGGAGAGAGCTATCCGGTTAAAAAGCCGTTTCTCGTTATGGCGACGCAGAACCCCATTGAATTTTACGGGACCTTCCCTCTGCCGGAAGCCCAGGTGGACCGCTTTTTCATGCGCCTGAGCCTCGGGTATCCGGAGCGGGCGCAGGAGCTCGAAATTTTCGCGCGCCCCGCAAGCGCCGTTCTGCTGGAGGAGCTCGTGCCGGTCGTGACGATGGAAGAGACCGAAGAGCTGATGGCGCAGGCGGCGGAGGTCGCCGTCTCCGAAGAAGTTGCGGGCTATCTGATGGACATCATCGCCGAAACGCGCGCGAACAAGAGCCTCGCCGCCGGCGTTTCCACCCGCGGCGGCCTCTGCCTCTACCGAGCGGCGCAGATCACCGCGGCGATGGAGGGAAGAAGCTACGTGATCCCGGAGGACGTCCGGCGGGAAGCGCTGCCCGTTCTGAGCCACCGCGTAAGCTCTGCCGCTGCCGGGGCGGACCGGGAGGACGTTCTGAAGAAGATCATCGAGTCCGTCCCCGTACCTCTGGAACAGATATGATCATTGTTTTCGTACTTCTGCTGACTATATGCGTCCTGGTAATCCAGCATCGCCTCGCCGACCGCAATCTGCAGAGCCTCGTTTATCAGAACGAGGTGGACCGGGAGCTGGCGGAGCCGGATCAGACGATCACTTTGACCTCAACCGTCCGCAACGTCGGGAGGCTGCCGGTTTTCTATGTCAATTTCATGGAGCCGCTGCCCGAAGAGGTACAGCCCCGGGAGGATGAGGATTGGCGGCGGCACCATCTGAAAAGGGCCGTTTTCGGATACTACTGCACCAGCTCGCTATATCTGCTCGCACATCGCCGCTATACCCGGCGTTTCCGCTTTTCTCTGCCGGAGCGGGGAAGATATCAGCTCGGCAGGTATTATCTCGCGGTCGGGGATTATTTCGGCCTGAATACGAAATATCGCGAAGGAAAGATCGACCGGAAGGTGGTCGTGATGCCGCGGCGCTGTGATAATCCGCAGACGGCGTTGACGCTGGGCGGCTATCTGGGTGAGATTTCCGTTCGGCGCTTTCTCTTTGAAGACCCGGTGCTGACCATCGGCGTGCGGGAATATACCGGTTCCGAGCCGATGAAGCAGATTTCCTGGAAGCAGACGGCGCGCACCGGCACTCTGCAGGTCAAAAACTACGATTACACCGTCGACGTCAACGTTACGATCCTGCTCAATTTCGACGGAGGCAGCGAAGCCGATCTGGAATGCTGCTATCAGATCACGCGCACGGTCTGCGAAACGCTCGAGCAGCGCCGGATCCCCTATGAATTCTACGGGAACGGGGATCTCTACGGGCCTTCGGGCGCAGTGAACCGGCTCTACGAGGGGCTCGGCAATCAGCATTTCCGAACGCTGATGTACGCGCTCGGACAGTGCAGCGGCGTCGCCTTTTATTCGTTTCCCACCATGGTGGACCGCTGTTTTAGAAACAACCGGAGAAGCAGGGGCTACATCGTGATTTCGCCGCCCCTGCGCGAAAAAGAGCAGGAAGGGATGCGCATGCTGCGCAGGCTCTCCGAAACGGAGCCGCTCCTTCTGATCGGAGCGGCAGAGAAAGGGGGAGAGGCGCTTTGAGCATCCTTCTTTTCACGCTGACCGCGGCGAACCTGTGTACGTATTTTGCGTTCGCAAGCCTCTTTAGCCGTTTTGCGGAAATCATCCCCGCCGTCTTTGCGGCGCAGCTTCTAGGCCCGGTCGCCTGCGCGCTCGGCTGCCTTGCGGCCGAAAAAAAGCCGGCGCTGCGGTTCGTTTTCGTTTTGCTGCCGCCGCTTTCTCTGCTTTTGACGCGTGAAATTCCGCAGATGCTTCTGCTGGCGTTCGCCGTCGTCTATCCGATCCTGATCCTGATCAGCGGACGGTTTTCGGTCGATTACTGGCAATACCGCAACCATATTCTCGTTTCCGGATTCGTTCTGCTCGTGCTGACGGTTTTCACGCAGGTCGACAAAGTCCGGCTCTATCCGCTGGGATTCGGTATTGCAGGACTGGTGCTCGGCGTGTTTACGCTGCGCCAGCTTCGTTTCGGGCGGGTAACCGGGCCGAAGCAGCGGGCGCTGGAGCTTCTGAGCCTCTGTGCGCCCCCGGCTGCGCTGCTGGCTCTCGTTTTGATTGCCTACACGATGAAGGATGCGGCCGCATGGGTTGCAAAGAGCGTAATATATCCGCTGGGCGTCGGGATGCAGAAGGTCGTTGCATTTTTCGATTCTTTGATCACACCGGTTACGGACGTACCGCCGGAGAGAGAAGAATCCTCTCGGATAATCGATTCCGCGCTCGAGATGGAAGAAGCGCCGCAGATGGCCGACGAGCTGCCGCCGGTTCGGGAGTCGTCCGGCGACCTGGTTGCCGTGCTGCTGATCGTGGCCGCCGCGGCGATCGTGTTCTGGCTGATCTACCGCCTCGGCCGTCATCTGGCGGAAACCCGTACGGACAAAACGCTTGAGGAGCGCGTGGATCTGGAGACGGAGGCGGATTACGGAGACGTCCGCACCGGCGCCGCCGCGCAGAAGCGCTCCAACCGCCGGAAGATGCGGCAGATCTACGAAAAATACCTTAAGATGCTCAGCCGCCGGCATTATTACCGCAAACCGACGGATACTTCCCGGGATGTTCTCGAAAAAACCCGGGAAATCACGCCGGAGGAACCCGCGCGGGCGCTGCGCGCGCTTTATATCCCCGCCCGTTACGATCCGAACGCCGTCGTTACCGGTGAGCAGCTTCGCGCCGGGCGGCAGCTGCTGCGAAAGCTCCGGGAGGAACCGAAAGCGGATTCTAAAGAAGCGCCCGCCTCTCAAACGGAGACCAAAAGCTGAAATTTATTTTGCAAGAGCGTGCCGTCTCGGCGCGCTCTTTTTCTGCAGAAAAAACGAAGAAAGCGCCTTTTAAAATTCGAATAGTAAAATTTCATATACAAAGTAGATAAAAAGGCTTGCGCTTTTCGGCAAAAAAATGTATTCTTAAGATAACGACAACCTGATAAGGAGGACGGTTTCATGTTAAGAGAAGTGAAAGTTAAAAACGGTTGGGTCCGCGGAATTCCTGCCGCCGATCCGCGTGTTACCGCTTTTAAGGGGATCCCGTTTGCAGCGCCTCCCGTCGGCGAAAACCGCTGGCGCGCGCCGCAGCCCGCAGCCGATTGGGAGGGCGTTCTCGAATGTTATAAATTCGCGCCGATCTCGATGCAGCATATCCCGGGCCTCGATCCCAACAACATCTATACCCGTGAATGGAACGTAGACCCCGAGATCCCGATGGACGAGGACTGCCTCTATCTCAACGTCTGGACCCCGGCCAAAAAGGCCGATGAAAAGCTGCCGGTTTACGTCTGGTATTTCGGCGGCGGTCTGCGCGAGGGCAACCCGGCCGAAATGGAATTCGACGGCGAGCGCATCGCCCGCCGCGGCATCGTTGTGGTAACGGTCAACTACCGCCTCAACGTTTTCGGCTTCCTGGCGCATCCGCAGCTCGTTGCCGAGCAGCCCGAAGCGCCGACGAACTTCGGCCATCTCGACCAGCAGGCCGGCACGCGCTGGGTCAAGGAGAACATCGCGGCGTTCGGCGGTGATCCCGAGAACATCACGATCGGCGGACAGTCCGCGGGCGGCGGCAGCGTCGTTGCGCAGCTGACTTCGCCTCAGAACGAAGGCCTCTTCCAGAAAGCCGTTATCATGAGCGGCATGGGCGCCGACGTTTACAAAACCCGCTCGTTCTTCCTCAAATCCTACAAGGAAGCGCTTGAGCAGGGCGTCGAATTCTTCAAATATCTCGGCGTGGAGACGCTCGAGGAAGCGAGAAAGATCGACGCCGTAACCCTTCGCGACAAATGCGAAGCCTTCAACGGCCGCTGGGGTACCGCCGTCGACGGTCAGTTCCTCGACGAGGCTTCCGCCGAGAAGCTGGCAACCGGAAAACGCCTTCAGGTCCCGCTGCTGATCGGCTGCACCGTCGGCGAGACCCGCGCTCCGATCCCGGCCGCGAAGGATATGGACGAATTCAAGGCCCTCGGCGAAAAAGCTTTCGGCGCAGACGCGGCGGAGTTCCTCTCGCTGATCGGCGACGACGTTGCGACCGCAACCGAGCGCACGAAGATCAACGGCGCCGAGATCGGCGTTCGCGCGATCAAGGAATTCGACAAAAAAGACGGCCGCGAAACGCCGATCTATTTCTACAAATTCAATCCGGAGATGCCCGGATGGGATAACCCCGGAACGTTCCATTCCTCCGACCTCTGGTTCTATTTCGAGAACCTCGCGAAATGCTGGCGTCCTTTCAAGGGCAAGCATTACGACCTTGCGCGCCATATGTGCAATTACTGGGCGAACTTCTTCAAAACCGGCGATCCGAACGGCCTCGATGCCGACGGCACGCCGATGCCGGAGTGGAAGCCCTTCTCGCTTGAGGAGGAGAACTACATGTACTGGGGCGATGTCGCCGAACCGAAGGTCGAAAAGGACAACGGCCTGCGCGCCTTCCTCACGAAGGAATACATGAAAGAGTTCGAATAATCCTGCTTCCGCGGCGCAAAGAGCCGGAAAACCTCCGGCGCCTTTTGCCCGGAGCGGATCGTAAAAAATCCGCTGTAAAAGAAAAGAAGCCCTCCGCAAAAACGCGGAGGGCTTTTTTTATCGCTGCGGGATACGATCGCGCAAAAATTCAAATAAGACTTTACTTTTTTCCCGGAAGATGCGATAATACGGGTGGAAGAACGGCACGTTCGCCGAATTCCGAAAAAGGAAGAAGGGAGAAAGAAACATGCTGAAGAAGATCATCGCGCTGGTTCTGGCGTTGCTGATGATCGTTGTGATCATGGTCGGCTGCTCAACCACCCACGAATGCTCGATTTGCGGAGAGGTAAAATCCTGCACCAAAAAGACCATTCTCGGCCAGGACGTCTATATCTGCGACGACTGCGCAAAGAGTATCAACAGTCTGTTCGGTTAGTCTCCAAAAAAAGAAGAGAGACGGAAAAATCCTTCCGCCTCTCTTTTTTTCTGCGCGGTTACGGCTCGAAGGGGAAGCTTTCCATCAGTTCGAGCTTGAAGAGATTCTGCCGATGCAGCCGGTCGATCTTTTCCTTCTTTTCCGGCGCCGGGGCGATCCCTTCGCGGATATAGCGGTCGAGCTCCTCATAGGTGAAGCCGAGGTTGTCCTCGTCCGTTTTGCCGGAGAGCCCGTCGATCGGCGGCTTTTCGATCAGCGCCTCTGGCAGGCCGAGCCAGCGGCCGATCGCTTTGACCTCGTGGACGGTAAAATTCGAAAGCGGGCTGAAATCGCCGACGCTGTCGCCGTAGCGGGTCGAATAGCCGACGTAATCCTCCGATTTGTTGCAGGTGTTGACAACGCGGCCGTTTTTCGATTGCGCGACCGCGTAGAGCGTGGCCATGCGCACGCGCGGCGGAAGATTGATCCGCGTGTTCCTTTCGACCGTCAGTTTCCCCTCGAGCTCTTTGAGAATACAGTCGATCGCCGGGCCGACGTTGACCGTGATCCGCTCGATTCCGAGATGATCGCAAAGCAGGTACGCGTAATCGATATCGCTCTGCGTCCCCTGGGGCATCATGACGCCGAAGACGCGTTCTTTTCCGAGCGCTTTTACGCAGATCGCCGCCGCAACGGAGCTGTCCTTTCCGCCGGAGACGCCGACGATCGCATTGCAGCCCGGGCCGTTTCGCAAAAACCATTCGCGTACCCATTCTACGCAGCTTTGCGCCGCTTGTTCGGCGTCAAACGTATAGGCGCGTTTTTCTTCCCGTTTCGTTCCCATCGTGATTCCCCCCGATCTTTTGTTTCGATGCTTTTATCATACCACACGTTTTTGAAAAATGCGAGCGTCGGCGCAAAAAAAAGAGCCTGCGAAAATCGCAGGCTCTTTTTCGTTTTTGAAAGACTTACGCTTCGGGAGCGTAGAGATCTTTGAGCCGAAGGAGATGTGCATATCTCTCGACCGAGG
>JAEEGL014490824.1_pt1 | contig 17908 bp, 13 predicted proteins | sample 9134231 | NCBI WGS metagenome assembly JAEEGL01 (sample SAMN16246548, study PRJNA631951) | gut metagenome | biome: gut microbiome; feature: rumen; material: fiber-attached | host: Bos | place: Iran: Karaj | collected 2018-10 | reverse complement strand
CAATCACAAGAGTTAGACTGATCCTCGTTCTCTGTTAAGTTACATCCAGCACCCTTGAAGAATCCGTATAAGTACCAGCCGTTTGCTGTCTCACAACCAACTTCCTTGCCAAGCTCCTCAGCCTTAGCTGTAAGTGCCTCCCAAGAAGCTACATCCTCATCAGATAACTGGTTCTTGTCATAGTATAAGAAATATCCGTTTGAAGCTGTGAATGGGTAGCCATACTGCTTACCATCATATTTACCAGCATCAACTGTTGCAGGTGTATCTGTCTGGTTCATGTCATATGTGTACTGAGCTGCTACTTCGTTAAGTGCACCAGCCTTAACAAGTGCCTCAAGCTGATCATCTGGAAAAACATAAACATCAGCTGCTGCCTCAACGTCCTCAAGGACTCTGTCCTTCATATCAGCCTCTGAAACTGCTCCAAGAGTGATATTGAAATCAACATCTGGATACTGAGCTGCGAAATCATCACAGAGCTTCTTCATAACTGTCTGATACTCTTCTGTCTCTGAGCACCAAAGGTCAATGTTTACTGTACCCTCTGTAGCTGCAATAAGATTTGCGATTGCATCCTCTGTAGAAGCTGTATCGCTTGCTACCTCATCCTCTGTTGCCTCTGTCTGTGTTGTCTCTGTTGCTGTTTCCTCAGCTGCTCCGCCACATCCTACAAAAGCTGTTACTGCCATTGTAGAAACAAGAAGTGCTGAAACCACCTTTCTCTTCATGATAAATCCTCCATATTCTCTTTCATGATTTATACTCCCAGGCCGCTATTGAGCAACCGGTTGTTCTTTATACATAATCCTATACTTGTCTTCTTTTTTCGTCAACTAAGAATTTTGTACGACTATTTGATGAAAACTTTGTGAATTTTTAACAAGTTGTTTATCTGGTGCTGTCTCTCATCTGGATGTTAAAGTCTTTTACAATCTGATTTGCGATACTTTCACCATCCAAGTTGCGCATAAGAGTTTCCATACACAATGCCCCCAGCTTCTTTGCATCAAAATACAAGCTGGTGATTGAAGGCTTTGATGTAGATAAAAGATTTGAGTCATAAAATGAGCAAAGCTTCACATCCTCTGGCACGTTAATACCATCGTTGTGTAAGCAGTTAAGTACTGAATTACAAAGCATGTCGTCCATGCAAACTATACACTCTGCCCCGTCAGCTATGGCTGATTTGAGCACAGAATCAATACGCTCACTTTTGTGCATGTTTAAGAAAATCAGACTATCGTCTGCTTTTAGACCTTTGTTTTTAAAACCATTTTTGAAGCCCCGAAGACGGCTGTGAGTAACATTGATATTCTCACCACCACCGATAAGTGCCATTCTGGTAATACCGGCATCTATAAGGGTTTCTATCATTCTTGAGGCTGCCCCTTCGTTGTCATGATCCACGTATGGAACAACAGGATCCATCGGGTTGCCCACTACGATGTATGAGATATTTGTCTCCTTCAGGAAGTTAATAACCTTTGAATCCTTTTCACAACGGCTGACTATAACCGCGTCAATTTTACGGTTCTGAACAGCGTGCTTTAGAGCCGTAATACCATCGTTGTCCGCAAGGATAATAAGCACATCATAGTCGTAATCCATAGCACGATCACAGACTCCTGTCATAAGAGTCTGGAAGTAAGGCATTTCACCAAGTGCGGAATCCGCAGGCACTACAAGGCCCACATTAAATGTGCGATTGGCAGCAAGAGAGCGAGCTACAGCGCTTGGTCTGTAGTTAATCTTCTTGATATATTCATTTACTTTCTTTCTGGTTTCTTCGGAAATGCGGCCCTTTCCAGATATTGCGCGGCTGACCGTGGTCTTGGAAAGACCTAAATCTTTTGCTATTGAATCTAATGTATGTGCCATTTTTTCACCTTATCCACCACAAAAGTGGTTCCCCTTACATATAGATAAACCCTAGCACAACGAATTTGATATTGCAATCGGTTGCGCATTTTTTGTACAAACACAACAAAAAGAGTCTCCACTTTTTGTGAAGACTCTTAGATATTATTTTTATTTATTCATCCTCAGAATAATCGGCACCCTTAGTGTCATCTAACACTGTATCGCTGGTATTTACCGGGCCTCCTGGCATAGTAATGAATCTAGAGGTCTTATCCATAAGAGCATTTGCTTCAGCAGACAGTTCCTCGAAAATCATCTTCATTTCCTCTAAATCAGTTGTCTCATTTATACCCATTGCATAACTCTGCAAATTGATTGCTGAGAACTGAATGTCGGAAATAATGTCATTAAAGGCGGCCTTAATGGAATTAACTGACATGGATATTTCGTTAAGTTCACCAGGTAAGGTCTCTATATCCTCTACAATCAGATTGCCGTTTTCCATCTCTCCCAGAACATGCTTCTGCTCACTTATAATCTCACCAAGTCTGCGGATAATAAGTGCCAGCTTCTGCTGTAAAAGTCCAAGCTCATCCTGTTCCTTTGTAAGCTCCAAATCAACTGAGAAGTCGCCTCGAATAACTCCATCAAGAACTGGATTAATCTTTTCGATTGGCTTAAGCATTCGCTTGATTGCTGCTCTGATATCACCTGTTGCAAAGAGAATACATACTAAAGCTGTGAACAGGCAAATTCTAATGCCTCTGGCCAAGGTCTTATAAACTGCCTTGCTAGGATATGCCAATCCAACTGTCCACTTGCTATCCTCCAGCCTTGTGGTGGAATATAGCATTTCTTCCCCTCTGTAGTCCTTTGCCTTTACCAGCTTGCTTCCTGGCTTTTGCACAATATCTACCAGCTCTGGAATAGCCTCGGAAACATTTGTCACCTTTTCAGATGTAGGCAAAAATTCCGAATTCTTGTGGGCTATTATATTGCCTTGTGTATCAATCAGGAAGCCGTAGGCCCCATCTCTGAACTCTAGTCCCTCTATGTACTCATTAATAGTATGTACATCTGCATCAACACCAACAACCCCTACCATCCTTGTACCAAAGTAGATAGGAGTTGCGGCGGTTACAAGCATTACATCCTTTCTGGTGGCACTCATATATGGGTCAGTAACAATAGTGTGTCCGGAAGCCTTCACAGCCTTGTACCATGCACGCTCTCTAGGATCTACACCTGCTGCATACTGAACACCACGAGCCATGTACATGTTGCCCTCTTCGGTAGCCACGTAAAGGAAATATAAATCGTCGTGGTGCTTAGCATACTCGTTTAATATATGCTTAACTGTAGTTTCATCTATTGACTCAATTCCTGTAAGGGAATCTGCAATGTCCTGGGTAATGCACTCCAATTCACTGGTCCAGCCATTTACTTTGTCGGCACTCAATACGGTAACAAGCTCAACCTCTGTCTTAACTTCTTTCATCAGTTGTCGTGACATGAAAATAAGATTGACAACAGAAAGTGCCAACACAGTCACCAAGAGAGCCTTAATTACTCGCCCGACTACTTTTCTTATGATTGAATTCTTTGAAGTTGTGTTCATTCACAAACCCTCCAAAATACATACTACCTTGGGTATATAGTAAACCATAAATTAGAGAATTCTGTGAAAAAATATTTAATTTCTAGCGAAAACAAAGCAATCGTAGCGGATGGCTTTTCCCTCAAGGCTGTAGCTAGGTTTCCTGTCCGCCAGGAACGGCCCTTTTAATGGGCGCTTTATAACTATTCTCTTCGGGTCAGCTACCATTGCTGCATTTAACAGGTCCTCCTCTGTGGAGCAAGGACTTTCCAAACGCTGAATCAACTGAAATTTCTTCTTGATTAGGGCACTTTTTTGCCTGGCCGGGAACATTGGATCCAGCAAAACAATATCCGGCTTGTAGTCAAGGGTCTGCATCCCTTTTACACTATCTCCACAAATAAGCTCCATTCGACTCACCTGGTCCTTTAGCTCTGGAAGCTGGCTTGCCCTGTCCAGACAATCCTGTAATAGCGCCGCAATTATCTCGTCGAATTCGTAAAGACGTACTTGAAAACCAGCTGCTGCCAGAATAAGGGAATCCTCTCCGAAGCCTGCCGTGGCATCCACCAGGGTCTGTGGCATTTCCTGACCCTTTATTCTTGCCGCCTTTACCAACATTTCTCGCTGGAGGTTGCTCTGCTTTAACCTAGGGAGCATATCCCTAAAATCTGCCATTATAGAAAGCTCGCCATCAGTAAGGCTGAGGCCCTCCGGTGTATTCTGGAGAGCCAGCCCTATTTCAGCGAGCTTTGTATTATATTCCTTAATCTGTATATCCGATATCAATCCTATTTATCCTCTTCGCGTAAGAGTTCCATCTTCATGTTGTAGTAGGCTGGAGTCATATCCAAATAGTGCTTATGTGGGTTTTCAAAACGTTGCTCCTCAGGCCATACGCTTGTATCAAGCTGTGTCTGTACACGAGCTCTAATGGTCTGCATATCCTCATCCATAGCTACAGCTTCACCATTTCTTATGAGCGGCTTCTGAAGGAGCTCTGCTGTGCAGTTTTCAAAAATATGAGTATTCTTCCATGGTTGCTCTGGGTCTACGAATTTGTATCCACCAGCCACAGTCATATCCACTTCCTCGCCTTTTATAGCAAGCAAATCTGCAACTGCTCTACCGTACTTATCTTTTATTCTATAAACATCCTTAAGACCTGGGTTTGTAATTTTTTCCACTGTCTCAGAAATCTTAATCTTTGGAATTGTCTTGCCAGTCTTGGCATCAGTAACAGCGCAAAGCTTGTAAACAGCGCCAAACACAGGCTCAGATTTAGCTGTAATCAATCGCTCGCCAACACCGAAGGAATTAACCTGTCCACCCTGCTGCAAGATAGAGGTGATTGTGTACTCATCAAGAGAATTACTGACAATAATCTTGGCATCGGTAAAACCTGCACTATCAAGCATTGCTCTGGCTTTCTTAGTAAGGTAAGCCAAGTCACCTGAGTCGATTCTGATACCGAAGCTCTTTGACTCAATGCCTGCATCCTTCATCTCTTGGAATACCTTGATGGCGTTAGGCACTCCACACTTTAATACGTTGTAGGTATCTACCAGAAGAATGCAGTTGTTTGGATAGCTTTTTGCAAAGCTTCTGAAAGCCTCAAGCTCTGAAGCCATATAGTCGTTGTTATCGCTTGTAAAATACATTACATAGCTGTGAGCCATAGTTCCGCCAATTGGAATGTTGAAATACTGGCCTGCTGAAACGGTGGCTGTACCGCTAGCACCACCGATATATGCTGCTCTGGCACCGTAAATTGCCGCATCATTATTGTGAGCACGTCTGGCCCCAAAATCAGATACCGGGCGACCTGCTGCCGCTCTGACAATACGGCTGGCCTTTGTGGCAATCAATGACTGATGATTAATCTGTGCCAAAATCTCTGTCTCTACTAGCTGAGCCTCTATGATAGGCGCTGTAACAGTGATGATTGGCTCATTAGGATACATAATAGTTCCCTCTGGGAAAGCATCCACGTCACCTGTGAATTTGAAATTCTTAAGGTACTCCAAGAAATCCTCAGTGAAATGACCAACACTTCTGAGATACTCAATATCCTCGTCAGTGAAATGCATATTCAAAAGATAATCCTTAATCTGCTGAAGGCCTGCAAAAATAGCGAAGCCGCCTCCATCAGGATTCATTCTGTAGAATACATCAAAGCTTACCCTTGTCTTTGGGTCGATGGTTGGGTCGTTGAAATAAGCATTAGCCATTGTCAACTCATACTCATCCATCATCATGGTCAAATTTCTTGCTTTGTCTTGTGTCTGTTTCATTTTTATAAAATCCCCTTAATCTGTTATATCTACATCCGCTGCAATCTGAATGTTATATTCTGGATATTCGTCAAGCACTTCCTTGTAAATAATCTCTGTGCCCTCAACATCTGAAATATCAAAGCTGAAAACAACGTCGAAGCGCATCTCTTTTGAATCCGTATTTACGTAGAAGCCGTGAAGCTGCAATGCCCAGTCGTGCTGCTTAACAATCTCAAGCACGCGGTTTCTAATGCGAGCCGCCTCATCATCCTTGGTGTTAAAGGAATAAACACCAACACCTGTAAGAACAACGCCTGTCTCCTTGAAAACCTTCTCCTGAATTCGACGGGTAAGGTTATCAACTTCCTCAACAGTCATCACATCTGGCAGTTCCACGTGAACTGAACCTAAATAGCGGTTAGGACCATAGTTGTTGAGAACTAAATCGTAAGCACCGCGAACCTCAGGTTCTTCGCAAATCAGTCGCTTAATTCCAACTGAAAGCTCACGGTCAGGACGATGTCCCAGGATATCATCCAAAGTGTCCTGCATCATTTCCCAACCAGCCTTAACGATGATAATAGAAATTGCCACACCTACAAATGCCTCAAGGGAAATACCAAATACTATGTAAATGATTGCCGATGCTAAAACGGAAATAGAAATGATGGCATCAAAGCTGGCATCTGCACCAGAAGCAATAAGCGCTCCTGAGTTTACCTTTTCACCAGTGGCCTTCACATATCTACCAAGGAAAAACTTTACCACGATGGCAACCACTAAAACAACTAAAGTAAGTGTGTCGTACTCGGCCTCCTCAGGGTGAATAATCTTCAGGATTGATTCGTTAAGAGAAGTAAGACCGGCATAGATGATGATTGCTGCCACAAGAAGTGCGCTTAAATATTCTACTCTTCCGTGTCCTAAAGGATGCTCCCTGTCAGGCTTCTTGCTGGCAAGCTTGGTGCCAACAATGGTGATTACTGAAGACAACGCATCTGACAGATTGTTTACCGCATCCAAAATAATAGCGATAGAATTTGAGGCGAATCCCACCAGCGCCTTAAAGCTTGCCAGAAAGATATTGGCAATGATACCGATAATACTGGTTCTGACAATAACCTGATTTCTATTAATTACTGCATCTGCAACATTCATGTTTGTATTCTTCATAAGTACCCTCCAAAGCTGTCTCAAACCTATACTGCAATTATCCTTAGTATAGCATTTTTAAATACAAAAAGCAGGAAAATAGTCCTGCTTTTTATAATAACACCTCTGCCTAGTATATATTCTTTTTCTGCTTCAAAAAGAAATGATTCACCTGCTCCAATAATTTTGCTTTTACCAAGGTCTTGAGTATATACCCCTGAGGGCGAAGACTCAGCACCTTCTCTACGCTTTCCTTGTCATCTTTACCTGTAAGGAAAATAACTGGAATATCAGCTGTTTGTTTTTCACTCCGAATCATCTCAAGTACCTTCGGACCGTTAGTAACAGGCATTTCATAATCCAACAGAATCAAGTCTGGCCTACTCTTTGCTATATAGGTGAGTGCCTGCATTCCAGAATTAACAATAACCACACGGTAATCATCTGACAGCCATTCCTTAATCATTTTCAGATAAACAGGGTCATCATCAACCAGTAAGATAGTTGGTTTTCTGACGTCAGACTTAGAGTTTGAACCAAGTTCACCCATTACCTCTGCCAGTTTTTTAATATCCAAAGGACGTGAAAAGACATTCTCAACCAAGCCTTCTGGGATAATCTCATACATTTCAGAAAGCTCTGTTACATCACCAATTACATTTATAGTCTTATGGGCTCCTATGCAGGTATCCTTCAAGTAAACAAAGGCCTCCTTTGCCTCCTCAACGTAATCCCCAAGGTATAAAAGCACCACATCACATTCCCCCAGTGGGCCCATCAAATCCTTTACTTTAGGTTCGCACTTTATAATCTCAAAGCCCTTTGGCTCCACATTTTTCACTATCGCATCAATCATAAAGGTTGAACCTTTACTTATAAGTAATAGTTTGGTTGTTGTCTTCATAGGCTATCCTTCCATCAACTTATTAATGGTATCCCAATCTGCATTGTTCACTGCCTTCTTAAGTGCGTCCACTCTCTTCTGCTCCGCCTTTGGAATAGTGTATTCATCCAAAGATTCCATAATTACTGTAAGTGAATCATAGTCAAACATCTGGGCAATCTCCTTTATAGCGGTGAATGCCTCTGATAATTTTTCTGGAGGAATCTCAGGTTTGTCTGAATCATCTTCCTCACTGTGCATATGTCGCTTAAGCATAAATCCCAGAGACCTGTGGAAGCTTAAAAGTTCTTCTGTCAGCCCGTTGATTGTATCCAAATCCCCTGTATTTCCTGCTTCTTCTAGTTGCTCCGCCAATCTTCCGATTTCTGCTGCACCGATAATTTTCGAAGAACTTTTCAGCGCATGGACCTTTAAGGTGTAATCCGCCAACCTTCCTTCTTCCCAAGCATCTCTTATAGCTTGCTGCATATCCTGAACTGAATCCAGATAAGCCTTCAAAGCCTCCTGATAAGAAGCATTTCCACCACAATTCTCCATACCTTGCTCAGCGTCTACAAATGGCAGTTCTTTTATCCACTCAGGCAAAGATTTTTCTTCTGACTTATCCACGGTAAGCTCCACTTTTTTCACCATTTCTTCTGGAAGGTATTCCTGAATAAGTCCCTCCAGAACACCGGTAGAAATTGGCTTTGTCATATAGTCATCGAAGCCTGCATCCAGGTACATTTCCCTTGAACCTGATACTGCATTTGCAGTAAGAGCAATCACTGGTGTGTTGAAATTCAGTCCTGATTCGTTCTCCTTCAGATATTGCAAGCACTGGATTCCATCCATTTCTGGCATACGATGATCCAGGAAAATAATATCGTATTTACGAAGTGACGTCATTCTCAGACATTCAAATCCTGATGTAGCCGTATCTATCTGAACCTTGGTCTGCTTCAACAAATTCTTAAACACAGTTAAATTTATCTCTGTATCATCAACAACCAGGATGCTTGCCTCTGGTGCAACAAAGCTCTGATGGTACTTCTTTTCAGTGGCTATGTTCTTTCTAAGGGCATTTTCAAAATCGCCAATTGGTCTGTCATCAACAACTTTTTGAATAATATCAAAGGAAAATGTAGAGCCCTGTCCATAGACGCTTTCGACCTGAAGCTGGCTACCCATCAAATTCAAAAGCATCTGTGTGATGTTCATTCCCAGGCCAGCACCTTCAATAGTACGGTTGCGCTTTTCCTCTATACGTTCGAAGGTATCAAACAGCTTAGGTAAATCCTCCTCCTTGATACCAATTCCCGTATCCTTAACAGAAATCTCCAATGTTATATTCTCATTGCAAGAGCCTCTAGAATCATGTTCCAGCAGTTCAAGAACTGAATCATCAAGCTTTTGCAAATCACCAATTCCGCAGCTTTTCCACTTTACAGAAAGCTCAACCTGGCCTTCTTCTGTGTACTTTACAGCATTTGTCAAAATGTTTGTGATGATTTGCTTTATTCGAATTTCGTCACCATAAAGTACATGCGGAATTGATGGGTCCACATAAACTGAAACCGACAGTCCCTTGTCCTCTGCTCGTTTTCTGACCATATTCACCAGGTCATTAAGCACAGATGCCAGTTCATACTCCACTGGGACAATTTTCATTTTTCCCGCTTCTATCTTTGAAAAATCTAGGACGTCATTTACTATTCCCAGCAGACTCTCACTGGCACTTTTAACATCCCTTGCATATTTCAATATTTCCTCATCCTTGGACTCACGAATAATCATCTCATTCATTCCAATTATTGCGTTTATTGGCGTCCTGATTTCGTGAGACATATTTGAAAGAAAGGCAGACTTTGCCTCATTGGCTTGATTTGCGGCTTTCACGGCATCCAGAAGCTCTGAGGTTATGGCCTCCAAGAATCTTCCCAATCGAACAACAACAGGGATTTCTCCACCTTCTTCAGCTGCATTCAAATGCTTGAATTCAGGTAAATCCGGCTTAATAGAAGCATCATCAAGCTTAGCATTTTGCTCATAAATCTTCCTTCTAGCTCTGGCCTGCTCCTTTGTTCCCTCTCTAAAAGATGCAGCCACAACAGCAGCAGTGAGTACACTACCTCCTACCTTATCAAGAAGAATTTCATTATCACCATATATCCAAATCAGCTGGTCGCATACTTGCTGAAAACACTCTATTTCTTTTTCCGTTTCCCCCTTCAAAAACATGGAACGTATTCCACATAAAATCAGAATCATTGCCTCTGGCTCAAATTCTTTGCTTACTTTTGCCTTCTCCTGCGTGGATTTTATAAGATCTTCTGGGGTTGCCACTCCAATTGCTAATTTTTCCCCTTCAACCACACCAGCGTTAAACAAAAGCTGGCCTCCCGGTAAGGCTAAAATTGGTATTCTTGCCACAAGCCTATCCTTTCTTTTTACCAACAGAGGAAATTCACAGGTGTTGAATATCTGAGCCTCTTCTGGAGTCAGAGCCAGATATTTTTCATATATGTTTGTCGCTGGCTCTCCATCAATTTCGGCGATACAATTCCAATCTGTACATTTTGTAATGAGCATTCTACGCCCAATTTCCTTCCATCCCAAATTATATTGAATATCAACCTGAAGATTTTCACCTGAGAAAATTGCAGCAATAGCTCCCTCACGAAGTATCTCCTTGGAGCTAAAAATAACAGATGGATGAAACTCCACTGGATTATAAAAATCAACATCATGACCTGCATTTTGACCAAAGAACGGAATATCCTCGTTTCCCTTATGGGCTGCGCCCAGAAATTCATATAGATTAATAGTGGTTTCCATAGCACTTCCACATATTTCAACACACTTAACATCAGACATTTGCTGAAGCTTTTGGCCTAATTCCAGACCTGCTTTCTGCATAGATATTTTATTAAAATCATACTCCACCACCTCAACTGTAGACTCATCAAACAGAAGGATGCTGATGGCGTAGTAATGGCTGTAGTCCTTATAAGGAGACCCCATAGTAAATAGGGTGGAGCCCAAAATAGGCATATCACCCAGATATTTTTCCTTCATAGAAATCAGGCGTTCCAGTTGCCATTTTTCACGAACCTCTCGGCTGGCATAGTACACCTGCATCAATCCGGACTTTGCAGCTTTGTAGTCTCTGCTCTCACTAACTTCCTTAAAAAGTGTTTCAAGTTCTTCCAAGGTGCGAATAATATAGGTCTTTTGAATCATAGGCACATCCTCTTAATTCTTTGAACCGATGTTACTCCTTCGCAATGCCTCTATAATCTCGTCGTAATTCTCCCTTAAATGGGGCCTGCTACAATTAACGCAGGATTTCACCCCAGACTTAGTGTAGGTGAAATTTCCTCCACATTTATCACCCAAGCAGTAAAGTGGGCAATAGCAGAAAAGACAATTAAAGTCCTGTTCCCGCTCCACCTTATGGCAAGGGAAGTATTCACAATCCTTATTTTGAAAAAATTTATAACTCTCCATGTTTACCATTTTATAGCATACAATCAAAAATTAATAGGTTATCCTCAGTATTTTCACATACTGATGCTATTATTATCACAGATTTATTGTGAGCAATTTATATAGAGGATGACATTATGTCTGAGAAGAAACATACAGATGAATTTATAAGTGATTCTGGAATTATTGAAAGCAACAAGACAAAACAGGCCAGGATATTTGTGTTTATTTGTAATATCCTTACATTTGCTCTGGCTGTTTTGGGACTTATTGCGTTTGTTAAGGGTAACTTCTAGAGGTTAACTATGTACGATTTTAAGAGAAGAGTTTATGAAGTAATTGAAGTATCTCACGTGGGCGACATTTCCAGCCGCGCCTACGATATTCTCATGACCACCGCTATTATCGTTGGTTTAGTTCCTTTGACCTTTAAAGGCAATAATCTCTATGCAATGACAATAGATGTTTTAACCAGCGTCCTGTTTCTTATCGATTACTGTGCCAGAGTTTACACCGCTGATTATAAAATGGGTTACAAACACTGGAGAGCCTATGTTGCCTATATTTTCACCCCTTTGGCAATCTTCGATTTTCTTTCTATCGTACCGGTAATCTATATTTTTCTGCCGATTTCTTCAATAATTGGATTGCTGAGACTCTTCAGAATTTTCAGAGTGTTGAAGTTAATTAGATATTCAAAGACAATGATTATCATTGCCAATGTAATAAGAAAGGTTAAGAGCCAGCTGATTGCAGTGCTGATACTGATTACAGTCTACATCTTTGTAGCAGCAATGCTTATTTTCCAACTGGAACCTAACCTTTTCAATAATTTCTTTGATGCCCTCTACTGGGCTACTATTTCTATCACAACCATCGGATACGGTGACATTTCGCCTGTAACTCCTGTGGGACGATTCATCACTATGGTGTCGGCCTTGGTAGGAATGGCGGTCATCGCACTGCCGACTGGTATCATCACCGCGGCGTACATGGCGGAAATTTCAAGGAAGAAGTCCAAGTATGAACTTTAAAAACTATGACCTCCACCAGACGAGCCGCCTCCGCCTCCGGAGAAGCCTCCGCCTCCACCGGAATCCCAGCCGCCTCCTGAGCCACCGCTTGAGGATTCGTGCTTAACCTTCTTGGTATCGTAAACTACAGCTGTACCTGCTATAGCTGCGCCTGCCATAAAGGTAGCCACTGTTCTGTCGGAGACTATATCACTGATGCTACCGCATTCTCTCATTGCCCAGAAGAATGTAATTAAAAATCCAAGGACAACTGAAATCAACGCAGCCACCAGATATCTCATAGGCCTGAGAATAAATCCACTGCTTAACAGTCTGTTTGCCTGCTCAAAAGCCTTTACACTACAACTAAGGTATTCTCCCCTTGAAGCATATTTATAAACATTATCTGTAATGTCCAGACAATCTCCATCTGCAAGTATCTTCTTGGCTTTGCCGTGTCCTGAAATGTATATCTCTCGATAATCCATATCCACAAGGAAAGCCACACCGTCATCCTGCATACCGTACTGGGAACAATAGTAATCGTCCGCCAGCTCGTGGGCATCCCCAAACTCGTTGTAGTCGCTGGTGACTGCCACATAATTGTAGTCCTTGCTCAGGGACTCAAGATAAGTTCTAAGTTCGGTCTCCTCCTCCTGGGTCAGGATGTCGGCATCATCTGCAATATAAACATTTTCCTCCTGCGCCTTTACTTTTTCAGGTGAAAAAAGTAACGCCAGGGAAATCAGGCACATTGCGTATCCTTTTATTCTATTTATCTTACGCACGTTCAAGCCCTCCTCCCTTTTTCAAGAATTGAGGAGATGGGCGAGTAGCAAATCTGTTGAACTCATCAACCACCTCGTGGATGGAAAAAAGTATTACCAAGAATGCCACTATAAGAGCAGCATAATAGAAAATGTCATTTGGCAAATTGATAAGCCTGATGATTATTGAAAGCACCCAACCTGCTATGCCAAGGAGTAACACCTTCTTTTTACCTTTTTTTACACTGCAAAGTCCAATGATAATAAACAGCACACTAAGCGGGTACAATATCACTGACAGGAACTCTGAAAATACAGCCGCACCAAATATAAAGAACACAAAGACAAATAACATAGCTGCAAATATTATTGCCGTCAGGGCAAATGGCCCCATGGACTTTTTCTTAAGTGCTTTTGTTGCTTCCCTGGAAACATTTTCCTGAGTCTTAAAATAGCCCTTGTCGTTTAGGTGATTGTCCCTGATGTAGGTTTTGTTGGCCAGGATGGCCCCTGTCATACCTATGATAGATGAAACTAAACCTGCAAAAGCACAGAGATTTTTCACCTTAAAGCTGAAGCTGAAAATAAAGCTGGCTATAATTAGCAGCACAAAAATTATAGCTGACATTATCGCTGCTTTCTTGAAAAGCTTACTTTTTTCAATAGGCATATCTGAAAAGATTTTGCCGGTGGCTCCATTCATAATGGAGTAGGCCACTCTGTCACCGTAACGGGTAGTCAAAAAGTACAAAGGCATATAGGCTCCCTCAGCACCCTTGTACTGAAGGTCACTGGCTATTCGACTGGTGATGAGCCCTTCCTCCTGAAAATCTGGAGTGTAGCCCTTTGCATTGGCCATTACTTGTTGCTTCAAATATTCAGTAGCCTTATCCACAGATTCTGTTTTATAAAGGTCCTTATCCACAGTGGAATTCTCCACAAAAAATCCCGCCAGATAATTAGGATTAAATTCCACCACATTATCCACAAGGAAAGGTTCGATGTGCTCAGCAATGGAATCGTCCAAAGCCTGAGATGCATCATAAGGAACCTTTACAGTTTCTACATCCAGGTTTACATCTATGTTAGCTTTGTTGGTGTAATCATAACCGCCACTGGTGTAGGTGCGATGGCCCTTGAATGCCACTCTGTCGTGAACCTCATAATCATAGAGATAATAAGGTACATACATAGCCACCATCTTTTCGATGTTTTCATCATCGTTAAGACCATCTGGAGCAAAATGAAGTCCCTTAGTGGCCTTTTCATATCTATTTTTTGCCTGCTTCCTACTGATGGAGAAAGGCATAATGTACTTAGGTGCACCCTCTGACGAGAACTTCTCCTGCATGGTGGCCTGGGTTCCGCAGAATGGACAGAACTCCATACCATCATTATCAATCAGCTGAATCTCTCCTCCACAATTCGGGCACTGATAAACATTAGTGTCGATTGTGTCTGTCCCTATCTTTCCGTCTGGCTTATAGTCCTTTACATCATGGAAATTACCGCAGGATTCACACTTAAGCTTTTGCTTTGGAATATAAAATCTAAGTTGCCCACCACAATCTGGGCAAGGAAACATTGTTGCCATTAATACTTCTCCTAATGCTTAAGGACGCTTTGTTCCGCAGTTTACGCAGAAGTTGCCATAGTTCTCATTGCCACAATTTGGGCAGAACCATCTGCCTGCCTGAGGCTGTCCCTGTGGCTGAGCCTGGTTGAAGTTTGGCTGCTGCATCTGCTGTCCGCCCATAGCCTGAGCCTGTGCAGCTCCCTGGTTAATCAAGTCTGCACCGTTTGCTCCGCCTGCCTGCATTGCCATATTCATTCCGAAGAAGCCCATAGCTGCACCGTTTGCGTTGCCTGCCGCTGTCTTCATAGCCTCTGCCTGAGCTGCAACAAGTGTAGCACCTGCCATAGACTGTGAACGAAGTGCTCCTGCCTTCTGAAGCTCCTTGAGAGTTGCAGCATCCTCATCAGGAATGATAGTAGAAAGAATCTGAACAGAAGTTACAGCCAAGCCATACTTCTCAGTCCAATCATGGTTCAGCTCCTCTGCCATTGCCTCAGAGATTTCCTTTGTGTAGCTAGGAATACCTGAAGGTCTGATGCCCATGCCTGAAAGCTTGCCAAGAGCTGGCTGAAGTGCCTGGATAAATGTAGCTCTGAGCTGGTCCTGAATATCCTCGATGGTATACTCATCTCTTACGTTTCCAGCTAAATTAATGTAAAGCTGAGTAGGATCAGAAACTCTCATGCTGTAGTTACCGTTGCACTTGAGGTTTGTATCCATATCAAGGCCGATATTTGCATCCAAAACTCTAAATGGAATTGGGCTTGGTGTGCCAAACTTAAGACCAGTAATATCCTTGATGTTTACATAGTAAACTCTCTGCTGAACCGGCTTCTCACCACCAAATGTAAATCTACGGCCAAACTCCTTAAATACCTCTGCAAAATCCCCAGCAAAGATTGAAGGATTACCATTGTCCTCCCAAGAATATGCACCTGGCTCTGCAGCAACATCGATAATCTGACCGCTGTCTACTAAAAGTGCAACCTGGCCCTCATTTACAATAACAACAGAATCCTTTGTGATGACATCCTGATCACCCTTTGTATTTGTACTTCTGCCAGAAACCTTATGACTAGCTCTCTTTAAAAGCACATCATTTGACATAGAATCACACACAAAGAATTCTTTCCATTGATTTGCAAGTTCTCCGGAAACGGAGCCTTTAAATGCCTGAATAAGTCCCATAATATAACCTCCCTGTTAATATACGAATTTACTAAATTGTATCAAAAAAGGGTGCTACATACAAATTAGTATGTAACACCCTAGTATGCGGGAAAGCAGGGGCCATGCAAATTGCCTTCGGCAATGGCCCCGCTGTGGCAAACGGGCAACTCCCACAAGTGGGACCCTCCCGTTTGCTTATTACTTAGCTGATTCCTTAAGAAGAGCTACGATCTCAGCCTCAGTTGTAAGGCTAAGAACCTTCTCTGCTAAAGCATCTGCTTCAGCCTTGCTCCACTTTGAAATGATGCTGCGGGCCGTGAGAACGAGAACTGGGTTCACGCTGTACTCATCAAGTCCGAAGGACATAAGAAGTGGAATCATGAGTGGGTCAGCTGCTGCCTCACCACACATACCAACTGGAATACCAGCTGCGTTACCAGCTGCAATGATGTTCTTGATTGAACGAAGAACAGCTGGCTGGAATGCTGAGTAAAGGTAAGCAACATTTGCATTTCCTCTATCAACACTCATTGTGTACTGTGTTAAGTCGTTTGTTCCGATTGAGAAGAAGTCTGCTTCCTTAGCAAGCATATCTGCAATGAGAGAAGCTGCTGCTGTCTCTACCATACATCCTACTTCAATCTGCTCATCAAACTTAACGCCCTCAGCCTTAAGCTCCTGCTTGCACTCCTCAACGAGAGCCTTAACAGCACGAACCTCATCTACACAAGTAACAAGTGGAACCATGATTTTCACCTTACCAAATGCACTTGCTCTGAGGATTCCTCTAAGCTGAGTCTTGTAAATCTCAGGATTTGCGAGGCAGTAACGAACTGCTCTGTATCCCAAGAATGGATTTTCTTCTTTTTCAAGGCCAAGATAAGGAATGTCCTTATCTCCACCGATATCAAGTGTACGGATGATAACTGTCTTGCCATCCATTGTCTCAACGGCTTCCTTGTAAGCCTCGAACTGCTCATCCTCTGATGGAAGATGTGGCTTGTCCATGAATAAAAACTCTGAACGGAAAAGGCCGATACCCTCGCCATCACACTCGATAGCTTTCTTTGCATCCTTAGGTGTACCGATGTTACAGAAAAGTTCAACCTTTTCGCCATCAGCTGTAAGAGTCTCCTTACCGAAGAAATTCTTAAGCTCAGCCTGTGCACGGATGAACTCCTCACGCTTAATCACGTACTTTGAAACAACTTCACCGTCTGGATTGATATATACATCACCCTCTGTACCGTCGACGATAGCAGTATCCTTGTCCTTTACAATTTCTGTAATACCAGGAACAGAAAGAACTGCAGGTATCTCTAAGGCTCTTGCAAGAATTGCAGAATGAGATGTCTTACCACCAACCTCTGTGATGATACCAACAACATTCTCTTTCACAATCTGAGATGTCATTGAAGGTGTAAGATCATGGGCAACTAAAACTGTGCCAGGAGCCACCTTACTAATATCGACATCCTCTACCCCAAGTAAAATCTTAAGCAAGCTAATCTTGATGTCTGAGATGTCTGATGCACGCTGACGCATCATATCATCTTCCATCTTAGAGAACATTCCGATGAACATATCGCAAACAGCTGTAACGGCTGCCTCGGCACACTGGCCAGCGTCGATCATCTTTGTCATCTCGCCTGCCATTGTAGGATCAGCAATCATAGCTAAATGACCTTCCATGATTTCAGCTTCCTTAGGACCTATGTTCTTGCGGATGTTCTCAGCCATAGTGGCTGTCTCAGCCTTGAACTTGTCAATGGCTTCGTTAAATCTTGCTTTCTCAGCATCTGTGTCATCGATGTGCTTTGACTCAAAGGACAAGTCGCGGTCTACGATAAGGCAAATGCTGCCAATACCTATTCCTCTTGATGCTTCTATGCCTTTGTACATAGATGTTTCCTCCTTAGTCACCGAGACCACTCTCAACGAGCTCTACTGCCTTTGCAAGAGCAGCTTCCTCATCAGCACCAACACAGATCATTTCGATTTCTGCACCACACTTGATGCAAGCTGCCATGAGCATCATAACGCTCTTACCATCGTACTGCATACCATTGAAACCAATCTTAACGTCTGACTCAAATGGTGTAACTGCTGCACTAAAAACTGT
>JAEEGL010634903.1_pt1 | contig 17908 bp, 13 predicted proteins | sample 9134231 | NCBI WGS metagenome assembly JAEEGL01 (sample SAMN16246548, study PRJNA631951) | gut metagenome | biome: gut microbiome; feature: rumen; material: fiber-attached | host: Bos | place: Iran: Karaj | collected 2018-10 | reverse complement strand
GGTGATTTTGCCCTCACCTTTGAGTATCTTGAACGACCGTTCAAGTCTTTCGCTAAGATTTTCAAACATATCGTTTTCTTTATGGAGTGCAAAGTTACGAATAAACGAGTGAAAAGGCAAGAAAAGAAAACTTGTTTTCGTCTCAGGCCTGTTCCGAGTGGGAGTAACTAATACCAAACTGACGAAAACGGATTTGTGAAGAACGAAAACGGATTTAGTCGCAACGAAAGCGGATTTGGTTCTGAAGAAAAGTGCCATCGGCGGCAATTCATGCAGATGTTGTGAATAAAAAGTGCAAAATACTCTGCAGAATGCCAATAAAAAAGTAAATTTGCAAGGAAAATAAAAACGAATACAAGATTATGAAGACTCTTAAAACGATTGGCCGCATGGCTTTGGTGGCTTTGGGCCTGGTCTTGGCCTGCCCTGCTATGGCGCAAGACGAAGACTTGGAAGCGAAATTTGCTAACCGCGAGGCAAAGGACCCCGCGCCGTCAGATGGCACAGCCTGGCAGGGGGTGAAGAACCTGATGCTGGGGTGGGGCAGCACCGATGTGCGCTACAGCCGCAGCGCAGTGCCAGCCGAAAAGTTGGCTGCCACTGTCCGTCTGCATGCCTGGCGCGGCGAACGCGTTTCAGCGCAGGCTGTCATCGTGACGCCGGAGAAATTGGCCTACTCGGTGCAGGTGAGCGACCTGCGCAAGGGCAGTGATGTAATCCCCTCGTCGGCAGTGAAGACCTACGAGGTGGGCTATGTGCTCGGCGACTGCGACATGACCCACAAGGACTCGATGCTGGTGGCCGACCCGCTGCACCCGATGGAGAATAAGACGTCGTTCGCTCCGGCACAGACCACACGTCCGCTGTGGATTGACGTGCGCGTGCCGCAGAGTGCCAAGGCCGGCAAGTATAAGGGCACGCTGACGGTGAAGTATAAGGACGGAAGCAAGAGTCTGCCTTTCACCGTGGATGTGGTGAACCGCGTGCTGCCCGAACCGAAGGACTGGGCTTTCCATCTTGATCTGTGGCAGAATCCTTATTCCGTAGCGCGTTATTTCAACGTGCCGCTGTGGAGCAAGGAACATTTTGACCGTATGCGTCCCGTGATGACACGCTTGGCAGAGGCCGGACAGAAGGTCATCACCTGCTCTGTCATCCAGCACCCGTGGAACAGCCAGACGTATGACCCCTTCGAGAGCATGATAGTGAAAATGAAGCAGCTCGACGGCTCGTGGAAGTATGACTACTCGGTCTTCGACCGCTGGGTGGAGTTTATGATGTCGTGCGGCATTACGGAACAGATCGACTGCTATTCCATCGTGCCGTGGCACTATAAGTTTGAGTATTTCGATGTGGCTTCCAGTACGGTGAAGTATGTGGCCAGCAAGCCCGGCGAGAAGGACTACGAAGCCTTCCTGCTGCCGTTCCTGAAAGACTTTGCCGCCCACCTGAAGCAGAAGGGCTGGTTCGACCGCACCTGCATCGCCATGGACGAGCGTCCCATGAAGCAGTTGCAGGCCGCCTACGATCTGGTGAAGAAGGCCGACCCGAATTACCGCGTGGCCGGTGCCTTCAACTACGATCCCGCTGTGGTTTCGTTTGTATATGACGTGAGCGTAGGCTACCGCTACAAGCTGTTTGAAGGCCCGTCGCTGCAACAGCGCATGGACAAAGGCCAGAGAACCACGTTCTACACTTGCTGCAGCCCCGACCGCCCCAACACGTTCACGTTCTCCCCGCCCGCCGAGTCGGCCTATCTGGGCTGGCACTCCTATGCCGTGGGGTACAACGGCTACCTGCGCTGGGCCTACAACAGTTGGGTGAAGAATCCTTATTATGACACCCGCTATCCGGCCCGCGACTGGGCCTCGGGCGACTGCTTCCTGGTATATCCCGAAGGTAGCAGTATCCGCTTTGAGCGTCTGGTGGAAGGCATCCAGCAGTATGAGAAACTGCGCATCCTTGAGGCCGGAGCCACACCCAAGTTGAAGCAGGCCATCAAACAACTGCTCAAGCCTCTGAGTGGAAACAAAATGCCTGCCGATGTGGACATCAACAAGATGATGAATACCGCCAAGGCCGGACTGCAGAAGTTGGAGTAGCGGCCTCTTAAGCAAACAAAGGCGGCGCCTCAAAATTTTGAGGCGCCGCCTTTGCCGTTAAAGGTCGGACTTCTGTCGGGGGAAGTTATCAGTTACTATTCATCTGTCGGATGAAACGATGGTTGGCTTCGGCGGCCCGCACATAGTTTTCTACGAAAGGCTGTCGGAGAAATTTGGCCGGTGCTTTCTTGAGAATGTGCTTCATCTGTGGGGTCAGCATGGGCCCGGGGGTGCGGTTGCACAGTTCCATGAAGAAGGAGCGGCCCAGGATGTTGTCGCTGTTGTCAATGACAAAATTGGCCTCAAGGCGCTCAATCTTGGCATAGACTTTGTCCATCTTTTCCTGTAGTTTAAAGTGAAGGTCGACGGAGCTGTTGCCCGAGAGGATGGCGCGGGCTTCCTGGCTGGAAAGCTCCATGATTTCGTTTTCCAACTGGTTGCGGGCGTTGAGGAACTGGTAGAGCTTGTTGTTGAGTGAGCCGCCGACAACCCGTTGCTCCATTTCGTTGATGAAGATGGTGACATCGCCATTCTCAATGACCACGGGCATGACGCTGATGTTGTCCATGGTGAGCTCGCCCATACAGATGGAGTCCATCGTGCCCATGAACGTGAATTTGCCGTGGACGACTTCGCAGGAGTCAATGTTTTCCATGCTGTTGTCCTGAGTGACGGCTTTCAGGTAGAGCATCCGTCCGTCAAGGGTAGAGACACTGGAGTCGCCGTTGATGTTGTACTGGGTGCTGCATGCCATGAGGCAGAGGCAGGCGAGCCAAGTATAGCAAAAACGTAGTGCGCCACGGCCTTTTCTGGTGGAGGCAGTGGGCGCATGAGCATCGCTGCAAATGTTCGAATTGCTTTGCATCATCAGTTCGTGTCTGACTTTTTCAGTGCAAATATAGTAATCTTGTAGATATATTGCGTCTTTTATTAATCAAAAACAAGGACTTTTATGCTTGTTTCAGAAAAGGACGTTAAAGTGTGTTGAAATACGAGGTTATGGCCCGTGTATTTGTAAAAAAATCAAAATTGAAGCAGGCGGGCTGTTATTCCTCTTTTTTCAATTCGTTGGGAATACGGAAGGCCGTGTACACCTCCAGTATGGCGGCTATCATGAGGCACACAACCCATTGGTTCCTCTTGAACATCCACTGGCAGTCCTGTGCCATCATCAGCGCGCCGCTAAGAATGAGCAGGAAAGCTCCCAAGATTTGTTGGCGGCGCAAGCGTCGGATGGTGAGGGACGGGCCTTCGTAGCGGTTGACCAACTGCATGGCAGCAAAAGCGATGGCACCGATGCAATAGATCCAAGTGCCAATTTGTGGCAAGTTGAGGATGCGCAGGAAGAGGCCGCCTATGAGAAGGCAACCGCCTAATTGGAACAGGAAGTTTTGTAATGGGGTCAGTGCTTTCATTTCAAGATGCCGGGAGTCAGTTGTCCTTAATAATATATATGTCCTCGTTGGGTTTTTTCATGAAATAGCGTTCACGGGCGATGCGCTCCATGGCTTTGGGACTGGATTCGAGTTCATGGAGCTGTTTCGTGTCGCGTTCATATTGCGACATGTAGTTGTCTCTCTCCCGCTCCAGCAGGCTGGCCTCTTTCTTGAGTTTGGCAATGTTGAAATAGCTGTTGGTGTCAAGAAAACCGACGACGGCAATGAATACGATAATGGCCACTATGTACTTGTAGCGGCAGATAAAATTCCAAAAAGAACGTATTTTTGACATAGACTTACTGCGAATATGGCGCAAAGATAAATAATTCCTTCCAACCTAAGGCATCGTTTAAGCGACTTTTTTATAACTTTGCGCAATAATAACTGAATAAGAAATGAAGGATTTTATCGTATCCGCTCGCAAATACCGTCCACAGACGTTTGACGACGTTGTGGGCCAGCGGGCTTTGACAGATACATTGAAGCGTGCCATTACCAGTCACAAACTGGCCAGCGCCTATTTGTTCTGTGGTCCGCGCGGTGTGGGCAAGACCACTTGTGCCCGCATTTTTGCGAAAGCCATAAACTGCCTGAATCCGCATGAGGACGGTGAAGCGTGCAATGCTTGCGAAAGTTGTGTTTCGTTCAACGAGCAGCGCAACATGAACATACAGGAACTCAATGCCGCAGCCAACAATTCGGTGGACGATGTGCGTGTCATTATAGACCAGGTACGCATTCCGCCGCAGTTGGGTAAGTATAAAGTGATAATCCTTGACGAGGTGCACATGCTTTCGCCCAGTGCTGCCAATGCTTTGCTTAAAACGCTGGAAGAGCCGCCCTCGTATGTCATTTTCATCCTGGCTACGACAGAAAAGCAGAAGATACTTCCCACGATATTGAGCCGTTGTCAGATCTTCGATTTCAATCGTATGGAAATTGAAGATATCATCGGAAATTTGAAGATGGTGGCAGAGAAAGAAGGCATCACTTATGAGGAAAACGCTTTGAACCTCATCGCCCAGAAGGCCGACGGTGGCATGCGCGACGCCTTGTCCATCTTTGACCAGGTGACCAACTTCTCCGGTGGAAACATTACACATGAGAGTGTGTTGAAAAGTTTGAATTTCCTGGATTATGACTACTATTTCCAGATGACGGAAATTTTGCTTGAACATCGGGTCAGCGCGGCCTTAATGCTGTTCAATGATATTGTGAACAAAGGTTTCGACGGCGGTGTCTTCATGGGCGGTTTGGCCAGTCATCTGCGCAACTTGCTTGTGAGTCGTGACGAGGAGACCGTCTCTTTGCTTGATGTGGCGGCCAATTTGAGAACACGTTATGCAGAGCAGGCGAAGCAGTGCCCCTTGAAATTTTTATATTATGCCATCGCCCGCTGTGACCGTTGCTCAAACGAATATAAGAACGCCTATAACAAGCGTCTTGCAGTGGAAATTACCTTAATAGAAACGGCACAGTTTGATGAGGAAGACCCCGGTGCGGGGGCCCGCCCCCAAAAGACATTAAAACCCCTGTTTCGAGACACTAATGTGAAAGCCGCCACTTCAATGCCGAAGTCTACGGCTCAATCTGCTCCTGTCTCACCCGCAGCCAAGCCTGAGGCAACCGTTGCGGCTCATCCCGGACCCTCGGCTCAACAGGCTGCAGAACCTGCTGTGCCTGCAGTTTCGAAGAAATCTGACTCTGCACCAATCCCTAAGGTAACCAAGATTCCTAAGATAAACCTAAATCCTTCCACTCTGGCCAAGACCGTTCCTTCAGAGGACAAAACGCCTGAGCCGGCATCGGGAGCAGCATCGCCAGTCCCAAAAATGCCGAGTGTTTTGGGTGAAGTGCCCTTCGGCGAGAAAGAGTTGTTGTATTATTGGCAACAATTTGCCCTGTTGCTAGACAAAGAAGACCATGTGGCCAGCATGCGCTTACAGGGTTTGGAGTTGAAACTTAAAGAGAATGAAAAGATCGAGGTGGCTGTTTTCAATGAAATGCTTCGCAATTTGATCCGTCCCTATGTGCCCCGTATCGAAGCTTATTTGCAACAGCAGCTCAATAACCATAAGATCCGCGTTGAAATCAAACTGGTAGAAATCTCTGTTGAACAGTTGAAACGCTATGACCCCAAGGAGCAGTTTGAGGAGATGATGAGTCGAAACGAAGCTCTCAGCCGTTTGCAGAAGGACCTCAATCTTCAAGTGGAGTTATAGCAGTAAGATGAATGCAGACGGTCTCTTGGCGTTGTTCTCGCGTCACTCTCAGGTCAAGGCTCTAAGGCGGGTGTTGGCCGACGGCAGTCTGTCGCCCGTCTTTTTGGAAAACTTGCAAGGCTCGTCGCCAGCCTTGGTGTTTGCCGCGCTTGAACTTTCCTCTTCAGTACTCTTTGTGCTCAACGATGAAGATGAAGCCGGCTATTTCTATCATGATTTGGTGCAACTCATGGGTGAGCAGCGTGTGTTGTTTTTCCCCTCGGCCTTCCGCCGGGCTGTGAAATATGGCCAGCGTGATGCCGCCAACGAGATACTCCGCACCGAAGTGCTCTCGCGGCTCTCGTCAGATAGCCCTTCACTTTTTATTGTGACTTTTCCGGAAGCTTTGGCTTCCAAGGTGGTGGAGCAGGAAACACTTTCGGCCCGTTCTCTTCGCGTTAGGGTGGGTGACAGTTATGATTTGTCCGACTTGGAACACCAGTTGCTTGATTTGGGCATGCACCGTACCGATTATGTCTATGAACCGGGCGACTTTGCACTGCGTGGCAGCATCTTGGATGTCTTTTCATTCAGTTCCGAATTGCCATATCGTTTGGATTTCTTCGGTGACGAGTTGGACAGCATCCGTACCTTCAACGTGGAAAGCCAGTTGAGCGAGTCACGTAAAGACGAGGCCGTGATAGTGCCTGCTGTTGACGAACAGTCTGTCGGGCGGGTGTCGTTGCTCCATTTCTTACCCCAAGGCAGCCTGACGGTGTGGCGCAGTCCACAGTATGTGACGGAAGCTGTGGGACGTATTTACGAAGAAGGGTTCACCCAGCAGGCGCTTATCGAGATGACTTCCACATCTGCCACCGGTATGAGCGAGGCGGAACTTAACGGCAAGATGAAAAAATTATTCTTGCTTCGCAGTGACGAGTTGAAAACAGAGAGTCAGGCTTTCCGTCAGGTCATTCTCGGATATCGTCCCGACCGCATGGCTGGCACCCGACTGAAGTTTCAGACTTCGCCCCAGCCGTTGTTCCATAAGAACTTTGACCTTTTGGCCGACTCGTTGGCCGGCAGCATAGCCGAAGGCTACAAAGTGTATATTCTTGCAGACAGTGAGAAGCAGAACGAGCGCTTGCGCGACATCTTCGATGAAATAAACAGCCGGGTCCTGTTTACTCCCGTGCGGCGTACCCTTCATGCCGGTTTCGTCGACGACAACCTGCGTGTCTGCGTGTTCACCGATCACCAGATTTTTGACCGTTTCCATAAATACAACCTCAAGAGCGACCGTGCCCGCAGTGGCAAGGTTGCCCTGTCGCTGAAAGAACTCAACCAGTTTGAACCCGGCGATTATGTTACTCATGTGGACCACGGCATCGGCCAGTTCGTCGGACTGGTCCATGTGGTTACGGGCGGAGTGGAACAGGAAGTGATGAAACTCATCTACCACGGCAACGACGTGGTCTATGTCTCCATCCATTCGCTCAACAAGGTCAGCAAGTACAAGGGCAGTGAGGGCGAAGCCCCCCGCCTGAACCGTCTTGGCGGCGGAGCTTGGGAAAAGTTGAAGGACCGCACCAAGAAGAAAATCAAGGACATCGCCCGCGACCTCATCCGCCTCTATGCCCAGCGACGGCAGGAGAAGGGCTTTGCGTTCAGTGCCGACAGTTACATGCAGCACGAACTGGAAGCCAGCTTCCTCTACGAAGACACCCCCGACCAGTTGCGCGTCACCCAGGAGGTGAAGCACGACATGGAGAGCCAGCGGCCCATGGACCGCCTCGTCTGTGGCGACGTGGGTTTCGGCAAAACCGAGATAGCCGTGCGCGCCGCCTTCAAGGCCGCCACCGACGGCAAGCAGGTGGCCGTGCTTGTGCCTACGACGGTATTGGCCTATCAGCATTACCACACTTTTTGCGACCGTCTGAAGGATTTCCCCGTGCGGGTGGAATATCTCAGCCGGGCCCGGTCGGCCGCCAAGGCCAAGGAAATAAAGGACGGCCTGAAAAACGGCCAGGTGGAGATTGTCATCGGCACCCACATGCTCATCAGCAAGACGGTGCAGTTCAAGGACCTCGGCCTGCTCATCATCGATGAAGAACAAAAGTTCGGCGTGGCCGTGAAGGAGAAGTTGCGCCAGCTCCGTGTCAACGTCGATACCCTTACCATGAGCGCCACGCCCATACCGCGCACCCTCCAGTTCTCGCTTATGGGTGCCCGCGACCTCTCTGTGCTCCAGACACCGCCGCCCAATCGCTACCCCATACGCACGGAGATACACCGCTTCGGACACGAGGTAATAGCCGATGCCATCAACTTCGAACTCAGCCGCAACGGCCAGGTGTTCTTCGTCTGCAACCGCATTGCCAAACTGGCCGAGGTCGAAAAGCTCATCCTCAAGCATGTGCCCGACGCCCGCGTGGCCATCGGTCACGGCCAGATGCCGCCCGAAGCGCTGGAAAAGATTGTCATGGGCTTCATCAACCACGATTTCGACGTGCTGCTCTCCACCACCATCGTGGAGAACGGCATCGACATACCTAACGCCAACACCATTATCATCGACAATGCCGACCACTTCGGTCTGAGCGACCTCCATCAGATGCGTGGCCGTGTGGGCCGGGGCAATCGCAAGGCCTTCTGCTACCTGTTGGCTCCGCCGTTGGCCGACCTGCCCTCCGATGCCCGCCGCCGGCTCGAGGCTGTGGAAAACTTCAGTGAACTGGGCAGCGGCATACAGATAGCCATGCAGGACCTCGACATCCGCGGGGCCGGCAATCTGCTCGGAGCCGAGCAGAGCGGTTTCATTGCTGACTTGGGCTATGAAACCTACCAGAAGATTCTTACGGAGGCTGTCACCGAATTGCGCAACGACGAGTTCTCTGAACTTTATGCCGACGACACCCAGACCACGAATGAACTCAAGGGCGACCTTTTCGTCGACGACTGCACCATCGACACCGACTTGCCGCTCTATCTGCCTGAGGAATACATCCCCGGCAGTGCCGAGCGCATGGCCTGCTACCGCGAACTCGACTCGTTGCAGACCGAGGAACAGTTGGAAACCTTCAAACATCGGCTGGTGGACCGTTTCGGCGCCATTCCGCAGGTAGGGCTCGACCTGATGAACATTGTTCCCCTGCGCCGCTTGGGCCGCAGCCTCGGTATGGAGCGCATCCTGCTGAAAAACGGCCAGATGATGCTCTATTTCGTCTCCAATCCCGACAGCGCCTTCTACCGCAGCGCCACCTTCGGCCGCAGTCTGGCATACATCACCCACAACCTGCGTCGCTGCACCCTCGGCGAGGTGAAGCAGAAGCGCCGCATGGTGGTGAAGGCCGTGCCCACGGCCACCGAAGCCCTCCAGGTGCTCCGCGACATGGCCGCGATGGAGCCCGATTGATGACCGGGGGCATACCGCCTATATCAGGCCCAAAACAATCCAAATTTTTATGACATTTCTCCGGAGGAGGTCTGATTTCGTCACTCACAAGTGGGATTTCGTCGCGCAGAAACGGCGTTTCAAAATTTTGAAACGCCGTTTCTGTCATGCTTTGTCTGAGACCCGATGTAAATCAATGGATTACAAAACAGCCGGAATAATGGTGAAAAATTTTGACATCTTGTATGGCCTGTCGGAGGAGTTCAGTCGGCACTGACTTCGTTGCCTCCGCAGGGCTTCAGCGCCTTGGCGTGGCGGTCCAGGCGTATGTGGCGCACTTCAGCGTTGCCCCAGCGGGGAACGTCGTGGGGCATCTTGCCCTCGATTTCGGCCACGATGCACCGGTCGAAATAGCCGTGGCCTATGGCAAGAACGGTCTGTCCGTCGAAATGGTTGAGGAGGAATTGGAGAAACCGGCGGGCGCGCCGGCTGAGCTGTTCGGCGTTTTCCACACTGGGCGGGAAGTCGCTGACACGGCGCGACTGGACATCGCGGATGCGGACACCGGTGTACTCGCCCCAGTCGCGCTCGCGCAACAGGGGGGTGACCGTTATGGGCAACTGGCGGTCGGCATTGACGATATGGGCCGTGTCGAGGGCGCGCTGCAGGTCGCTCACGACAATATGGTCGAAAGGCATGTGGGCCAGCCGGTCGCGGAGCTCACGGGCTTGTTGCAGACCGAGTTCGCTGAGGTGACCGGGCAGGTGGCCTTGGAGTATCTGACTGGCGTTTTCTAGGGTTTCGCCGTGACGGGTGATGTAGAGTTCAATCATTTGTGAGTAGAAATGCGAAACAAAATTACGACTTTTTTTGTCAATCGGGAAAACTTTTGTACTTTCGCAGAAAATAAATCTCCATTTTCAATCCTTAGAAAGATGAAATACGTTCAATCCATTACTTTCCGTGCGCTCTGTGCGCTGAGCATAGGCGGACTGCTGCTGGCATTCCCCGATAAAACGACTGAAGCCCTGGTAATCATCATCGGCATCCTGTTTCTCATCCCCGGTCTGGTGTCCATCGTGGCCTATTTCCGCATGCGCGGCGGCCAGGAATCGATGCGCCCCATCTTTCCGCTCGTCGGCGTGGGCAGCCTGCTCTTCGGCCTGTTGCTGATGGTGTGTTACAGTGCGCTCACGCCTTATATTAAATATGTATTGGCCGCCTTCCTGCTGCTGGCTTCGGTGGGCGAGCTGGTGAGTGTGATGCGCTTCAAGAAACTGGTGCCGGTGTCGGCATTTTTCTTCGTGGTGCCGCTGTTGATAGCCGTGGCCGCCATATTCATATTTGTGTACAGTGGCAGCAATCAGGCGTTGGTTTCAACGGTGCTGGGCATGGCGTGCGTAGTCTATGGTCTGGAGGAATTGCTCTCGGCCATCATCTTCCGCAAGGTGCGCCGCCAACTGATGCAGCCTGAAACGGAAACGCCCGTGGTGGAGACTGCTGAGACGGCTGGCGGCGAAGGAGAGCCTGCTATTGACAATGCCGGCGAAACACCGGCCGAAGCGACCGAACAGGGTGCCGAAGAAACAGAAACAGTGGCCGACACACCCGCAGAACCCGCCAAAGAGGCGCCTAACGGCAGCATTGATTTCACGAAGACATCTTACGACGACGAGACGGCAGAAGAGTAGTTGGCCGCAGCCGTAATAAAATAACTCGGGGCCACCTTGCAACAAGCAAGGTGGCCCCGAGGTCTTTATTGCAGCTGTCTTTTGGCCCTGAGATAACCCCACGTAATCAGGTAGCAGATGATAAGAGCAAGGATGACGTAAATGACAGGGTGATAGGGACAGGTAAGGAGGAGAAAATCGTTGGCCGGTACTTCCAGAAAATAGAAGAACAGGCTCTGTGTGCCGATAAACTGCAGAATGGGCGATGTGATGTCTAACCATCGCAACAGATAGATGGCTGTGGCTGTGAACCAGAGGTAGGGCACGAAGCCCCATGAGGTGAAGGCCCATGCCAAGGTCAGAACAGCCATGGGCAGTAGAAACAGCTTGTGGCGACGTTCAAACAATGGGTACCACAGCGCCACGGCCATGCCGAAGGGGAAGCAAAGCACGGTGTTGAACCACCAGGGACCGAGGCCGGCCCGTCTGGCTACGATGTACCAGAGCAGACAAGCGATGGTGACGATGGCAAGACGCATTGTGTTGGAAACACGGAGGCGAAAAACGAGATAGTCGAGCATGTAGAGCCCGAGTATTACCTTGAAAAACCAGGCTGCCAGCCCAGGCATGGAAAGGGTAAGGAACTCGTGTAGCAAGTGTGTGGTAAGTCGTTGTCGGTCGAAGATGATAAAGAATATGAGGTAGACGGCCCACATGAGAAGATAGGGTTCCATGAGTTTGCGCATCTTACGCCACAGCCAGTGACCGTCGGGGCGCCGGCGGCTGAGGGAGTGGAAGAGTCCGTAGCCTGACAGGAAGAAAAACACACCGGTTCCCCAACCGCCCCAAAGCTTGTAGAAGTCTGTTGCCGACGTGTCCACCACATGGCTGGTGACTATCATAATCATGCACAGCCCCCGTAAGGCATAGGTGTCCACGGGAGAGAGCCACTGGCGTGAATGAAGAAACAGATGCTTTGCAATCATGGATGACTCGTTTTTTTCGAAGCGCCGTTTGTAATTTTTGAAACGCCGTTTCGAAATTCCGAAACGGCGTTTCTGTTTGAAGTTACCTGATGAATAAAAGTTCGCGGTACTTGGGTAGGGTCCACATCTCGTCTTCAACGATAAGTTCGAGTTTGTCGATGTGGTAACGGATGCTTTCCAAGTAAGGCGCCACAGTGTCGTGATAGAGAATGGCTTTCTGCCGGGTGTTCTCCACTTTGTTGGCCACCTTGCGCGCGTCAATCATCTTCTGCACGGTCTCGGTGATGTAGCTGGTATGGCGCGAGATGCGGCGGATGAGGCTGATGTTGTCGGCATTGAGTTTGTCGGCCTCTTCTTTGTCGAACACTTGTGACACCTTCTTGACATTGTCGATGAGGACGCTCTGGTAGCGGGTGGCCACCGGGATGATGTGGTTCATGGCGAGGTCGCCGAAGACGCGGGCTTCAATCTGAATTTTCTTTGTGAAGGTTTCCCACTTGATTTCATTGCGTGCCCGGAGTTCGTACTCCTTCATCACGTGCATGCTCTCGAACATGTCGATGCTTGACTGGTCGAGGTAACGGTCGATGATGACGGGACAACTGGTTTCGCAGTCGAGCCCGCGGGCTTTGGCTTCACGCTTCCATTCTTCGCTATATCCGTTGCCTTCGAAGCGGATGGGCTTGCAGGTCTTGATGTCTTCGCGGAGAACTTTCAATATGGCGTGGGGCTTGTCCTCGCCGCCCGATATGAGGGCATCGACTCGCCGTTTGAAATTGGTCAGGGCTTCGGCTACGGCGGCGTTGAGCACGAGCATGGCCGAGGCACAGTTGGCAGACGAGCCGACGGCGCGGAACTCGAAACGGTTACCGGTGAAGGCAAAGGGCGAGGTCCGGTTGCGGTCGGTGTTGTCGATGCGCAAGTCGGGAATCTGTGGAATATCCAGTTTGATGTTGTGGGAGCCGCCCATGGCAGACAGTTCGGCGTCGGCCGACGTTTCTATTTTGTTGAGCACTTCGGTAATCTGGCTGCCGACAAAGGCTGAAATGATGGCCGGTGGTGCTTCGTTGGCTCCCAGACGGTGCTGGTTGGTAGCTGACATGATGGAGGCTTTGAGCAACCCGTTGTGCTTGTGGACAGCCATTAGGGTTTCTACCACGAAGGTTATAAAGCGCAGGCTCTCTGCGGGCGTTTTGCCAGGGGCATGGAGCAGAATGCCGTTGTTGGTTGAGAGCGACCAGTTGCAATGTTTGCCGCTGCCGTTGATGCCTTTGAATGGCTTTTCGTGGAGCAGGCAACGGAAACCGTGCTTGCGGGCTGTTTTGTGCATCAGCGTCATGAGCAGCATGTTCTGGTCAACGGCCAGATTGCATTCTTCGTATATGGGTGCGAGCTCGAACTGGTTTGGTGCCACCTCGTTGTGGCGCGTTTTGCATGGAATGCCCAGTTCGAGAGCTTGTATTTCGAGATCTTTCATAAACTCGGCCACACGTCCTGGAATGGCTCCGAAGTAGTGGTCGTCCATTTGCTGGTTCTTGGCCGAGTCGTGTCCCATGAGGGTGCGCCCTGTGAGTAGCAGGTCGGGTCGGGCAACGTAGAGGCTTTCGTCCACGAGGAAATATTCTTGTTCCCAGCCCAGATTGGCTTGAACGTGTCTTACCTCAGGGTCGAAATATTGGCACACGGCCGTGGCGGCCTTGTCAACAGCGGCGAGCGACTTTTTGAGAGGTGCCTTGTAGTCCAAGGCTTCACCGGTATAGGCTATGAAGACGGTGGGAATCATCAGCGTGTCGCCGATGATGAATACAGGCGATGAGGGGTCCCAGGCTGAGTATCCGCGGGCCTCGAAGGTACTGCGAATGCCACCGCTGGGGAATGATGAGGCATCGGGCTCCTGCTGCACCAGCTGTTTGCCATTGAAGTTTTCAATGACACCACCCTTGTGGTCGTGTTCCAGGAAAGCATCGTGTTTTTCGGCTGTCCCTTCTGTGAGAGGTTGGAACCAGTGGGTGCAGTGGGTGGCTCCCATCTCCATGGCCCATTTCTTCATGCCGGCGGCCACTTGGTCGGCTACGGAAAGGTCAAGGAAAGCGCCGTTCTCGATGACGTCGCGCAATTTTTGATAGATGTCCGTAGGTAAATATTTGAACATCTTTTCTTGGTTGAAGACATACTTGCCGAAATATTCGCTCGGCCGTTCTTCAGGTGCTTTCACTTCGAGGGCTTGCTTCTTGAAAGCTTCCTCGACAACAATAAATCTTAAGTTTGCCATATAAATTAATGTTTACGGCAAAGACCCCGTCTGGAGATAAATGGTCTTCCTCGGTAGTCAGAGCCAGGTTAAGATTCTTTGCATGGCTTCCAGGCTGTTCTCGCGGCTGCCGAAGGCGGTGAGGCGTATGTAGCCTTCGCCGCTCGGCCCGAAACCGACGCCTGGAGTGCACACCACGTGGACTTCCTCAAGCAGGCGGTCGAAGAACTGCCAGCTGGTCATGCCCTGTGGTGCACGGAACCAAATGTAGGGCGCATTTTCGCCGCCGAACACTTGCAGGCCGGCCTTTGTGAGGCCTTCGCGCATGATGCGCGCATTTTCCATATAGTATTGTATGGTTTCCCGTACTTGTTGTTTCCCTTCCGGAGTGTAGATAGCTTCGGCGCCGCGCTGCTGTATGTAGCTTGTACCGTTGTATTTGGTGCTTTGGCGGCGGTTCCATAATTGGTTCAGGCTTGCTTCTTTGCCGTCGGCGGTACGTGCCGTCAGTTCTTGGGGCACTACGGTATAGCCGCAACGTGTTCCGGTAAATCCTGCCGTCTTTGAGAAACTGTGGAATTCGATGGCACAGCGTTTGGCCCCTTCTATTTCGTAGATGGAGTGGGGGATACTGGGATCTTGGATGTAGGCCTCATAGGCGGCATCGTACATGATGATGCTGTGGTTCTGCAGGGCGTAGTCCACCCACTGTTTCAGCCGTTCACGGGTAATAACTGTTCCCGTCGGGTTGTTGGGGTAGCACAGGTAGATGATGTCAACGGCGTGGTCGGGTATGGGGGCCACGAAGTTGTTCTCGGCGTTGCACGGCATGTAGGTGATGTTGTTCCATGCACCGTTGACCAAATCGCCGGCGCGTCCGCTCATCACATTTGAATCAATGTAAACGGGATATATGGGGTCGGTCACGGCGATGGAGTTGCGCAGGCTCAGTATGTCGCCGATGTTGCCCGTGTCGCTCTTGGCTCCGTCGCTGATGAAAATGTCGTCGCGTTCCAATTGGATGCCGCGGGGCTTAAAGTCGTTCTCGAGGATAGCGTCTTGCAGGAAGTCGTAGCCGTGTTCCGGGCCGTAGCCGCGGAAGGTGTCCTTGTGGGCCATTTCGTCCACCGCTTTGTGAAGGGCTTCGATGACGGCGGGTGCCAGGGGCAGGGTCACGTCGCCTATGCCCAGACGGATGAGGTTGGCTTCGGGGTGTGCGGCCTTGAAGGCGCTCACCTTGTTTGCTATGTCGATGAACAGGTAGTTCTTTTGAAGTTTCAGAAAGTTGTCGTTCAGTTGTGCCATACTATGATGATAAATGTATTTACAGTTCAATTTCACCTTCAAAGGCCGTGGCGGCCGGTCCGGTCATGTAGATGTGGTTGTCGCCCTGGCGCCATTCGATGTGGAGGTCGCCGCCGTCCATGGCGATGGTGCTCCGACCGTCGCTCAAGCGGTTGAGTCTGGCTGCCACGGCGGTGGCGCAGGCACCGGTGCCGCAGGCCATGGTGATGCCGGTGCCTCTTTCCCAAACGCGGGTACGGATGACACCGTCTTCCCTTACCTCGGCGAACTCGATGTTACACTTTTGTGGGAACAGCGGGTGGCATTCCAGCGCAGGGCCTTCGCCGGCAAGGTCGATGCTGTCGATGTTGTCAACGAAGATAACGAAGTGGGGGTTGCCCATCGACACGAAGGTGCCGGTGTATGTCTTGCCGTTGGCTTCCACGGTGCCGGCCGTCATCTGGCCGTCGGCGGTGGCCAGTTGTTCTTTATTTGCAAGGATAGGCTCGCCCATGTCCACGGTGGCGCCGGTGACGCGGTCGTCGGCATCGGTCTGCAGTTGCAGTATCTTGATGCCGGCGCGGGTTTCCACGCTTACGGTCTTGCTGTGTGTGAGGCCTTTGTCGTAAACAAACTTGCCGATGCAGCGCACGCCGTTGCCGCACATCATGCCCTCGCTCCCGTCGTTGTTGTACATGCGCATCTGGAAGTCGGCCACCTCGGAACGGTCTATCAGGATCAGTCCGTCACTGCCCACGCCGAAGTGGGGGCGGCTCCATGCTATGGCAGCCTTTGCAGGGTCGGCAATGGGGTATTTCTGAACGTCCACATAGATGTAGTCGTTGCCTGCACCGTGCATTTTTGTAAACTTAATGGTACTCATACTTTAATTTTGATGCAAAGTTCGCAATTTTTTTTGACAGATGCCACGTTGCGAGGGTATTATTATTGACTTATGGCCGGAAAAAAGCGTGAAAAGCGTCTCTTGTCCGGCTTTGTTGTCCGTGAAGGAACATTTTGTAAAACGGAAGTCCCATTTCTGAACTCAGAAATGGGACTTGGTATCTCTTATTGGCTATGGCCGCTGTCCGGGATTCCGGCGTGTTGCGAAGAAGGGCGGTGAAAGAAAGTCTATCTCCGTTTTCGTTTTTTCTAACTCCGTTTTCGTGCGGACCAAATGCGTTTTCGTTTCATTCGTCCAGGAAGCGCTCCGTCAGACCCTCGTAGTCATCGATGCGACGGTCGCGCAGGAAGGGCCACCAGCGGCGCACCTGCTCCGAACGTTTCAGGTCCACCTCCACCAGCAGGTCGGCCTCCTCGTCGGCGGGCGCTTGGGCCAGCAGTTCGCCCTGCGGACCGCACACGAAGCTGCTGCCCCAGAACTGGATGCCCTGTGTCTGGCCCGACGGGTCGGGTTCGTGGCCCGTGCGGTTCACGGCAATGACGGGCAGGCCGTTGGCCACGGCGTGGCCGCGCTGCACGGTCTGCCAGGCCGTGCGCTGGCGCTGCTGTTCCTCTGGCGTGTCGCTGCTTTCATAGCCTATGGCCGTAGGGTAGATGAGCATGTCGGCCCCGCGGAGGGCCATCATGCGGGCGGCTTCGGGATACCACTGGTCCCAGCACACCATGACGCCGAGACGGCCCACTGACGTGTCAATGGGGTGGAACCCCAGGTCGCCGGGGGTGAAGTAGAATTTCTCGTAATAGGCCGGGTCGTCGGGGATGTGCATCTTGCGGTACCGGCCGGCAATGCTGCCGTCGCGCTCGAACACGACGGCGGTGTTATGGTAGAGCCCCGGGGCGCGCCGTTCGAAGAGCGAGGTGACCAGCACCACGCCGGCCTCGCGGGCCACGTCGGCATAGTGTGCCGTGACTTCACCGGGAATGGGCGTGGCCAGGTCGAAGAGGTCCACGTTCTCCGTTTGGCAGAAGTAGGGCGTGTCGTGCAGTTCCTGAAGCACCACGAGGGCGGCGCCCTGCGCAGCCAGGGCCCTGATGCGCTCGCTCAGCCGGCGGCGGTTCAGGGTGGCGTCGGCCACGTTGCGCTGTTGAATGATTCCGAGTTTCATATAATGAGAATAGGGATTATTATTCTGATGATTGGCCCATGACGCCGCGCGGCAACTGCATGGTGCAGCAGTGGAGCGAGCCGTGCTGCCGGATGAGCGGGCGGCAGTCGATGCCAACGACCTGATGGGTGGGAAAGGCTTTCTGAATGGTCTCGCAGGCCGTGCGGTCCAGTTCCGGTTGTGCGTAGGTGGGTACGAGCACACTGCCGTTGAGCACCAGGAAATTGGCGTATGTGGCGGGCAACCGCGTGCCGTCGTCTTCGTCATAGACCGGAGCGGGCAGGGGGAGGGGCAGCAGGCGGTAGGGTCGGTCTTCCAGAGTGCGCAGGCTGCGCAGCTCGGCTTCCATGTGCTGCAAATCGTCGTAATGCCCGTCATCGGGATCGGTGCATTGCACGTAGGCGATGGTGTCGGCCGGACAGAGGCGTGCCAGTGTGTCGATGTGGGCGTCGGTGTCGTCGCCGTCCATGTGGCCGTGGTGCAACCACAGCACGCGGCGGGCATGGAGCTCG
>JAEEGL016682456.1_pt1 | contig 17909 bp, 15 predicted proteins | sample 9134231 | NCBI WGS metagenome assembly JAEEGL01 (sample SAMN16246548, study PRJNA631951) | gut metagenome | biome: gut microbiome; feature: rumen; material: fiber-attached | host: Bos | place: Iran: Karaj | collected 2018-10 | reverse complement strand
CATCCCATACAAGGATAACATTCTCCTTCACCATATTCATTTTTCTTTAACTGTTTCATGATTTTTTCACTAATATAGTCAGGTACCATTCTCTTAGCTGTACATTTAGCAGCTAATTTAGTTAAATAATAATATTTACTCTTTGGATGAATATTATCTTCTTCTAGAATATACAAAAGTTTTGGGAATGCTGGTGTAACATAAACACCTTTTTCATTCTTCATACCTTCTATTCTTTGATTTAAGAACTCTTCAATAATCATTGCTAGTTCTTCTTTATATTCATCTGTTTCCCCTAAATACATACAAACAGATAGGAATGGTGCTTGTCCATTAGTATTAGTCATTGAATTAACTTGATATTGGAATGTTTGTACACCATCAATAATTTCTTTCTTCAAATCTTGCTTTACAAATTCATCTATTTGTTTCTTAGTTAAACCACGTTTTTTATATACTTGTTCATATCTTTTCTTTGAATCTCTTACAAATGGTGCTAAGTGAGTAAGTGTGATAGTTGCTCCACCATATTGTGCACTAGTTACCGCAGTAATAATTTGAGTAGCAATTGTCATAGCTGTTAAAAATCTATGAGGTTTCTCTATCATTACGCCATTCATAATCGTACCATTTTGTAACATATCATCTAGATTTATTAAATCACAATTATGTAATGCATTTTGTGCAAAATAATCTGCATCATGGAAATGAATAATACCTTCATCATGTGCTTCTACTATATCTTGTGGTAATAAGAATCTTCTTGTAATATCGGTACTAGTAATACCTGCTAAATAATCTCTTTGTGTAGTTACTACTCTAGCATTCTTATTAGAGTTTTCGGTATTCCAATATTCATTCTCACCATCAATTAATTCTTTAATTGATCTATCAGTAGTATTACTACGTCTTACTAATTCATGATTATGACGGTATGTAATATATTCTCTTGCAAGTTTATATTTACCTTGACTCATTAATCTTTCTTCTATAATATCTTGAATATCTTCAACATATAATCTTTTTTTATTCAAACCTTCAATATATTTAATTATATTTTTAATTTGTACATCACTAGCTTTTTCTTCTTCAGTTACATCACGATTTGCACGTGTAATAGCACTATATATTTTATCAGCACAGTAATCAACAATTTCCCCGTCTCTTTTAACAACTTTCATCTTCATTTTGTACTCCTCTTACATTATCATCATAACCTAATTTTAAATAAAAAAGTGTTGCATTTGCAACACTATATTTTTATTTTCTTACACTTTTTTCTAAAACCTAATAATATCAACGAAATAAGCACTTTACACTTAACAGTGGTTGACATTTTTTACAATTTTATTTCATTGCACCGGAGTCATCAAAGCAATATTCTTTACCATCTATTTTCTTACATTGACCGGCAACCATTGTTCCATCACTATTAAAGTAATACCATTTATCATTGTATGAAAGCCATCCAATTTTAGCTTCTCCACTAGATTCAAAATAATACCATTTCTTATCAACTTCTTGCCATCCAACTTGCATTTCACCACTAGAATTCATATAATATTTTTTACCACTATATGAAACTAATCCCGTTTGCATTACACCATTAGAATTTAAATAATACCATTTATTATCATCTTTTATCCATCCAGTTTCTCTTGCACCACTAGAATCAGTATGATACCATTTATTATCAACTTTTATCCATCCGGTATTCAATCCACCATTACTACCAAGATAATACCAATAACCTTCTGATTTAATCCAGTTACTCTTTACTCTTGTACCATTTGGATCATTGTAATAATGTGTACCATTGCTATCTTGAGACCAACTTCCACTTCCTAGCCAGTATTTACCACCTCTTAATAGGATACAATAACCAGGATGAATAATTATTTTCTTATCACTAATTGCATAAAATTCATTATTTGTATTACCTATCTTAGACCATTTATTAGTGAATGTATCAAAATACTCTACACCATCAAAAGAGCTAAAGGTAAAGACATTGTCTTTATTTTCTTGAATAGCGGTATTAACTAATAAATATGTTTTATTATCAAACATTGATATTAAACCAGCTTGACTAGCAGAAATACCACTACCATATTTACTATAATTAACTACTGATCTTTCATTAAATCCATATACATCAATCATATTTGTATCATACAATTCATTACCTATTTTCTTAAGCCATTTATTGACTGCTTGAACATCATAATAATGTGTTGTACGCTCATGATCTGTATCAAGCATAGCTTCAGAGAATCCTTGATTACTAATTCCATCTACTGAATATGTGAAGTATGATATTCTTTTCATTCCGTATGCAAGTGATACACTAACTTCAAAAGCAATATCTCTTCTTAATAAATTTTTAAACTCTCCATGCTTTGTTAATAATACAATTGCCGTTGGAATCTTATTATATTTCCTAGCTACATAATATACTTGTTCTAAATTATCATATAAATTAACTTTATCAACTCCACCATTTTTATCAAATACATATCTATCAAAACTTAGTGTTTTTGTATTAACAGTCTTAGCAAATGGAACTAAATAATCTTTTCGATAATCACCACTTGCTTGTTGTCCAGCAGGAAGTAAACTCATTGTACCATCTCGACTTGAATCATTATTATGAATATAGTCAAATACTTTACTAATAGAACTAAATAAAGCTTTACTAGCTGGTTCATCTCCAATAAAATATTCAGCTACATTAGTATAACCCTTAAAATCATTAACTATTTCAGTAATGTTTTTATTATGAACACTATCTGATTCAGTCTCAAAATTAGGTAAATCCCATCCTACAACAATAGCTTTTAAACCATGTTCTTTTAATTTATTTAAGGCTGCACCCATTCCTTTAACATATGCATCGTGATTAGAATAATTATATCCGCCACTTAACATAACTAAATTAAATCCTGCATCTCTTAAATATCTTGCTTGGGTATCATTTACGTATGGTGAATCTATTCCCCAATAATGAGTAATAACAAATTTATCACTATTTCTTTCCCATCCAGCATAAAGTGTTATATTACTTGTTACTATATCGCCTCTTGAAATACCATCTGCACTACATCTTCTTGGTTCTAGATCACGTCCTCTAGCATACCAATGTGCTTTTAATTCTACTTCATTAAGTCGTGCGTTATTTTGTAAATCAGTATAGGTATTATAATAATACTCATAATCAAAACTACCTGTTGGTTTAGTAAACCATCCTACAAATGTATATCCACTTCTTGTTGGTGCTGGCATATCACCATAATTTTCCCCTTCTTTATATTCTTTTGATCCTGGACTTACACTTCCACCATTAGCATTAAAGGTAACTGTATACTTAGTTTCTTCTTTTTTCTCCCATGCTGCATATAAAGTTATATTTTTTGTGACTGTACTTAATTTAGAAACACTAGTTTCACTACATACTCTTCCTTCACTTCTACCATTTAAGTACCAGTGTGCTCTCAATACTATCTCATTTAATCCAATTCTATTTTGTAAATCATTATACTTATCATGATAATATTTATAATCAAATTTTCCATCTTTGGAAGTAAACCATCCAACAAATGTATATCCAGTTCTTGTTGGTGTTGGCATATCTCCATATGTAGTTCCCTCGCTATACACTTTAGTTCCTGGACTTACACTTCCACCATTAGCATTAAAGGTAACTGTGTATTTAGCTGCTTCTTTTTTCTCCCATGCTGCATATAAAGTTATATTTTTTGTAACCGTACTTAATTTAGAAACACTAGTTTCACTACATACTCTTCCTTCTTCTCTACCATTTAAGTACCAGTGTGCTCTCAATACTATCTCATTTAATCCAATTCTATTTTGTAAATCAGTATACTTATTGTGATAATATTTATAATCAAATTTTCCATCTTTAGAAGTAAACCATCCTACAAATGTATATCCACTTCTTGTTGGAGTTGGCATATCTCCATATGTAGTTCCCCCACTATACACTTTAGTTCCTGGACTTACACTTCCACCATTTGCATCAAAAACAATTGTATATTTTGTAACTGGCGTTGGTATTGGTGTTGGTTTAATAATACCTAATATTATTTTTCTAATCATGATATAATCACTAACTGTTACACCATTTTTACCATCAACATCCGCTTTTTTTAATTTATCACCAGTTAATAATTGACTCTTGATCAAATGTTTTCTTATTAGGATATAGTCATTTATTTTAACATGACCATCACCATCAATATCACCAACAATATTAGTATCACCAAGTAATATTTCATCTTCACTATTACTTAAAACAATAAATCTTATTGTTAAACCTAGGAAAAAAGCTATAAATAAACAAATAAATATAATTGTCTTTTTTATCACTTTATCACCTTCCTTGGATAACATATCCCATTCTACTTAATTATATCATTATAATAAAAAAAGACAAAGTATTCTTTATCTTTTCATTAATATTTTTTTTGCTTCATCAACTATTTCTTTAGTTAAACCTAATTCATAATCTGTTTTTATTAAATGTTCTTTTAATTCATCAAAATCATTTTCATCATCAATAATAATATAATTTATATTTTCATCTAATATCTCTAAATAATCTTTAATTTCTTCTAATTTACTCTTATTTAAATTATTAGTATAACCAACAACTCTATTATCAAGATTATATCTTCTAAGATTAGCTAGTAATATTTGTTTACCTAATTTATCATTTTTCCATGTTGATGTAATAACTATAAAAGAATTAGTTTCTTTAACTAATAAAGATAAATTACATAAACAATCATCATTAAATGGATAAGTATAGTCTGTATATGGTCTTTTATCACCATAATGATCTTTATCTTTTAAAATACTATTTAATACACCATCTACATCTAAAAATATTATATTCATATTACTCCTCAAACAATCTTATAAATTCTTTTGGTATTTCTGTTTCAAATACCATTTTTTTGTTAGTTACAGGATGAATAATTTCTAAATAATTTGCATGTAAACATAATCTTCTTAATGGATCAAATTTACTTTCACCATATTTCTTATCACCAACTATACTATTACCATTATCATTTAATTGAACTCTAATTTGATTCTTTCTACCAGTTTTAATCTTTATTTTTAATAAAGTCATTCTCTTATTTTCTTTTAATTTCTGATATTCAGTAATAGCCAATTTACCATGTTTACTATCAGTACTATAAACTAGTAATGTTTTAGTCTCTGCTAAGTATGATTTAAGTATATCTTTATCCTTAGTCTTGCCATTAACTATCGCTACATATCCACGTTTTACTTCTTTTTTCCAACTATTCTGTAATTTATACTTAACTTTTTCATCTTTGGCAAATACAATAATTCCACTAGTATCTTTATCTAGTCTATGAACAATAAATACTTTGTTATTTTTATTTTTTCTTTTTTCATATAACATTACTTTATGAAACAAAGTTTTTTCTTTTTCATTATCCGTACTTATAGTTAGTAAATGACTTGGTTTATTAATAACTATAATACTTTTATCTTCATAAAGAATATCTAATTTATCTTTCTTCATATACTTTCCTTACAGCATTTATTACTGCCAAACGTCCATATTGGTAAGTAATACTTCCTTGAAGATAAGCGATGAATGGTTCTCTTATTGGACCATCACAACTTATTTCAATACTACTTCCTGATATAAAACTACCACTTGCCATTATTACTTTATCAGTGTATCCTGGCATATCAGATGGAACTGGTCTAACATAGTTATCAATAGCACTATATTCTTGAATACCTTCCACAAAACTTATTAATTTATCAGGATTATTGAATGTAATAGCTAGCACTATATCAATATGTTCACTATTATATTTTGGATTAGTACTATAACCTAATTCTTCAAGTAATAAACTAGCAAAAATATTAGTTTTCAAGCTTGATGCCACAACACTAGGAGCCATATATAATCCTTGTAAAAATAGTTTATTTATCCCAAGTGATGGACCTACTTCTGCTCCTTGTCCTGGTACTGTAAGTCTTTCAGCTACTAAATCAACTAATTTACTTTTACCAGCTACATAAGCACCATTAGGAGCAATACCACCACCAAGGTTTTTAATTAATGAACCAACCATAATATCACAACCAATTTCTTTACTTGTTGGATTTAGGATACTGGTCATTTCACAATAACAATTATCAACCATAATAATAGTATCTTGATCAATCTCTTTAATTACTTTAACAATATTTTTTATTTTATCAAGACTAATAGCATCTCTTGATGAATAACCTCTACTTCTTTGTATTTCAATTACTTTAACTTTATTATTCTTTAAATAATTAGTTATCTTTTCTACATCAAAATCATTATTTAATAAATCAATATAATCAAATTTAATACCAAATGATTTTAATGAACTAGCGTTATCTTTAATACCAATTACTTCATCAAGGGTATCATAAAGTGGTCCTGATATTGATAAAAGCGTATCACCTGGTCTAAGTAACCCAAAGAATGTTACAGTAATAGCATGAGTACCAGATATAAATTGTGATCTTACTAAAGCTTTTTCACTATCTAAAATATCCGCAAAAATCATATCTATTTTATCTCGACCACTATCATTATAACCATAACCAGTTGTACCATGAAAATCAGTTTCACTTACTTTATGTTTCTTAAAAGTATCTAATACTTTCTTACTATAGAAGTTTTCTATTTCATCTATTTGATTAAATAAACCTTCATTTATTATTTTATTATCTACTTTTTTAATCAATTCTTCGAACACAATCATCACCCTCTATTCTTATAATACTACCACTACTAATATCTTCTTTAATTAAATTATCTATTACTTTGGGGATAGTTTTTTCATCTATTAATTTATCTTGTTTAATTCGCTTTAATTCACTATTTAAGTAATCTTGATTCATACTTCTTGTACTATTAGTATCTACCCAATTTGGACATATACTAATTATTTTATTAGAACTATCTAAACTAAATGTTTTAGTTAACATATTAATACCTGCTTTAGAAACATTATAATCAATACTATAAATACTACCAGTATCTATTCCATCAGTACTTGATATATTAAAGATAAAACCATTAACTATTTTATCAAAATGTTTCATCATTAAGAATGTACCAACTACATTAGTTTCTAAAACATCCATAAATTCTTTCTTTGTTTTATCATATAAATAATTATCTAAACTAATACTTGCGTTATTAACTAAATAATCTATTTTTCCATATTTGTTTTCTATATCATTAGCTAGTTTAATAATACTATCTTCATCTTTTAAATCTAAATAATAACCATTACTTATTTTATTATTATGATAAGTTAATATTACATTCATACCAAGATTAGTGAAATAATTATATATTTCTTTTCCAATTCCACTACTAGAACCAGTTAATAACATTGTTTTTCCTTGATACATAAAATCACCAAACATATAATAACATAATTAGAAAAAAAGTGAAATATTTACTTCACTTTTTATATTCTTCTTGCGTTACTACCAATTGCATCACTAATATCATCTACTCTTTTATTTAATCTACTAAAATCCATTGTAACAGCATTAAATAATATTTGTTTTTTAACCTCTTCAGATACTTTACCATCTAAATAACTTAATTGATATAATATATCACTAAGTTCTTTATTAGCACTTCTTGGAGTCTTTTTAAATATTTCTATTAATTCATCTAATTCTAATGCTAATTTACTCCTTAAATCATTATCTTTAATCATAGATATTTTATTATATATTTTTCTAATAGTACCTTTTGATTCTCCTGCAAGGGTTAAACGATCACTATTATCTTTTCTTTCTACTCGAGCTGGTGCTTTACTACTTATATTTTCTGATAATTCAGATTCCATAATAGATTTTGATATTACTTTTAATCTTCTCTTTTCTAAAGATTTGTTTACCTTATTTTTAACTATATAATATAGTCCTTGACCAACTCTAACTATTCTCTTAGCTATAGAATTTAAAAGAGTATTATCATCATCAAGTTGAATAAGATCAATAACAAAATCAAGCACTCCAACAAGAGTAACAACTAGATAAGGAATTTCATGAGTAAGTAAGCCACCTATTCCACCAACTAAAAAAAATAAGATTCCAGGTACCATTCCACCAAGATCATTCCAGTCAGCACTTATATGAGAGTTACCAGTTATTATGTCTTTTACACCTTCAAAAACACTTTTCTTTGATAGTTTTTCTTTGATATATTTTATATATTTAATTTTATCATCTTCACTATAGAAGACACCGTCATCACCATCTTTAACAATTTCCTCTATACTTCTTGTTTTAATCTCTTTAACATCACCATTAAATTTCTGATTATTTTTTTGGTTTTCAGATAATTCTACTAATTCATTTAGTGTTTGAATTAATTCAATTTGATCACAATTTCTATCAACTATTTTATCACCAAAGTAAATACTATATTTTCTACCATTATGAAACATTTCATATGTTCCATCTTCTGTATTATAAGATACATGATGTTTAGATACATCATTTATTATGGCATTTTTTAATCTATCTATAAAATCTTGAGTAGCTAATTCATGTTTAATTTCATTATCAATTTTAAGTTGAACAATATCTATTTTGGTAAAACTTATTATACTATCTTTCATCGTTTACCTCTTCCCATAAATTGATGTAGACCATTAGATATTTCATCCAAATCAAAATCATTCTCTTCTACTATTTCTTCTTCTTCTTTTTTATTCTCATTTATCCATTCTTGAACAAGGAATTCTGTATCTACTATTCGACGAATTATATCCATTGGTTTATTTGAACTACCTAAAACAAATAATTGATCTTGATTAGCTACTATTTCATTATAGTAATCTTCAGTAATACTTCTTAAAATAGTCTCTAATTCTGCTTTCCTTTCTTCACTTAGTAATTTACTTTTTTCTGCCACATTATAAATTAGTTGTAAATTATATGGATTAGTTACTACTTTTAATAACCCTTTAATCTTTACTGCAATTAATTCTTTTTCTTCATTAGTTTTAGCTTGTTTAGCTTTTTTATTTAAGTATTTTAAATATAATTCATAATCCTCTAATGTTTCAAGTTTACTATATCCAGATAATTCTATTTCTCTTATACGATCATTAAATTCTTTAGTTTTAAGTTTTTTTTCATTAATAATCTTTTTTCTTTCTGCTAAACCTTTTAATCTTTTAACTAAATAATTATCATCACCAATTCTCATATTTGCTTTTACATCAGTAGGTAACGTAACATTAAATATGTAATTATGATATTCTATTGTAAAAGATTGGTTTTTTTCATTATAAACGATATTATATTTATCTGATCCAATATTTTTACTAAATTCTGATAAAAAGTTTTTTTCAGAGACAGTATTTTTTTGTTGGTCATTATATTTAATAACAACTTGATGCCATGAATTAAATACTATCACACCCATAGGTTTACCCATACTATCACCTATTATAATTGTATCATAAAAACAAAAAAAGAGATAATAAATTATCTCTTATTTACGATATTCAAAATCAAAGTCTAATATTCTAACAATATCTCCTTCTTTAGCTCCCATTTTATCTAATTCATCATCAATACCAAGTTTTCTTAGTTTCTTAGCAAAACGAAGTGCTCCTTCATCAGAAGTAAATCTTGTCATCTTAAATAATCTTTCTATTTCTTCACCATGAATTATATAATAATCATCTTTCTTTTCAATAGTAAATGGTTTAGTCTTTTCAAATTTATATAATACATGAGATAAATATTCACCTTCTTCATAAAGAGGTTCTTCTTCTACTGAATCTAATAAATCAGCTAATTTAATTAATACATTATCTATTCCTTCAGAATTTATTGCACTAATTGGATATACTTCACAATTAACTTTTTTCTTAAATTTTTTCAAGTTATCTTCTGCATCTGGCATATCCATTTTATTAGCAATAACTATCATTGGTTTTTTTATTAGTTTTTTATTAAAATTCTCTAATTCTTTATTAATAACTGTAAAGTCATCGTAAGGATCACGTCCTTCAGTACTACCCATATCAATAATATGGGCAATTACTTTAGTTCTTTCAATATGACGTAGGAATTTATCACCTAATCCAGCTCCTTCACTTGCACCTTCTATTAAACCAGGTAAATCAGCTATTACAAAACTACGATTATCTTTGGTTTTAACTACTCCTAAATTAGGATTTAAGGTTGTAAAATGATAATCAGCTATCTTTGGTTTAGCTTTACTTACTTTAGATAAGAAGGTACTTTTACCTACTGAAGGAAGGCCAACTAAACCTACATCAGCTAATAACTTTAATTCTAGTTTTAATACTCTTTCTTCTCCTGGCTCACCATTTTCAGCAAATTCTGGGCAAGGATTACTTTGAGTTCTAAAAGCAGTATTACCACGGCCACCACGACCACCTTTAGCAACTATTACTTCATCATTAGTACCTTTCATATCAGCTACTATTAAATTAGTATCCAAATCCGTTATAACAGTTCCTTGTGGTACTTTAATAACTACATCATCAGCATTCTTACCATTTTGGTTTTTACCACTACCATTTTCTCCTTTATCACCTTTAATCATTTTCATATAACGTAAATCAATTAAAGTATGAAGACCGGTATCAACTACAAATTTAATACTAGATCCATGACCACCATTACCACCATATGGTCCACCCATTTGAACATATTTTTCTCGTCTATAGGCAAGACATCCATCTCCCCCACGACCAGCTATTACTTTAATTATAGTTTCATCAATAAACATAAAACCACTTCCAATTCATTAGTATTTTAACATAAAAAAAAGCACTTGTAAAACAAATGCTAATATTTAAACTTATAACAACCGTATATTATTAAACCACCAAATAATAATAATACAAAAGCAAATGAAATATGAATAAATTCCATTAGACCATGTCCCATAAATAATCTAAGTATTCCACCAATACATAGAATAATTCCACTTACTAAGATATACATATTAATTTTTTCAGGTAATTTATCAGTATAAAAATAGAAGAATACCCCAAACAAAAACATATAAAGTGGAAAAGCTAATCCGCCACTCATTAATAATATATTAGCATCAGCTATTTGTATATCACCATAAAGATATCCATAAAAATTAGAAAATGATGTTAAACAATAACTAAAACCAACTATAACTAAAGTTAGACCAACTAATTTCATATAAACATATTTAGTCATAACAATCCCTCTATTCTTACATACTTATTATACATTAAAGACTATAATTATTCAAGTAAAATAAAAACACTTAGAAAGTGTTAATATTTAAGTGGCTGCCCCAGTTAGATTCGAACTAACGCGTGCTGGAGTCAGAGTCCAGAGCCTTACCGCTTGGCTATGGGGCAATGTAGTAATTATATCAAAAAAAAGATAAAACTTCAATTATTTACAATATATATAATAAATGTTAAAATGGACTAGAGGTGAAATAATGGTAGTAGCAATAGATGGTCCTGCAGGATCAGGAAAAGGTACAATTACTAAAATAGTAGCAGAAAAACTAAACTTAATTTATATTGATAGTGGTGCAACATATCGTTGTGTAGCACTTGAAACATTAAGAAGAAATATCAAACTAGAAGAAGAAGATAAAATTATTGAACTAGCTAAAACACTAGATATTAAATTTGATAATCTTCAAAGAACTTGGTTAAATGGTGAAGATGTTAGTTCTGAAATAAGATCTAAAGAAGTAACAGCAATTGTTTCTCAATTATCTAGTATTGTTAAAGTAAGAGAAATAATGGTTGATTTACAAAGAAGAATGGCTAATAATGATAATGTTATTATGGAAGGCAGAGATATTACTACTGTTGTATTTCCTAATGCCGACTTTAAATTCTATTTAGATGCTACAGTTGAAGAAAGAGCCAATAGACGCTTTAAACAAAATATGGAAGCTGGTATTAATACTTCGATGGAAGAAATAATTGAAAATATTAAAATGCGTGACTATAATGATATGCATAAACCAGTTGGTGCACTAATTAGAACAGATGATCAAATATATATTGATTCAACTAATATGACAATAGATGAAGTAGTTGATTTCATTATTAAGACTATTAAGAAAACTAAAAACATGGATTAAACCATGTTTTTTTATCTTTTAATATCCATTTCATCAAGTATTTCATCTTGTAATTTAAACATTATCTTTTCGTCTTCTTTTTTCATATGATCATAACCTAATAAATGTAACATACCATGAACTGCTAGAAAACATAATTCACGAAGTAAAGAGTGACCATACTCAATACTTTGACTTTTAGCTTTATCTATTGATATATAAACATCACCTAATATTCTAATATCTGGATTAAATGTTTTATCATCTTCAAGTGCAAAAGTAATTACATCAGTTTCTCGATCAATATTACGATATTCTTTATTTAATTTATGAATATAATCATTATCAACAATAATTACATTAAATATTGCTTCATTAATACCTAATTTATTAAGTCCATGAATTAATACTTCATGTACTTTTTTTAATTCATTATCAATATTCTCATTAGTTTCATTAAATATATCTATTTCCATAACTCTCCTATATTATTAATATTGCCAGTATTACAATACCAGTAAGTATTCCAATAACAATAAATGTTCCTTTAATAGTATCTGATAAATCACCAAATATTTTATCCATTAATCGATATAAGAAATAACCTATTATTGATCCAACCATATTAAGTATAATATCATCTACATCAAAAGCTCTTCCTATTTTAAGTTGTATTAACTCAATAAAGATAGAAACTACTAATGTTAAATAAAATATAATTCTTTTTTTCTCTAGTTTTAAATAATATGAAGTAAAGAAACCAAATGGTATAAACATTAATATATTACCAACTATATTACGATAAAATAACCTAGATCCTACTTGATATCTAGTTAATTCTTTAAATAATGTTACATTAACACCATGAACACCAGAAACATCTTGACTAGTTACTATTTGGAATAAACATAGTATATATACAATAAATGTTAACATCATTATTTCATTACCAACATTAAACTTTTCTTTATTTTTTAATAGATAAGTTAATCTAATTGATATTAAAACAATGCAAGTTAAAGCAATCATAGGCCATGTATCATATAATACTTTTTTTAATGAATTAGTAATTGTTTCCATTATTCACCTTCTTTACTAAATAAACTATATAACTATTGTACTATTTTATTAATATAATTTCAATTTTTTTATGTATTCAATAAAAAAAGAACATTAGTTCTTTCTTTTATTTTGTTTCAAGTCTTCTAGAATTCCTATAATAAAATCATATCTAGCTTCAATGTCATCTATAGATAATTGTTCTCTATCTTGTTTTAATTCATCTAAGAATATATCATTAGCTCTTTGTTTATAATTATCTAGATTTAGTCGATATTTAATGGCATGTCTTCTATTTAAAGTAACATTACCCTTTTCATCAACTATCGCAAATGGATCACCAGATTCAACACAAATAGCTTCTGGTTGGAATGTTAATTGATGAGTTGAGAATGTATTAAAGTATAATAAATGTTTTTTATAACTAAAGTCTGCATTAGGTAAAAATTCACACTCAACACTATTTACAAGACCAAGAGTATCTTTTTCACGTTCTCTTCTAATATATTTAGGAACATCACCAAGAATACCAGGTTTTGGTGCATATTCTTTTAATGAATTAACATAATATATTAAACTTGGATTATAAGCTGTTTGCATATATTGAGAGAAATGATCTTTAATATACTTAATTTCATATGATTTTATATTATAACAATCACTATATGTTTGATTAGACATCTCAATACCATCTGCATCATATAAACTACATGTATATTGAGTATCTACTGTACCACCAATTAAATATGATTCATCATTATTAGTAGTAATAGTACCAAATTTCTCATCTAATATTAAATTACCATCTTTATCAATTGAAAATTCATATCGCATGTCACTAATACATTCATCTTCTTGAAGCTCTTGGATTGGTGTACTATAAGATATTATTAACTTATCATCTTCGATATTCAACTTTAGATCTTCTTCACGAACATAGTATTTAGCTCTTCTCATTACTTCAAAGAACTTACTATTAAAAGCATTGTTTTTCATTAAGTCTTGCCATAATCTTGATTTGTATACTTCTTCGATATTCATTTTATCATCTCCTTACTTAAATATTATTAATGGTAATTATATTTATGTAATTTGGCTTTTTCTCTGTTTAAATCTCTTTCCTTAATAACTTCTCTTTTATCAAAGTTTTTCTTTCCTTTGCAAAGAGCAAGTAATATTTTAGCATGATTCTTGGAAAAATACAACTTTAATGGTACTAAGGTTCTTCCTTCTAACTCTACTCCTTTCTTTAATTTACTAATTTCACTTTTATGAAGTAATAGTTTTCTAGTTCTTCTTGGATCATGATTAAATTGATTACCTTCTTTATATTCACCTATATACATATTAAGTAAATATACTTCATTATTTCTTATGATTGCATAACTATCTTTTAAGTTAGCTTTACCATCACGAATAGATTTAATCTCTGTACCAAGAAGAGCTATACCACATTCTATTTCTTCTTCAATAAAATAATTAAATTTAGCTTCTCTATTAATTATTTCCATTATAATTCCTTTACCTTTATTTTATCAGACATACTAGTTAATATCTTTTTATAAGTATTATAGTATGACTTATAGTTATATAAAATATTATTAGTTAATTTACTATATGGATATACTACATATTTTTCACTTTTTCTTGTATAAATTAGTTCTGCTGTAGCTTCCTCTATTTTAATAGTAGTTTTACCATGGTAAGTACGCTTAACAATATTTGCACTAGCCATTAAACCAGTTAATTTAGCTACTGTATCTTGGTTTGATACAAAGTTTCCTAGTGAATAAACAACTAATGTATCACCAATATAAGTCATTGGTTGAATTACATGAGGATGACATCCAATAATTAAGTTTACACCTAGGCTTGCTAAATATTTAGCTGTTTCTTTTTCAAAAGTAGTTGGATAATGTGTATATTCACTACCCCAATGCATTGCTACTATTATAACATCAACTTTATCTTTGTACGCAAGAATATCTTTTTTAGCTTTATCTCTACTAAACACATTAACTAAATAACTTTTACCACTAGGTACTGTAATACCATTAGTTTGTTCTGTATAAGATAGGAAGCAATATTTTATACCATTAATCTCTTTAACAATTACTTCATCACGATCAGCTTGGGATGTGTATGATCCTGCTGCTAATACTTTATCACTATGTTCTTTCCAATATTTAATAGAATTAGCAATAGTTTTACCACCAGTACGATAATAATTATCTAAAGTATGATTAGTAGCTAAACTAACTAGGTTAAAACCAGCATCAATAAAAGCATCTCCTACTTGTTGTGGTGAATTAAATTGAGGATATCCTGATAAACCAAGTGATGATCCACCTAAAATAGTTTCTTGATTATAATAAGCTAAATCATATTCACTAACAATTGGTTTAATATATTTAAGTATTCCCTTAAAATCATAAGAATTTCCTGATTTATGAGTATTAACTATAGGCATGTGAATTAAGGCATCACCAACCATAACAATTGAAGCTTTATTAACTACTTCGGTATTAATAGTTTTATATACTACATCAACATATTCATTAACAAAATTCTTTTTTCTTTGTATGTAAAAACCCGCAATAGCTGATAATACACATAGTAGTACAACTATTAACGATTTTTTAACCCTCCTTCTTTTATTCCTTCTCTTCATTTGCATCACCTACATAGTAAAAATCTATTTGACTTTCATCTTTTAATACACTTTCTACTCTAACTTTAACTTTTTGACCTAATTTAAATGTTTTATTATCTATTTTAACCATTTCTAAATCACGATCATATAAGAAATCAGTATTAAAACTTTCATATGGAACAAGTCCTTCTATCATATTATCCAACTGAACAAAGAATCCAAAATTCATTATACCAGAAATCATACCAACATATTCTTCACCAATATGATCTTCCATATATTCAGCCATTTTCATTTCTTCTACATCACGTTCACATTCATCAGCATTTCTTTCAGTTTCACTAGAGTGAATTGCTATATCAGGAAGTATTTCTCTAAAATGATTAATATTTTCATTATTAATACCATCTTCTTCAAAGAAATAACGGTGTAACATACGATGAATCATTAAGTCAGGGTAACGTCTAATTGGTGAAGTAAAATGCGTATAAATTTGTAAGGCTAAAGCAAAGTGTCCAATATTATCAGGACTATAAATAGCTTTATCCATACAACTTAATAATTTAGTTGATAATACTTTAAATTCTGGATATTTCTTAAGTTCATTAACTATTTTTTGTACAACCATTGGTTTCATAGTTCTAATATCTGCTTTTATATTTATACCAAGTCCACCAATAATCTTTAAGAATCTTTCTAATCTTTCTTCATCAGGTTGTCCATGAACACGATATAAACTAGGCAATTCTAAATGGAAAAAGTGACTTGCAACAGTTTCATTAGCACGAACCATAAAGTCTTCGATTAATCTTTCTCCTTCACCACGGTCACGAAGTATTACATCAATAGCTTTACCAGTTTCATCTGCTAATATCTTAGCTTCATCAGTATCAAAATCAATAGCCCCACGACTAGTTCGCTCTTTTCTAATAATATGAGCAAGATCATTCATTAATTTAAGATTATCAGCAAATTCTTCATAACCTTCTGGAATAGTATTATTCTCAAGTATTTCATTAACTTTTTTATAAGTCATTTGTTTTCTAGAATGAATTACACTTGGAAATATATCATATTTAATTAACTTACCTTCAGGACTTATTTCCATTACACAACTAATAGTTAATCTATCAGAATCTGGATTAAGTGAACAAATACCATTAGATATTTGATGGTGAAACATTGGTATAACACGATCAACTAAATATGTACTAGTACCACGACGTCTAGCTTCTAAATCTAATTCACTATTTTCAGGAATATAATAACTTACATCAGCAATATGAACACCTAATTCAAAATTACCATTTTTAAGTTTTTTTGCACTAACACCATCATCAATATCTTTAGTATCATCACCATCAATAGTAAAGATACATTCATCTCTTAAATCACGTCTATCTTTAATATCTTTAGGAGATGGATCGGTAGGTAACTTAGATAGTTCATATAAATAATCATCAGAAAACTCTGTTTCTATTTCATGATCAGCAATTATTGATAATATATCTATACCAGGATCAGTAACATGACCAATTCTTCTTACAAAAGTAGCAAGAATATATTCATCTTTTGCATTTGAACTAGTAAATGAAACTATTACTTTATCACCATCTACTAATTTTCTAGTTTCTGGATTATCTTTTAAATATATTAATTTCTTAAACTTTTTATCATCTAAAGAAACCATTATTTTTTTATCATAATGATATATTTCACCAACTTTATTATTAACTTCACGATTAATTATTTTAACTATTTCGCCTTCCATTTTTTTACCATCTTTGGCATATTTTTTAACATAAATTAGAACTTCATCACCATTGATAGCTCCCATTGTTTTACTACCATGAACAAAGATATCATCAAGAATACCTTCTACTCTAACAAAACCAAAAGCTCCATTAGTATCCATAAACTTGCCTTTAAAATAATTATTATTTTTTTCATTTTTTTCAAACAACATATAACGCTTTTTATTCGTAATATGTAAATCATAATTATTAACCATCT
>JAEEGL012552785.1_pt1 | contig 17909 bp, 17 predicted proteins | sample 9134231 | NCBI WGS metagenome assembly JAEEGL01 (sample SAMN16246548, study PRJNA631951) | gut metagenome | biome: gut microbiome; feature: rumen; material: fiber-attached | host: Bos | place: Iran: Karaj | collected 2018-10 | reverse complement strand
TGCTGTTTGTTGTCCAGCTTGCTGTGATTCTGCTGTTTGTTGTCCAGCTTGCTGTGATTCTGCTGTTTGTTGTCCAGCTTGCTGTGATTCTGTTACTGCTGATACAGCAGCTGTTGTCACTGCAGCCCCTTCAATTTTCTTAGCTTCCTCAGCCTTCTTTGCAGCAGCAGCTTCTTCCTCAGCCTTCTTTGCAGCAGCAGCTTCTTCTTCAGCTTTCTTCGCAGCAGCAGCTTCTTCTTCAGCCTTCTTTGCAGCAGCAGCTTCTTCTTCAGCTTTCTTTGCAGCAGCAGCTTCTTCTTCAGCTCTCTTTGCAGCAGCAGCTTCTTCTTCAGCTTTCTTTGCGGCAGCAGCTTCTTCTTCAGCTTTCTTTGCTAAAGGATTTTGAACCTCATCTTGCAACTCAGTTAATCTAACAACTCATTCAATATGAACTAATTTTCATCTCGTATCCTTAGAAAGAGATTGAAATTCAGCATTTTGAGATAAAGCTTCAGGCATACCCTTAACCTTTCATACCTCTAATTCATCATTTCCAGAACCACTCATTACAAATAGCAACAAAATATAAAATTCCTTATATCAATTATACAAAAAAAAAGGGAAAATGTCAAAAAATAGCCCTTTTTTAACATTTTTTTAAAAAAAGAAAAAACTGAGATATCAAATCCCAGTATCTTCTATTTTTGAAACAAATTATCCTAGTATTCAATTTGGATTCCTGGAGACATTGTTGAAGCAACAACAACCTTTTTAACTAACTTACCTTTAACACCAGTTGGTTTGTTATCTTCAATAGCTTTTAACAAAGCTTGAACATTTTCAACTAACTTAGCATTATCAAATGACATTTTTCCAACTAATGCGTGAATGTTTCCAGTCTTATCTAGTCTAAATTCAATTTTACCTTTCTTAGTTTCTTCAACTGCTTGTGCGATATTTACAGCAACAGTTCCAGCTTTTGGAGAAGGCATTAAACCTTTAGGTCCAAGTTGTTTAGCAACAGGAGCTAATTCTCTAATTAAGTCAGGAGATGTAATCAAAACATCAAAATCCATTTTACCTTCTTTAATATTAGCAAGAAGTGAATCATGACCTGCTACATCAGCACCAGCTTTTTTAGCTTCTTCAACCTTATCATCAGTTGTAAATACAGCAACTTTCTTAGTTTTTCAAGTTCCGTGAGGAAGAATAGTTGTAGCTCTAAGCATTTGATCATTATACTTAGGATTAGCATTAGTTTTGATAGCAATTTCAATACCTGCATCAAACTTTGCATAATTAACCTTTTTCAAAAGATCAATAGCCTCTGTTAATGGATAAGCCTTTGTCTTATCAACAAGCTTTTTAGCTTCTTCATACTTCTTTCCGTGTTTCATTGTAATACAAATAATAAGAATAAAAGTGGTTCTATCGACTTATCGTCTCCCACGAGTGATATTATAATTCTACATCAACTCCCATATTTCTTGCAGTTCCTGCAATAATTCTATATCCTTCTTCAGGAGAATTAGCATTAAGATCTGACTTTTTGAATTCATAAATAGCTTCTAAATCAGCTCTTGTTAATTTACCAACCTTCTTTTTATTAGGTTCTCCTGATCAAAGATTTTGATTAATTCTCCATTTAATAAGACCAGATGTGATAGGTGTACCGATTTCCATATCGAAAGTTCTATCAACATATACAGTTAATTTAACCTTAATTTTAACTTCGATACCACCGAATTGTCTCATTAAATCAGCAGTTTTTTCATTAAACTCTTTTGTAAATTGTCCAATATTAACTCCATTAGCTCAAAGCATAGGTCCAAGAGGTGGAGTTGGTGTTGCTTTTCCAGCAGGCACTTCAATATTCAAGATTTTTTGTACTTTTGCCATTTTTAACAAACCTTTTAAATAAATAAACTTTTTAAATAATCTTTTGCATGGTGATATTTATCGTAAGGCATCTGTATCAACCAATATTGACCATTAACAGTCACTCACATAATCACCAATTTATTTTTATAATCTGGAAGATTAATAAAGCTTACCTTATCCCCAAAGAGCTGATTTTTAACCAATTCTGCATCAGAAGTTATCTCATAAATATTTCCTCACAACTTCTGAACTGTTGTTTTTAGAAAAGGTTCTTTAGCAAATTTAGAATAATAGAAACCTTTGTAATCTTTCAAAATATATTCCGGTTCAAGTCCAAGAAGCTCAATACTATCTACAGCTCAGAAATATAAATCTGTTCCTGATAGGATTGTAGGACCATTACCACCCATATATGAAGTTGATCCAGCTGAAGCATTCTGGAAACTTCAATTACTTGTTACAGCTTGATTTGCATCATTCCAAGCTGAAATATCTGAGAAAGAATCTCATTCATTATCAAAACGATTTTCACGGAACTGTATTTTTCCATCACCTAACACCGTTGAATTTCATGTAGAATCCGTAGCAAATGTATTCATACTCTGGGTATCAACCTGAGCACGTTTTTCTGCTACGGTAGTCCTACTTCACGATGCAGGAATAGAACGTAATGTTCCAAAAATCGCTGCACCTTTAACTTGATAAAATAACGAATAAACAACTATCAAGCTAAAGAAGAGCACAACCATTGATAAAGTAACCAGCCTTTTTTCTCTTTCCATCTGCAATGGTGTAGTATAAAGATTAATTTGCTAGTTCTATTTGATCAATAGCAACAGCCACTGGAGTCAATCTTCCTAACATTTCAACATGAACAACAGCTAATCACTTATCAGAATCTAACTCCTTAATATTTCATTTCATTCACTTAAAGTCTCCTTGTTTCAACAATACAACATCTCAAACCTTGTATGGAATAGTTAACTCAGATCTTTCTTGAGATTGAGTTATTTGATCCATCATTTGTTGATATTCTTGATCTGAAAGAGGGATTGGTTTTGTTTCAGCACCAACAATCAATCTAACACCTGGTGTATTTCTAACAACATACCAAATCTTATCATTCATTCTTGACTTAAAGAATACATATCAAGGATAAAGCTTCTTTTGTTTAACAATCTTCTCTCCTTTTTTAATTGAAGCTTCATTAATCATAGGACATAGATAATCAATTACGTCCTCAGATAATCCTTGTTTATTTACTCTTTCTTGTAAGTTTTCAATTACAAGAGCCTCTTGTCCAGAGGTTACACTTAAAACGTATCGTTTAAAGTTTTTATCTTCAATTTGTTTTTTTATTTCATTAGTATTGTCTCTTTGCATATTTATTTTTTAAAGAAAGAGATAAAAATTATTCAGCTAATTCTCAAGCAACTTCTTCAGCTACAGGTTCTGCAGTTGCTTCATCTACAGTAGTTTCTTCAACAACAGGTTCATAATCAAATGTTATACCACTATCTCCTGTATTTTCACCATCTACTACAACATCAGCATTTTCATCATCTACTACAACTTCTGCTCAATTTGTCATAGATGCATAGAACATCTTATAACCTTCAGAAAAGATTGTATCACAAATGATAAAATAAATTCATGCAATTAACACTAAACCGAAGATAGCTCCAGTTAGTTGGGCAAATTGTTTAACAGTTGGGAACTTAAGTTTCTTAACAGTATCCAAACTATCGTAAATAAAATCCAACATTTTTTCCAAACGGCAAAAAATAAAATCAAGAACATATTAGTAATTTAGACTAAGATTGCAAGCAGAATAACAATAAAATTTCATATTTTTTATAGCTTAATTATCTAGTAGTTTTTTATTAGATTGTCTCCACTTTTCAACCATGCTATCATCTCAACTTAGAAGTTCTTCAGGGACTTTCATTCAAAAAACCTCCAATGGTCTTGTATAATTTGGAGCTTCTAAATTTTTCATATTTTCCTTCATTGAATAACTTTCATCTATCCAACTCCCCTTCTCCTTTATAACTCAAGGGATAAGTCTAACAATAGACTCAATCATAACCATACTTGGAGTCTCTCATCAAAGGACAATAAATTCACCCATTGATATTTTTCTGAAAGCATCTGGATATTTTTTTGAAAGATAAGATTCACATCTATAATCAATTCACTCATACCTTCCACAAATAAAAATAATATGCTCTTTTTTACTTAATCAATAAGCTATTTTTTGATTAAAAACTTCTTTAGAAGGTGCTGGAAATAAAATAACAAAATCCTTATCAACAATATCATACTGCTCTATTATATTTTCAACACAATCAACAATAGGTTTTGCTTTTATCAACATTCAATCTCCTCATCAATATATTTGATCATCTATTTGTTGATGCTTATCTTCACAGAATTCTCTTGGATTATGTAATGAAAAATTAAGAATTCATTTTTCTTGAGCTTTATCAATCAATGAAGTCTTTAAAAAACTTTCAAATATTTCAGGGAAAAGCGATACAATGTGAAGATACATAAAAACCACATAAACTATAAATTAAAAACATAAGTAATCATTCTACCTTGATTTTCAATAAAAAAACAGCATAAGTACAGTAACTTTTACATTAGCTATATCCATGAAAGATTTAACAAAAATATGAACACTATTAGCTTTTTGTGCTATTCTTGCTTGATGTAATACTCCTTTTTGAGAGATTAAAACACCATTCAATGACGTGGAGAAAACACCAGAATATCAACAAGCAAAACAACAAATTAGCTCATGAGTAGAATACATATGAGATAAAACTAATGAATTTATTGAAAGCAATCCACAAGCTCAAAAGCTTCGTGATGCAGCAAATGAAAAAATAGATACCCTTACTGAAGAAGCTAAAAAGCAATATGAAAACGCTAAAGAAAAAGCAATAGATATTTGAACAAAAGCTCAAGAAGAAGCTAAAAAACAATACGAACAAACAAAAGAATCTGCAAAAGAATCAATAAAAGACGCTATAAATAAGAAAGTTGATGAAGCTTTTGATAAAATCTAAAATAACTAAAAATATATTATTTAATATAACCGATTCCTATGTTTTTCTCGTTTATAAATCTATGATGTAATAAAAATTTAGTAGACACACAATACCTTTTGTGAAAGATTTTAGAAAAATATTCAAAAGATTTTCAATATACAACAGATCCATTTTCAAAAGAAACAGAAATCGTTTTTCTTAACACCTGTTCTTTCGTTTCATCATGAAGAGATGAAATGTTTGAAACAATAGAAAAACTAAAAAAAAGAAATAAAAAAATCTGTATTATCTGATGTTGAGTTCAATACTTTGAATACCTAGCAATAAAGAATAATATTTCAGATGAAGAAACAGAAAAATGGGAAAATCTAAAAAAAGATAAAAGCATCTCTTTCTTATCTTGGAAAGAAGTAAGTAAATTCACTCCAGAACTTATAAAAAAACCTAACAATACTTTTTGTAACGACTTTGTACGACCAGAAAGTGCTAGAGCATATACAAATATCGATCTATGATTCGAATATATAAAAATTGCTGAAGGATGTAATAATCATTGTAGTTTTTGCATTATTCCACAAATTAGATGACCTCAAAAATCTCTTCCAAAAGAAGCAATTATTAATGAAGCAAAAAGACTAATAAAGGAATGAACTAAAGAGATTATTCTCCTAGCTCAAGACACAACAAGATATGGTATAGATTTATATAAGTCACCACAACTCTTCGAATTACTAGAAGAACTAGATAATCTAAAATGAGATTTCAAATACAGAGTACTCTATATGTACCCAGACATCTTAACAAAAAAACATTTAGAAAAATTAACTACTCTAAAAAAGTTTATTCCATATTTTGATCTTCCTCTCCAACATTCTTCACCTAAAATCCTTAAATCAATGTGAAGATTTTATGATCATAAAATGACACTAGAACTACTAAATTTCATCAAAGATAACTTTGAAGAATATTATATTAGAACGAACTTCATTGTTGGATTTCCTTGAGAAACACAAGAAGATTTTGACGATTTAATATCATTTATAAAACAAGATTTCTTCAATAACATAGCATTATTTGAATATCATGATGAAAAGTTATCAGAGTCTTCAAAACTACCAAATAAAGTAGATGATAAAACCGTAAGAGAAAGATTCTTAATAGCCAAAAAACTCGTTGATAAATTGCTTAAAGATAAAGAAAAAAACAGAAAAAATAAAGAATATACAGGAACCATTTCAGATATATATCTAACAAAGAACAATACATATGAACTAACAATTCGTCCAACCATCAATTGTCCAGAAATTGATAACGAAGATAAAGTTAGTTTAGAAAATGTTTTAGAATCATATGATTGAGAGGAATTAGATATCTGAAGTAGAGTTAGATACATCAATACTTAATGTTCTTGTTTTATTAAGCCGAATAATTATCTTCTCTTAAAGAATTTACAATAAATATCTTTCAATGAGTAAAATTAGAAACTTCTGTATTATAGCACATATCGACCATTGAAAATCAACATTAGCTGATAGAATGCTTGAAATAACCTGAACTATCAGAAAATTAGACCATTCTCAAATGCTAGATCGTATGGATATTGAACAAGAAAGAGGTATCACAATCAAGCTTACACCAGCAAGAATGCAACGAAAAGGATATGATTTAAATCTTATCGATACCCCAGGACACGTTGATTTCCAATATGAAGTATCTCGTTCTTTAGCTGCTGTTGAATGAGCAATTTTGCTTATCGATGCATCTCAATGAATCCAAGCTCAAACACTCTCAACACTCTACCAAGCAATCGATCAATGATTAGATATTATTCCAGTACTTAACAAAATAGATTTACCAGCTGCCAATCCAGAAAGAGTTTCAACTGAAATAGAAAATGTAATAGGAATCCCTAGAGAAGAAATTATCTGTGTTTCAGGTAAAACATGAGAAAATGTAGATAAAGTATTAGATGCTATCATAGAAAGATTCTCATCACCTGAAGAATTCAAAGAAAAAAATCCAAAAAAATTCAATATTAACGCATAAAAAAATAAAGACAATTCTCTTGCAAAATAATAATTTTTGAATATTATAGCACCATAAATATTTTGGTGCTATTTTATTTCCTAACATAATTTAATAATGGCTAAACTAACAAAGAAAGAACGTATTGCTCAAATAGAAAAACAACTTGCTTCATTAAAAGAAGAATATCAAACAAAGAAAGCAAAATGGGAAGATCAAAAAGCTCAAGGAGAAAAAATTAAAAACCTCCAAAAAGAAATAAAAGATCTAGAACATCAAGCTCAAATAGCAGAAAAGCAAACAGACTATAATAAAGCTGCAGAAATTCGTTACAATACTCTACCTGAAAAACAGAAAGAATTAGCAGAACTAGAAAACAAAGAAGCTGAAAACGAAATACATAACGACGTTGTTGAAGCAGAAGATATTGCAACAATAATTGCTAAATGGACTTGAATCCCTGCATCTAAACTAGTAGCAAGTGAAATAGAAAAACTTGCTGATTTAGAGAATATTCTAAAGAAAAGAGTTGTTGGACAAGATGAAGCATTACATCTTGTTTCAAATGCTATACGTAGAGCAAGAGCTGGATTAAAAGATCCTAATAGACCTATTGGATCATTCCTATTCCTAGGACCAACATGAGTATGAAAAACTGAAGCTTCAAAAGCATTAGCATCAGCACTTTTTGATGATGAAAAAGCGCTCATCAGAATAGATATGTCTGAATATATGGAAAAACATAGTGTTGCTAAACTTATTTGAGCTCCAGCATGATATGTTGGTTATGAAGAATGAGGACAATTAACAGAAGCTGTAAGAAGAAAACCATATGCAGTAATTCTATTTGATGAAGTTGAGAAAGCACATCCAGATGTTTTCAATATTTTACTTCAAGTTCTAGATGATTGAAGACTCACAGATAGTAAATGAAAAACTGTGGATTTCAAAAATACACTTATCATTTTAACTTCAAATATCTGATCAGATCTTCTACTTGAAAAAGCAAAAGATAAGAAAAAGGATACATTAACAACAGTTGAAGACATGATGCCACTCCTCCTTCAACATTTTCGTCCTGAATTCTTAAATAGAATTGATGATATTATTCTCTTCAATCCATTATCAGAAAATGAGATTAAATGAATTGTTGATATCCAATTGAATAACTACTTAAAAGAATTATTAAGCTCAAGAGAAATAAAGATTGAATTAACAGATAACGCTAAAAAATTTATTGCTTCAAAAGGATGGAATCCTCAATTCTGAGCAAGACCATTAAAAAGAGCTCTACAGAATTATTTACTAGATGAATTAGCTCTAGAAATTATTGAAGGTAAAATAAAAAACGGAAGTACTGTTTCCGTTGATCAAAAATGAGAAAAACTAACCTTTAAAGAAAAAGACTAGAAGAATAAAGCATTAATTAATTCAATAGCTCTTCATTGATTTAAAAAGTAAGGAGAAGTAGCAACAGTTACAATCTTAGCAGATTGAATAAGAGTCCTTGTTTTCTTTAATGTTCATTCAACATCTATTATTCACATCTTCTCCTCCCAAAAATCTAAATCAATATCTAAAAGATAATCCATATGTGGTTTATTAAAACATAATAATCATTGTTCTGTTCTTAATTGCTTTACTTCATTTACTATTCAGCAATTTACTGCTGGAATAATAAAATTTCAGACATTACAACACTGATTAGTAAACTGAATAACATCTTCCCAAGTTTCACCTTCTAGCTGGAATTTATTTTCATTCATATCACTATGTTGATCAATATGAAGTAAATAAATTCCTTTTTTTAATACTCATTTAAATATTTCTCTTCGCCAAAAAGCATAAGCATGATTATGATTATCAAAAATATAGACAGGTACTCAATCTTTTTCAAAACAATAAAAAGAATCTAATCACAAGTATTCTTGTAACTTTCATTCATTATTAACTTCAGAAAAAACCGATAACTTTCCTAAAGCAATTCATTGATTTTTTAATTGATCATAAGAAATATCTTTCAAAAAAGGAACCCAAAGTTGATGTTCTTTATCATATGGATACGAAAAACAGTTATTTCAAACATCTCATTTTAAATAGAATCCACCATAATCTAACATCAAAATTAATTAACGATTTAAATCCCAATCAATTGGTTCTTTTCAATTCTTTATAAGATAATTGTTACATGTAGAGAATGGTTTACTTCAAAAGAATCCCCTATTAGCAGAGAATGGAGAAGGATGAGCAGACTTGATAACCAAATGTTTAGTAGTATCAATTAACTCCTCTTTCTGTTGTGCAAATGCTCACCATAGAATGAAAACTAATCACTTTTTTTCATCTGAAAGTTTCTTGATTACAGCATCAGTAAAAATATGCCATCATGCATCTTTATGAGAATTTGGTGTATCTTTTCTAACAGTTAACCCTGCATTTAATAATAAAACTCATTGTTTTGCCCATTTCTCTAAATTTCAACTCTCGGGAGGTTCTATTCAAAGATCAGACTTTAACTCTTTATAAATATTTTTTAATGAAGGTGGGATCCTTATTCCTGCAGGAACAGAAAAACTTAACCCATGTGCTTCTCATTCTCCATGATAAGGATCTTGTCAAAGAATAACCACTTTAACTTGATCAAATGGTGTTAAATTAAAAGCATTAAAAATATCCTTTCCTTTAGGATAAATCGTATATCATAAACTAATTTCATTCTGCAAAAATTCCTTTATTTTTGGGAAATAAGGTTTAGAGAATTCATCATCTAATATTTTTTTTCGAGACTCCTCAATTATTACGTTCATCAAATAGAAAATTATAATCTAAAGTACTTCAATCTTTCACTGATCTTTTAATAGTTTTTCAGGGACTTCTCAACTTTTTCTTCCCAATGAAATAATAGCAAAAGGAACGACATTTTCAGGTAATTTAAAATGCTCAGAAATCTTTTTCATCTCAACTTCATGAGGATATAATCCAAGCCAAACACTACCTACTCATTTTTCATGAGCAGCTAACAAAAAATTCTGAATACTTGCTCACATATCCTGTTGAACAAACTCAATACTTCTTACTTTATCCTTATCAAAACAAGCTAGCACAGCTCATCAAGCACTAGGAAGCATTTTTCAAAACTCCATAACTTCGGACAAGAAAATACGATCTTCTTTTTTTGAAATAATATAATACTTCCAAGCTTGCTCATTGTGAGCAGAAGGAGCATATAATGCATAACGGAGAAGCTCTTGTATTAATGTAACATCAAGTTCTTCATCTAAATAATTTCTAATAGATCTACGAGTAGTAATAGCGGTTAAAGTATCCATAGTGATAATAAAAGGTAAAAGATTTTATATTTTTTCATATCTCACATTTTTATTAATTACATGAATAAGTTTCATTTCTTGCTTCGTTAATACAAAATCAAAAACGTTATAATATTCTTTAAGCTGTTCTATATCTAAAGCTCATGGAAGAGCAATATTTCAATCCTGAATCTGCCATCTTAGTACAATCTGAGCAGGAGTTTTCTCATATTTCTCAGCTAATTTCTTAATCGTTCCATTAGAAAATAATTCATCCGCATGTCATGTACCACCTAGAGCATACCAAGATTCGAGAATTGTTCAATACTTTTTTAAATGTTTTTTCAAATCAGTATTCTGATAAAAAATATGGTTCTCATTTTGAACTACAGCAGGTTTAATCTTAACCATTGAATACATCCTATCAAACTCCTTATTTGTATAATAATTAGAAATTCAAATAGAACGAATCTTTCACTCTCCTACAGCTTTTTCAAATGCATGATAAAGCCCATTATCATTAGCTCAAGGCTGATGAATAAGCATAAGATCAATATAATCTAATCACAGATTTTCTAATGAAATATCTACTTCTTTATTTGGATCAGAATAATTAGAAGGAACAACCTTAGTTGTAACAAATATATCCTCTCTTGCTACCAATCACTCATCTATCGCTTTCTTTATACCTCTTCAAACTCATAGTTCATTATCATAAGCTCTCGAAGTATCAATAAGACGATATCATATTTTTAAAGCCGCATAAACTAAATTTTCAGCCTGTTGATTATCAAGAGCCCATGTTGAAAATCAAAGTGCAGGAATTGTATTTCAATCTAATAAGTCATAATCAGCAACAAAATAATCTTTATAAATCAAATCAGCAACTTCTTTTTCTCATTTACTGATAAGGTCATTGCTCCTCTTTAACATAAGCATAATCCATCACCTCTTTTGGTCAACTAACGGCGCAGAAATATCATCAACAATTCAAAGCTTATGTAACACTTTTAATGATTTCTTATAATATGGATCTCATCAATAAAACTCATCTCACCAAATAGATCTTGTTAAGATAACAGAGAATTCTCAAAGAGTAACTGAATCTGATGGTCTAAATTTTTTAACATTCTGTCCCATTAATCAAAACTGACATGCTTGTTTAATACCTAATTGAAGATGAGGATCAGCACTATCAATATCATCAAATTCACAACTCGATGAAGTATCGGGAACCTTATGTAAAACATTAGAAGAAAAATTACTCATCATTTTCGCTAATTGAGCTCTTGTAACATATCAATTTAAATTAGCTTGTTCTATTGTTGGTTGTGAAGTTATTTCTGCTTGATAAGCCCACTGATAAGCCATTTCTAACTCTTTTACATCATCAAAGGGAACCTCTTTTTTTAAAAAAAGATCTTTATTTACAAAAAAAGCAACACCTAAAAGGATACAACATAGAAAGATTATCACAATAGTTTTGCTTCTCATGCAATAAACCTCCACCAATAAATAAAAAGACAATTAACTAATAAAATATCTATTTATTTTTTTAATAACTCTCACGCTCTCTTCATCATCAACATTACATATCACCTCATTTCCTGCCTTGATTCAGGATTAGATATCTTTCACATAATTCATAACTCCTTTAATCTTTGAAGATGCCTAGAATAATATGGTGTTCATCATTCATATTCACTTCACCATATTGCCCTCGATAAAATAGCTCAAAATTGAGCTCTAGAAACCGTTCATAAAGGATTAAATTTAGAAGTGTTCTGTCCCATTAATCACAATTGACAAGCCTGTTTAATATAACTATTCAAACTTGATCATGTTTGAAGATCATCAAACTTACAAGATAAAGAATAATCAGGTGTTTTCTTCAAAACATCTATTGAGAAAGTTACAATCATTTTAGCCATAGCTTGCCTTGTTAACAATCATCACAGATTAGCGTTATTTATCTTCTGAGTAGTTATTCAATGAGAATAAGCCCAATTATATCAATCAATTACTTCCTGAGAAAACATAGCCATTTCTTTAATTCATGATCCATCTGCATAAATAGTTATTTCAAATACTCATATTGTTGAATCATCCAAAAAATCAGAAACAATAATACGGAATTTTCATTTTCTTAAAAAGACTATTCAATTACTATAAACTGTTTTTCAATGACCATCTTTACTAAATTCTCACCATCATCAATTAGCTAACTTTACATCTCAATCTCACAAAACATTTCAATTTTCCTCAACAGAAACTAAGTATACGCCATCATAATTATTCATTACCTCTCAATCTTTAACAGCTGTAATCGTTAAAGAAAGTTCTTGATTAACTTCCGCCTTATCTGAACCTACCTCCAATGTAAAAAAATCTGGGATATCAACTAAGTTGGCAGCCCTTACATTTCAAAAAAACAATAACAAAATGAATAAAAAGAAAACCTTCTTCATAAAAGCAAATCTAACAAGTTAAAGAATCTTCTTCATATCAAGCAACTTCATCATCTTCATCTCAAACTATAGATCTATAGATTGCGCTTCTAAAGAACTCCTTAGAAGCTCTTATCTTTTTTTCAACCATCATACGATTTACTTTTTTCTCAGCCTCTGCTATTCAATATGCTTCATTAGACATACACTATAAATATTTTTAATAAAACAGTAATAATATAAGAAAACGACACATTAATTTCAATAAGTTCTATCAAACAAAACAAAAAAAAGGATACTAAATTAACTTTAGTATCCTCTATTATTATTCCATTACAGATTTTCTATATTTTGATATACTTCTCTCATTCTTTCTCCTTTTGGCAAAATATTCAAACACATTCATTAATCCCTCACTATTGAAACATCTCATTTTTTGAATTCAACTTGTTGTCTCAACAGGTAAGAACACTTCATGAGTTTGGAAATGTCTTTTCAATAAATCATTATGAGTAAGTGATTTAATATAATCCTTCGCATTTTTAGTCTTTGTTGTCGCTTTTATAACATCAACAAAACAGTAGTAATATTCTCATCTATGGAATACCTTTCTACATTTTATTCAATTACAAGGTACGTAAACTGTTGTCATTTTAATCTAAATAAGGAATTAAATTTTTGTTTTTATTTTTTAATATTAAAGTATTTCTCACTTCTCATAAACATTAACCAAGCCCATTTTCTAATTTCTATCCTATCTTCAGGATGATCAATTTGGGTCATTATTCATCGCTCCTTTAATCATGCTAAATGTGCTGCATAATATGGCGTTGATGGTAATTTTCATCGTAATAATCTACCAAAAATTGTTCAGAATTGAGCCCTTGTTACATATTTATTAGGCTGGAAGTAATTCATATCAATTCACATTAGTCACAATGCACAAGCTTTCTCTGCATAATCTTTAATCTCTTGAGATTCCCAATCATTTGCTCAATCTTTCCACTTACATTGTTTTGGAAGCTTCTCAGGTAGTTTCCATCATAGAACATTAACAGCATAATTAACTACCATCTTTGCCATATGTCATCTGATAACATAATCATCAGGCATTGCTGCTTCTCTTGGAGCTAATGTTGTAATATGATATTTGTATGCATATTTATAAGCATCCATTTCCTCTTGAGTCCATGAACCATCTCAAGGGATTATATCTCATGTTTCATATTGAGTACCAGAATCTATATCTCAAGTTCATCAAGTTTGAGTATCTGCAGATCCATGCTCTTGATCTTTATCTTCTTTTGGAATAATTCTTCCTCATCAAGCAGCTGGTGTTGGCTCAACAGGTTTATCTTCTCATACCTTCCATAATGCAGTAAACTCAACTACTCATCATGTCGCAAGATTATAAACCTTTCATTGATCTGCATAATAATTTCCGAATTCATCTATCCATCATGTAAATGTATATCAACTTCTTCTGAAACTATTAGCATGTAAAATTCATGTTAAATCATAAGCAAACTCTTGATCTTGCATTGTTCAATCTCATTCATTTGGTTGGAATCTAACAACATACTTATTAGCTATAGCATTAATTCTTACCGTAGCATTATGAGCTCATACTGTTACTGTAAACGCCTTAACTCTCTCTCCACCTTCAAAATGATAACCTTCTTTTGCATATCATGTAAATACTACTTCAGTACCATAATCAAAAGTTCATCATCATTCGATACGTTCTAGTCATACTCATAACTCTGGAGTTAATGTATATTGGTTGATTGTATATGTTGCCTTATAAGTTGCTCAAGTAACTACAGTTACAAGATTAGGATTCCATCAATTGAAAGTATATCATTCTTTTGTTGGATCATCTGGTTTATAATTTGCAACTGTTGTTCAATACTCAACTTGTTTACTAGTTATTTCACTATCGTCATCATTTAAGAATATAATTCGATATTTATTTACTATCTGTAAATAAGTTGCAGTATAAACTTGAGGACCTGTTACATCTTGTACAGCAGGATTCCATCAATTGAAAGTATAGCTATAATGAGCATCTCATTCTCTAACTGGATCTCCTGCTCAATATATTGGATGAGTTCCATATTCTAACTCTTCAGCAGGTTTTAAAATTATTCAATCCCAATCTTTCCAAATAATAGTATACTTATTCACTGTTGAATTAAATTGAGCTGTATATGTTGAACCTGTTGTTACCGATACTATAGCAGGACTCCATTCATTATTAAATGCATACGAATATTGAGCAGTAGCAGTCTTAGTTGGCGTCACTCAACTATATTTAGGAGTTGAACCATATGCTACCTGATCAGTTTTTAACGTATTTCAATCTCAATCTTTCCAAATAATTGTATATTCATTAACAGTAGAATCAAATTGAGCCATGTAAGTAATATCACCAGTTACAGACTGTACTGCAGGACTCCATGTATTATTGAATATATACGTATATTGAGCTGTAGCTGTTTTAGTTGGTGTATTTCCATCATAAACAGGAGTTTGTCCATACTCTACTTTTTTAGTCTTTAAAGTATTTCAATCTCAATCTTTCCAAGTAATTGTATATTCATTAACTGCTGAATTAAATTGTGCTGTATATGTAGCATTTGCAGACACAGTTTGTATAGCAGGACTCCATGAACCATTAAATGTATACGTATACTGATCTGTTGCTGTCTTAGTTGGTATTGTTCAAGTATATGAAGGCATATCACCATACGCTACTTGTTCTGTCTTTAATATTTTTCCATCTCAATCTTTCCAAGTAATTGTATATTCATTAACATCACCATCAAATACTGCTGTATAAGTAATATCACCATCAACTGCCTTTATACTAGGACTCCATCATTTAAATGTATATGTATGTTCTGGTGTTGCAGTTTTAGTTGGTGTTGCTCAACTATATTCAGGAATATCTCCATACGCTACTTGTTCTGTCTTTAATGTAACTCCATCTCAATCTATCCATGTGACAGTGTATTTATTAACATTTGAATCAAATTGAGCCGTATAAGTCATATCACCAGTTACAGATTGTACTGAAGGACTCCATGTATTATTGAATATATACGTATATTGAGCTGTAGCTGTTTTAGTTGGTGTTGCTCAACTATATTCAGGCATATCACCATACGCTACTTGTTCTGTCTTTAATATTTCCCCATCTCAATCTTTCCAAGTAATTGTATATTCATTAACTGTTGGAGTAAATTGTGCTGTATAAGTTACACCCGTTTTTACCGTTGTTACTGTAGGCTCCCAAACATTATTAAATATATAAGTATATTGGGCTGTTTTTGCTCTTGTTGGTGTTGGACCTGTATATGCAGGCAAAACTCAATACTCTACTTGATCAGAGCTCAATTCTGTTCAATCATAGTTATCCCAAGCTACCACGTATTTATTAATTATTTCATTATATATTGCAGTATATTCAGTATTCCCATGTATTGGTCATTTATCAGGAGACCAATCTTTAAACGTATATGAATACTGAGCATTTCATGTCTTTACTGGAGTCGATCAATTATAAGAAGGAGTTGATCAGTATGGAACATTTTCATCTGTTTCCAAAGTTGTTCCATCATGATTCTTCCATAGCACTGTATATGTTCTAATTATAGGATCAAAATCAGCCACATATACTTGATCAGATACAACTTCTCAAGTTGAAGGATTCCATCATGCAAATACATAATCATATTGAGGATCTGATGCTTTAGTTGGAGTTATTCAATCATAAGATGGAATTGATCAATAGACTACTCATGTATCAACTTCCAATACTGTATTTCAATTTTTCCATGTTATTGTATAAGTCATAGGAACTTCATCAAATTGAGCTGTATATATAATTGTTCCATGAACAGGTGAAACTACAGGATCCCATCATTTAAATTCATATCTATATTGTGCTGTTGCTGGCTTAGTAGGTTCAGCAGAATCATAACTTGGAGTTTCTCAATAAGGTACATTTGCATCTGTTTCTAAAACATCTCCATTCCAGTTTTTCCAAGTTACTGAATATGTTCTAAGTGTTCATGAATAAGTTGCTGTAAATGTAACATCTCACGTTATTTTACTAACAACTGGAATCCATCATACAAATTCATAGGTATATTGTTCATTATCTGATTTATCTGGATTTACTGGTTTTTCTATATTTTCTCGTAATGTTCAATAAGCATATTTTTGTGCTGGTTGAATAACACTAGATCCATCATCATCAACAAATGTTACATTATACATATTAACTATTTTCTCAAATGTTGCCTCATATGTAATATCTCATGTTACAGCAGAAATTCCAGGTATCCATCATATATAACTATATGAATACTGAGCATCTCATGTCTTTTCTGGAGTTGATCAAGTATAAACAGGCATTACTCCATATTCAACCATTCAACTTTGTAATTCTGTTTCACCATTTACAAATCTAACAGAATATTTTCTCTTATTTGATTTATATACTGCTGTATATGTAGTATCTCCATGGATTGCTCAAACAGCAGGATTCCATCAAATAAATTCATAATCAAATTCATCAGTTGATCAACTAGTTGGTATTCATCCAAAATCTCCAGTTGTTCAATATACTACTCATGTATCTTCTCTTAAAATATCTCAATTACTATTTTTCCAAGTAATAGTATATGTATTAACTTGAGATGTATATGTTGCAACATATGTTGCATCTCCTTCAACAGGAACTACCTCAGGGCTCCATCATGAGAAAGTATATGAATACTGAGCATCTCATGCCTTTTCTGGAGTTCATTTATCATAACTTGGAGTTGTTCAATATGGTACATCTGTATCAATTTCCAATATCGTATCATCTTCATCTAACCAAGTAATTGTATATTTATTATCATCTGAACTGAACTTAGCAACATAAATAGTATCTCTTGTTACTCAAGTTAACTCTGGAGTCCATCAATTAAATGTATACGTATGTCCGGCATCTGAAGGCTTAGTTGGAGTTTCTCAATCATAAGATGGAATTGATCAATACTCAACTCATGAATCGACTTCCAAAGTTTCTCCATTTCGGTTATTCCATGTTACAGTAAATTTTCTAAGTGTTGCTGTATATGTTGCAGTATAAGTTATATCACCTGTTACTGATGATATTTCAGGAGTCCATCATGCAAAACTATATTCATACTGTTCAT
>JAEEGL015210658.1_pt1 | contig 17910 bp, 16 predicted proteins | sample 9134231 | NCBI WGS metagenome assembly JAEEGL01 (sample SAMN16246548, study PRJNA631951) | gut metagenome | biome: gut microbiome; feature: rumen; material: fiber-attached | host: Bos | place: Iran: Karaj | collected 2018-10 | reverse complement strand
TCTTTTGCTTTTAACAGCTTATTATTTTCATATCTTGCATAGTGTCCAGTTGCAATATAATCCGCTCCAAGTTTTAATGCTTCTTTAACGAATAAATCAAACTTAATGTATCTATTGCATAGCATATCAGGATTTGGTGTTCTTCCTCTTTTTAATTCTTCTAAAAAGTAAGTAAATACATAATCCCAATATTCTTTAATAAAGTCTATTCTTTTTAGTGGAATACCAAGTTTGTCACATACTTCTTTTGCATCATTATAGTCTTTTTCTTGAGGACAAATATTATCTTCAGTAATACTCATGCCTTCTACATCATTATTAATTGTTGAATCCCAATTACGCATGAAAAGACCTATAACATCATAGCCTTGTTTTTTTAGTAGATATGCCGAAACAGCGCTATCTACTCCTCCACTCATTCCAACTACCACTTTTTTCATAAACATCACGTGGTTATTATAACACATCTTTACTTAATTAAAAACGAAAACAAACTAAGTAGCTTATTTCCAATTAAAAAAATAATTACTTCATTTATAGTTAATCCGATTAATAATATTATCAATTTTTTTATCTGAAGACAGATAAAGCGAAAATCTTTATTTTTTTTAAATAGTTCTTTCACGATATTATTTGAACAAAATAATAGTAATGTAATTAATATGATATAAAAAAGTTTGGTAATAAGTATGAAAAATATGTAATAAATTAGCTTTTTAAAGCTAAAAACGTCTAAATAGTATAAATATACCATTGATACAGACATTCCTTCTAAAAAGATGCTAAAATACCCAAAAATAGGTCCTATCATTAGGCAACTTAATATGATGCATATTGCTGGTATTATTATTCTGTAGTAGTTAAAATGATATGAATAATCTTTTATTAAATTAGTCATGTTGCTATAAAAGTAAATTTGTCCAAACTTTATCCCAAAAAGTAATATAATCAATGCTAATGATAGAGTATATTTATTCTTTTTTAAGCTTGTCCAAAGCATAATATCACCAATAAAGTATATTGCAATATACTAAAAGATATGCTAAATTAATATTGGTGAGTAAAATGAAAAAGAAAACAAAGAAAATCTTTGCTTGGGTAATGTTATTAGTTATGGTATTAAGCGTAGTTGCTGGTCTATTAGCTTACATTATTAAATAGATAAGCTAAAAGATCAATAAACTTATTAGCAAATATAAATACTATTGTGCATGCTCCAATAATAAAGGGTCCAAATGGGACTTCTTTTTCTTTGGATAAATATACTTTTAATAATGAGTAAGGTAGCGCTAAAAATGTCGATAGTATTAAAGCACATAATCCAAGTCTTATTCCTAATATTAATCCAATAAAGAAAGCAAGTTTTATATCACCACCACCAAGTGATTCTCTTTTAAATAAATAGTCCCCTAGTTTCTTTATAAGAATCATTACAATAAATAGACATAAGCCAGATAAGACAGAAAAAAGTGTAGTTTTTAGTCCAAATACAAATATTTGATAAATAATAACAATAACTGATGATACTACAAGTGGAGAATCTAAAATAATAAAGTAATTAAAGTCACTAATAAATATTAGTACATTTAATGAAAATAATAATAAGCAAACAACTAACTCATAATTTATTAGAGTATCTTTTCCATATAATAGATATGCTACACAAAATAATATACCAGTAAGGATTTCAATAAATGGATAAAAAAGAGCAATACTTTTTTTACAGTAACGACAACGCCCTTTAGTTGAAATAAAAGATATAATTGGTATTAGATCATACCATTTTAAGCTATGCTTACATTTAGGACAGTAACTTCCAGGTTTGATAATTGATTTATTTTTAGGAAGTCTAGTGGCTACAACACCGTAAAAAGAGCCGAAAACAGCTCCAAATGCAAATATAAATAAATAAATAATTGCTTTCATAGTAATACCCCCTACTACTTAGATACCATCATACATTCCGAACATTGGAATAATTACAGATAATATTATACCACCAACAACTACAGCTAGTACAGCTATCATTATTGGCTCGATAAATGATTTTAAATTGTTAACTATATTTCGATGCATTTCTTGATAATATTCACTAACTTTTTGCATCATTTCAGCTAATTCACCAGTTGACTCACCAGTTACAATCATGTAGTATGCTACTTCTGGAATAGCCCATTGATTTTTAAATGATTCTGATATTTTATTTCCTTTTACAATATTGTTAATAGTATTTGTCATTATTCCTTTATAAACTTCATTGTTTGTTATTTTGCTTAAGATTTCCATTGAATTTGTAATAAATACATTGTTTTTTAATAATGATGCAAATGTCTTTGTAAATATAGTTATTTCATTATAGATGATTATATTTCCTACTACAGGTAGTTTCATTAATATTTTTTGAATAGTTATTCTAAATCCTTTAACATACTTATATAGTAATGCTAGTAATATAGCAACTACAGCAATAGCTAATATTACTAATACAGCCTTAGTCCTTATAAATGTACTTATAGAAATAATTACTTGGGTAATTTTAGGTATTTCCATTTGTGATGATTCATAGATTGAAGTAAACTGTGGGATTACCCAGATAAGAATGAAAACAATAACACCAAAGGCAAATACGGATACTATTGCTGGATATGTCATAGCACTAACCATTTGTTTTTTAGTTTTATCAATTTCAGTATAATAATTAGCCATATCATCTAATGTTTCAACAAGAGCACCAGTTGCTTCTGCAGCTTTTACCATATTTATTAATAATCCAGGAAACATATTTCCTTGCTTTTCCATTGCGGTAGAAAATGATTGACCAATAGAAAGCTCATATGATAAGGATTGCAAAGCTTTTTGTTTTGCTTTTGATTGTTTACCCATTTGCTTTGCCAGAATTTTAACCGCCTCAGATAAGGTAATACCTGCTTTTAAATATGTAGATAATTGAGTTAACCAAAATATTAAATCTTTAACACTCAATTTTGGTTGAAATAATGTACTTTTGCCCATAACAAAATTGATAGTTTCAGAGGTCTTAATTGAATATACCTCATAACCTTCAGAAACTAGGTAAGCATTTACATCAGCTTTTGAAAAACCACTCATAGTATCCTTGATTATTTTACCTTCTGGTGATTTAGCCACATAATAGTATGTATTGGGTTCTTTGCTTCTTAAAGCATTTGGATCTTGTAATTCTTTTAATAATTCATCACGTTCTTTTTCTAATTTAGCGATTGTTTTTGCATTATAACTGTATACTTTTTCTTTTGGTTTTTGTTTATCTTTAGGCTTTTTTTCAGTTGCTTCTCTTTTAGGATTAATCAATGTATATAATTTATTTACATTGTAACTTATCATTTCAAATATCATTTTTGGAAATTTAATAAAAACAAAAAGTAGCCCATTTTTAAAATTGACTATGATATAAATAATATTCATAATTGGGAATAAACGCCAATCAATTTGAGGATTAGACTTTTGGGTTTCTTCCGTCATAAGAGCCAACTCCTTATTATGAATTAAGTATAACATATAATAGTTTTAATTGCTATTGTTTTTGTAAAAAATATATTTCGTTTCATATAATATGTTAGGTGATTAATATGTTATTTGAAAGAAAAACAATTACTGAGATATTACAAACAGTTTTAAATGGTATTTCTAAAACTTTAAATATTGCAAATCAAGCAATACCAATATATAAGCAAGTAAAGCCAACTATTAATAAGTCAAAGCAAATCTTAAAGACTATTGGTACTATTACTACTAATAAGAAAACATATAGCGAATTAAGCATAAAAAAAGAAGATAAGTATAATAACTTACCTAGCTTTTTTTCTTAAATATGTTTTTAAATAAATTATAATTAGTTTATATTTTAATTTTTTAGAAAATTTTAATAATGGTATTTTTTTATAAATATTATTTATTTGTTTTAAATAAATTTCATACTGTTTTTTATTTTCACAATTATACTTTCCAACCATTATTTCTTTAAAAGAAAGATTACTTTTACCGCTTTCAAACAACATTATAGAATACAATTTGTTTTTTTCTAAAACGAGGTTTTCTTGTTTTAAATCATAACCAATCTTACAAATTGATTTTCTTGTATCCTCCCAATGATTATTTGAACAAATAATCATTTTTTTTACTTTTGGGGTGTTATTTAAAATATCTATTATTGTGTGATATCCCATTCCTGCTATGACAATTGTATCATACTTTTCTTTAATATTTTTTGTTCCATTTGTACAATATACTTTAATCTTGTTATTTAAATTATATTGATTTATGTTTTCTTTAGCGGACTCGATTACTTTTGATGATATATCACTTGCTATAATAGTTTTATTCTTTTTATTTAAAGCTAAATATATATCAAGATAAGCGTGGTCACATCCTACATCAAGAACTTTGTCATCACTATTAATTAATGAAGCTATTGCTTCTAATCTTTTACTTATTTTCATTAGTCATTTAAGAAATCTTTAAGTTTTTTAGCTCTTGAAGGATGTCTTAATTTACGTAGTGCTTTAGCCTCAATTTGTCTAATACGTTCTCTTGTAACATTAAATCTCTTACCTACCTCTTCAAGAGTATGACATGTACCATCAATTAAACCAAATCTTAGCTCTAATACTTGTTGTTCTCTTTCTTGTAATGTCATTAAAACACTTTTTATTTCTTCTTTTAATATTTCATTAGTTGCATATTCTTCAGGAGACATACTGCTTTCATCTTTTAAGAAATCACCAAGATGTGAATCATCTTCTTCTCCAATAGGAGTTTCTAATGAAACAGGTTCTTGACTAATTTTAATGACTTCTCTTACTTTATCTACTCCAATACCCATCTTAGCGGCTATTTCTTCTTCAGACGGTTCTCTATTTAGTTCTAGAGTAAGTTGTCTTTGAATACGACTCATTTTATTAATGGTTTCAACCATATGAACTGGAACACGGATTGTTCTTGCTTGATCTGCTAAAGCTCTTGTTATAGCTTGTCTAATCCACCAAGTGGCATAAGTAGAAAATTTATAACCTTTTCCGTAGTCAAATTTATCTACTGCTTTCATAAGACCAATATTTCCTTCTTGGATTAAGTCTAGAAATAATAATCCTCTACCAACATATCTTTTGGCAATTGATACAACCAAACGTAGATTTGATTCAGCTAGCATTCTTTTAGCATCTTCATTACCATTTGCTACATCAATACTTAATTTTAATTCTTCTTCTGGAGAAAGTAAGCTAATTCGTCCAATCTCTTTTAAATACATTCTAACTGGATCATTGATATTCATGTCTTTGGTGATTTCAGCATCATCTAATATGATTGGCTCGTCACCACCATCTTCTTCTGAATCTTCATTTTCACTGATGATTTCTATATTATTAATCATAAATAGATTATATAATTCGTCTAAATCATCTGGTTCAACTTCTAATCCTTTAAGACTTTCAGCAAGTTGTTCGTATGTAATATGTCCTTCTTTTTTTCCTAATTCTAATAATTCATTTTTTCTTTCTTCTAAAGTTTTAATTTCCTGCATTTTTACACTTCTTCTTTCTTTAATTCTATTATAGTATTTGCTATTTCCATTTTTTTATTGATATCTAAAGTCTCTTGCATTTCTTTTTTTAGCTGCTTTATTTTATCTTCTTTAGATATTTTTGTCAAATTACTTAAATATTTTTCAAACGTATCATTTTCTAAAGGTTCGTCTATTTCACTAATTATTTTATTAACTAATGGTTCTAGCACATTACCATTAATATATGAGATAAACTCTGCCACACTAATTGACTTATGCTTTTTATAATAATAAGTTATTTCTTGAATAAGATTACGATAATCTTTATATTTTACAAAAACGTTTGAATTTTCTAGTTTAGTAATATAGGCACTATCATTAAGTAAATAATAAACTACATGATCACATATTCTTTCATATTTAGTTATCTTATCTTTTTCTTGTTTAGTTTCCTTAATGACTTCCTTTTTGGTTTCGTTTTTGAGTTCGTCTTTTAACACTTGTAGTGGTATATCATATTCTTTGCTTAATCTATCCAAAGTAATTTCTTTTGTTAGATTATCCTTAATATCAGATACCGACTTTATTATGTCTTTTACGTAATTAATTAAATCAGCGGTATTACTTAGATTTTTGTTTTGCTTGTAATAATATAGTTTAAATTCTAAGAAGCTTTTTGCTTCATTAATTAGTCGAATAATTGATTCTGACCCTTTGTTTAATATATACTCGTCTGGGTCTTTATAATCACTTAATCTAACAACAAAAGTATCTATTCCAGCTTGTTCCAAGGCTTGTCCATTGTTTAATGTTGCTGTTTGTCCAGCTTCATCATTGTCAAGCATTAGGATTACTTTCGAACGAAGCTTTTTTAAAATATTAACTTGATCTTTGGTTAAGCTTGTTCCCATTAATGCTATTACATTTGTAATGCCAACTGAATACAGTCTAATAGCATCCATATTTCCTTCAACTATAATAACTTCTTTTTTTTGCTTAATAGATGGAAGAGCTCGATGATAATTATAAAAAATCTGGCCTTTTTTAAATATTTTAGATTCCCTTGAATTAAAATATTTAGCAAGACTTGAATTATTATATATTCTGCCTGTAAATGCTACGGGATTTCCGTCTAAATTATGAATTGGAAATATAATTCGATCGACGAACGAATCATAAATATTAGCTCCATCTACATTTATTAAACTTAATTCATTCAAATCTTGTCTATTATATTTTTTTAATAATATATTTGATAAAACATCCTTTTTAGATGGTGAAAGTCCTATATCAAAATCTTTAATGGTCTGTTCATCTAAGCCTCTATCTGCTAAATATTTTCTGGCTTTTGCTCCATCTTTAGTATTTAAATAGTTTTGAAAAAATTTCAAAGAATAATTCATTATGTCGTATTGAGTACTATTGTTAACTATTTTTTTAGAAATATTTATATTAATGTGATAACCAATCTTGTCAGCTACTATCTTTACTGCTTCAGGGAAGCTTACATTTTCATAATCTCTAACAAAAGTAAATACATTCCCGGCGGCACCGCATGAAAAACACTTATATATTTGTTTATCAGTAGAGACACTCATACTTGGAGAGTGATCTTCGTGAAATGGACAAACACCAAAATAGTTTTTTCCTTTTAAAGTTAAAGGTACATATGATGAAATAACATCAACTATATTAGCATTTAATCTTATATTTTCTATTTCTTCGTTTGATAATTGTGCCATTTTATCCCCTCTAATATTATATATTGCCCTTTTTTTGCCAATTTCCTTTATTTTTTTTAATATTTTTATAAATAATGGTAATGTTAATTATAATACCTACTATTAAAATAAGCAAATAAATCATTATATTATCACTTGTTTGAGGATTGATTTCTAAATTCTTTGGTTGGTTTTTATTATTAATAGTGTTTGATATTGGCAATGAATACTCATCTTCGTTTATAGACTCGTTTATTACTATTTGATCTATTGAATCATTTTTTATAACTGGATTTGATTCAGTTGTAGTAATTTGGGCAATTGGCATATTTTTATACTCTAAGTTAATTGGTAGTTCATCAATCACTTCTATTTCTTCATCTTTAACTGTCTTATAGTTTTCAATCCCTTTTAATTGAGATATTATATAATTTCCAAGTGGTAGTTTGAAAGATACATACCCTAACTCATTAGTATTTTTTGTAACTAATAAGTTTTTATTATTATCTATTACTCCAAAACAGGCATTTTCTTCTGGTAAGTAGTTGTTTGTATCGGTGTCCAAGTACTTTTTATTTATATTTATACTTCCTATAATGACTTCGTCATAAAGGTTAGTACTTGTTTTTTCGTTTGCTTTAATGCTTACTTGATAAGTGTTAGGATCAAGTTTCAGTCCATATGGAGCTGATACTTCTTTAATGTAATAGTCATCTACATTAAGATTATTTATATTTATTTGGCCATTTTCATCGGTTTCATATATTTCGTTATAATTATCATTAAATACTCTATATGAAGCGTTTTTAGGGCTGATATTGGCGTTATATGATAATTTATCTAAATTGCTTATACTTTTATTTATAGATAGACTTCCTTTTGGTATTTCAACGTGATAAGTTATCGATTTATTTGGTGGATTACCTCTAGAAATAAGCCACTGAGCGTCATCAAATGTATATAAAACGGATGATTTGCCATCAGTTTTATATGATAATTTAAAATCAAATGAAGTGTCACTTGGATTAATTATTAATGTATTACCTTCTATTTTTACATTACTATTATTTGAAGTGTAGTTTTCTAAAACATTATTAGTATCATTAATTATTATTGTATTTTTGTAGTTTCCTATAATATTAGTTTTAATATTTGGATTTTTATAATAATTATTAATTAGATTATTTATCTCGTTTATCATATAATCAAACTTATGAGTTTCTTCTCCTCTTAAAGTCTCAGTTAAATATACACTCCACCCTTGTGGCATAACTTCTAACCAAACTAAGTATTTTGTAACACCATACCATTTTAAATCAGTATGATTTTTATATTGATATCCATAGTAAGAAATCAATTGCATTCTTTCATATGTCTTTTTAGATACACCTAGTGTTTGCCAAGGACTATTTACTATTTTCGAATAATTGCCATTTGGATTAATAGCATATCCCGGGGATACACAGTACATATATTCATTTGTTTCTACTTTTCTTACTGGTTTAATAGAATTTGACGCTAATCTTTCTATCTTATCCATTGTTGTATAGATTCCTTCTAATGGAGTATCTAAGTAAAAGTAGTTTTCTTCTGCTAAAGTGCACATTGGTACTACTAAAAATAAAATTACTGCAAATATAATTTTTTTCATTTTTCTTCTTCCTTTCAACAAAAAAATCTCTTAAATTAATAAGAGATTTTAAACCTTATATCATATGAAAATTAAGAAAAATGTCGTTTTTTAGCGAAACAATTTATTTTTATCAAAAAGAATATGTAAAGGACTTAGTATTGTAATAGCTATTAATGCTCCTGCATAAAAACTTAAATAATTACACAGGATAGCAGATAATATACCTGTAATAATACCATATGTAATTTCTCCTTTTAAAGTTCTTGGACTATAGTTATTAATAGTAAGTATCATAATTAATTCGAAAATAACAGTGCTATTTATTAATAAATTCAAATGAGAATTAGATGTTACCACTGATAGTATTCCAATACTTAACAGATAAACAGCAGTACTAATTAAAGCAAGATTCTTTTTATAAAAGACATTTGTAAGTAATGAAATAAATGATATAATAACTAATATTAAGTTACAAGAAGATATACCCCCTACTTGTCCTTTTATTAATAAATCCATAAAAGAAAATAGATATTTGCCACTATTTTCAATAATATTATTATAATTATTTATCTTTAAAATATACATTATTCCTAATACTATTAAAGATGCTAAAGAAACTTTATTAATAATATATTTATCAAACTTTATAAAAAGAATTAGTAAAATATTTCCTAATATAAATAACCATATGGGAGTATTAATGCTACTTATCATATAAAAAAGAAGTAAAGAGATTAGATATTTATTAGGTTTTATCTTTTTCGTATGTATATAATCTAGTATGAATCCTAATAATAAACTAATAACTAAATATATTAGCGGTTTTAGAATAATAAATTTATCAGTAGTTTCTTTAGTTAAATATAATCCGTTTTTAATAATCCCAAATATGATTAAAGGAATTAAAGCAATGAATAAATATTTATAAATATAGTAAATATCTTTTTTACTGTGTAATTTCATTATTATCCTCCTTTTCAATTATTTCTTTTAGTCTAATATAAGAAGGACAAATATAATTGCATAACCCGCATTTTAGACATTTATCTTTAATACTTATACGATAATTATTATCGTTCATGGCAAGTCTTGGATCAATGTTTTTAGGACAATATTTAAGGCAATTTCCACAATTTAAACACTTCTGTTCTTCTGGTAAAACATTCTTTGTTAAGGTTATTACATCTAATTTGTCAGTTACTATTACGTTATCGATATTATTAATATTTATACCACCTAATGGTCCATTTAAATATATATTAAAACCTTCGAATTTGATTTTGATATAATCAAACAATTCTTTTATACTTACACCAATTTTTGTTTTGACGACAATTGGATTTTTTCCGTCAATATTAATTGTTATATTTTTTTCGGTGTTTCCAAAACTATAATTTACAATATGAAGCATTTTATATATTTCATTAAAGCTAATTGCCATAAAATCACTTATTTTTAAAACATCTTTAAAATATCTATCAGAAATCGGATAAATATTAGGTATTGTAACAAAGTTTAATTCTGGATAACTTCCTACTACTTTTGTAAACTTTTCGATAATTTTAGCATCAATATCTTTAACTAGAATATATATATTTTTAAATCCATACATGTCTTTAATTAAATAGAGCATATCAAGGATGTCTTGATATATTTCTACTATAACCATTTCATTATTATAAGTGTATGGATAATTATTAAAACATGTTAAAACTAAATCTTGATGTTTAAGTTCTAGTCTTTCTTTTAAGTTAGAATCTAATAATCTTAATAGTCTTTCTTTTTTATTTTCTTTATATCTTTTAATTCTTTGTTCTTTATAATTATTAGCAATAACTATAGTATTAGTTTTTGTACCTAGAATATTACATATTTTAGAGCCAGCAATAACACCAGAAATAGATGAATAATCATTATTATTAAAATATTCACCTTTAAGTACTTTATCATTTATTTTAAGAGATTTATTAATTTTTTGGGTAATAGGTAAATACACAAATTTAGGAGATAAAAACTCTAGCTTTTTGATATTAGAATGATTGTTTTTAAAAATAAACTGTTTTTGCATTTTACCTCACCTCTTTCATTATATAATAAAAATCCTTATTTTTTAAACTCATTTATAAATTTATAAAGTTCTTGGGCAACGCTCTTTGGAAGAATAGATTGTAATTCTTCTATAGATGCTTCTTTTATTTTACTTAAACTACCATACTTCTTAATTAATAGTTTTTTTCTTTCTGTTCCAATTCCTTCAATATTATCCAAGATGCTGGATATAGTTCCTTTACTTCTTATTTGTCTATGATAATTAATCGTAAATCTATGAACCTCATCTTGCATTCTTGTTAGATAGAAGAATACTCCGCTATCTTTTGGTATATCTATCAATTCGTATGTATCACCATCTAATAAATCATTAGTTCTATGCGAACTATTTTTAACTAATCCACAAACCTTGATATTTAAGTTAAGATCTTCAAGAATAGATTTTGCAGCATTAATTTGGTTTAATCCGCCATCAACTATTATTAGATTAGGAAGTTCTGTTTCATCAACCAATGCTTTATAATATCTCCTATAAATGACTTCCTTCATCATATTTACGTCATCATTTTTATCTAAACTTATTTTATATTTGCGATACTCGTTTTTATCAGGTTTTCCTTTTCTAAAGACAACCATTCCGCTTACGCTAAATGATCCAAATAAATTAGAATTATCAAATAAATCTATTCTATTAATTAAGGGAAGATTAAGAATTTTAGCTAGTTCTTCGTTAACTTTTTCTGTCTTATCATATTCTTTTTCTATTGTTTTTAAATGATTTTCTAAATTGATTTTAGCATTTAAATTGACCATGTCTAATAATTTCTTTTTATTTCCTTTAATTGGCGATAAAAATTTAGCATTTAAAACTGCACTTAATAATATAGAATTAAGCTTTTTATCAATTAATATCTCACTAGGAATTTCTCTAGTTCGATAGAAATTTGCTATATATAATTCTACTTGCTCTTCAATATCATCTAAAGTGATCATATAGTCTGTAAATGATCCTACTAATTTTCCATTTCTTATATAAAAAAATACTATAGATAAATAACCATTATTATAATAGTACGATATTACATCTCTATTCGTTAAATCTGATAATTCTATTTTTTGTTTTTCTTCTAATATTTTTAAATAATCTAATTCTTGTTTTAAATCATTAGCCATTTCAAAATTTAATGATTCAGAATAACTAGATATTTTTTCCATAATTTTATTTTTTAAAACAGCATCATTACCCTTTAAAAAGGAAAGAATTTCTTTTTCCATTTCTGATACTTTAGTTTGATCTATATTTTTCATACAATATCCAAGACATTCACCTATATGATAATATAAGCATGGCTTTTTTGGCATCTTATCACATTTTTTTAATGGATATAATCTGTTTAATAAATTCACTATTCTTCTAGCTGCATAAGCATTAGGATAGGGCCCAAATAAGACTTTCTTGTCTTTCTTTTTAATAGATAAATATCTAGATACTTTAAGTTTAGGATATGGTTTTGCAATATACTCAATATATGGATAACTCTTATCATCTTTAAGCAAGATATTATAATAAGGATTGTATTCTTTAATTAAGTTTATTTCAGCTATAAACGCTTCATCTTCGCTATTTGTAATAATATATTTAAAATCAACAATCTCTTTTACAAGTGCTGCAGTTTTACCAGTATGAATACGATTAAAGTAAGATGATAGACGCTTATGTAAGTCCTTTGCTTTTCCAACATAAATGATTACACCATCTTTGTTATACATTTGATAACTGCCTGGTAAATGTGGTACTAATTTCAACTTATCTTTAAACATCCTATCACCTCAAATCCAATCCAAACTAATACTAGTATTCTAACATATTTTTTTATAAAGTGGTATAATAAACCTAGGTGAAAAAATGACATTAGTAAAAAAATGTGAGATTGAAGTGAAAAAATCTAAGTTTATTGCATATAACTACAGTATTAATAGTGAAGAAGAAGCAAAAGTAATATTAGAAGAATTAAAAAAAGAACATAAAAAAGCAAGGCATATACCATATGCCTATAAAATTGATAATATTATAAGAAAATCAGATGATAAAGAACCATCTAATACTGCCGGTACTCCTATATATAATTTAATTATTAAAAAGAATTTAAATAATACTTTAATAGTTGTTGTTAGATATTTTGGGGGAACTTTATTAGGAGCAGGACTTCTAACTAGAAGCTATGCTAAAGCTGCTACAGAATCAACTATTTTGGAATAACTACTGTTGTAGAAATATTTGCAGTATCTAATTTTTTAGCTATTATATTTAACTCAGATTGGTTAACATTTTTATAAGTATTTATGCAATCGTCAATTATTTTATTATAATCAATAATATCGCTTTGAATCATAGATGATACTGCTTCTTTGTTATCAAAAGATAATATCATATTTGAAATACTACATTTAACCATTCTTTTTAAATAACTAGGACTTATTTCTAGTTTTTTTATTTTATCTAAAATTTTCTTTTTCACTATATCATATGCTTCTGATTCATAAGTAAAATTAACAATTAAAAAATCATCAAGTAAACTCCTTGAGGCATAAAAAGAACTTACTAAATTATTTTCTATTAATTCTTCTTTAAAATCACTTGTATTTCCAAAATTAGAATCTAATATTAATTTTAAATATATACATAACTTATCATGGGGAATTTCTTTAAATTTATTTAGAGGTATTTTTAAAGATATCTTAGCTTTTGGAATCATAACATTGTCTTTATATATATCTTCTTTTTTTAATACACGTACTGGTTCTTTTTCTTTAAGGATAGTTGGCTTTATGTACTTGTCAATTTTAATTTTTAGTAAAGTATCATTAACTATATTCATAGTTTTATTTTTATCGATATTTCCGCATACTACCAGAAACATGTTTTCTGGATGATAAAAAGCGCTAAAAATTGTGTTAATATCGTCTAGTTTGATCTTTTTAATATCAGCTACTTCTCCCGAAACTAGGTTACGATAATGAGATTTATGAAAAACGTTTTTTAAAGATTTGTAAAATAATTTAGAGTAAGGATCATCATGATCCATTTTTATTTCTTCAGTAATTATACCCCTTTCTTTACTTATAATCTCTTTTGTGAAATATGGGGTTAAAACATATGTTATTAAATGAGAAAGATTATCTTTGTAATTATTATGACCTGTAACTTCGTAATTGGTGTATTCAAACGTTGTAAAAGCGTTAATATCACTACCTAATTTATCAAAAAAATCATTTGCTCTTACGCCATTACTTTCATTAAATTTAATGTGTTCCATATAATGGGCGATACCATCTGGGACTTGATACGTTTTATTATTATATTTAAACTTAGTGTGTAATGATCCATATTTTACACATAAAGAAAGATAAAATCCGTTTAGATTCTTATTCTCCCAAATAAATACCGGCATCTTATATAAAGATGTATCATAGTATATTACTTCATCTATTCCTTTAATATTAATCTTCTTCATTAGAGTCCTCCTCTAAAGTATAAATACAATTTAGTTTTAAGTTTTTAGAAAAGTTTACTATATCATTTTTAGTAATATTATTTATTATTCTAATACGATCTATAGGAAGTTCTAATCCATCATAATAGTTAAAAATATAATTGTTTAAAAAGCTTCCAATATAGTCACATGACATCTTGACTGAAAAGATAGCACTTTTCTTAGCTTCCTTTAAATCACTATCTAAAAACTCACCATTAATCATTTCATTTAAAGCTTTTTTAATAAGTTTAATAGCAATTGGTACATTTTCTTTAGAAAGTGCAGTTTTTATAATCAATAAGCCATCAAATCTTAAATATATACACCCTACTCCATAACATAGAGAATTTTCTTCTCTTAAATATTTGAATAGTTTAGAGTTTAAAGAACCATTCCCAAAAATATTATTAAAAATATACGGTGTTATTTGTAAATGTTTTTTGTTTTTTTCTGTTAAATTGTAAATCATTATTAAATTAGTTTGGCCAAAGCATCCTTTTTCGTTTACTTTTAGTACTCTATCTCTAGTTTTATTTTCTAGATAAAAGTTAACTTTAGATTTTGGATTATTATTATTTATATAATATTTGTTAATTAATTTATCTATATTATTTAAATTTAAATCACCTACTACAAATATGTCACATGAGTCATTAGCTAGCATGTCTTTATAGGTGTTTAATAAGTTTTCAGTTTTAAAACAATTTAAGTATTCATATTCGTCTTTTAAGACATATGAAGTAGCCGAATCTTTAAATGCATTTTTTAAAGAATTAGAAATAGCTACTCTATTTGGATCTTCATTTATACTTTTTATATCATTTAATAACTTACTTTTAGTAATACCAAAACTTCTTTTATCGAATGAATCATCAGTTATATTAGGATTAAGTATTACATCAAAAAGTAGCTTTATAACGTCTTCTAAGTAATTCTTTTCTTTAACATATTTTGGGCATAAAAAATTAACACTAAATGACGTAGATAAGCAATTTCCTATCTTATTTACAAAGCTTAGAATTGACACATTATATAAATCTTGACATCTAGTAATTAACTCTTTTCTTAACTTATATGTTTTAGTTGAAAAACACATCGTATCTGCAAGTAAGATTCTCTCTCCTAAATCATGTTTAGATATATTTTTACGAAACATAACTTCAATATTGCAGGATTTAAATCTATTGTTTTTAACTCCGACTACATTATAATTAAGATGTTTAAATTCTTTATATATCATCCTTATTCCACCTTTATTATTATAGATAATTTAATCTAATTTATTATATTGTTTGATAAAATAATCATCTGTCATACCTGCTATATAATCAAGTACTATTCTTTCTTTAGTATTATTGCTATAGTAAGACTTGTCCATATTATTTAAATATGACTTGTATATTAATGATTTTTCATTATTGGTATTTAAATCATTCAAATAATTATTAAATAATGCATTAAACATTTCTTTATACTTTGCTATTCTTTCACTAGAGTTAGCTTTACTATATATATTTTTATAATTAAATGATTTTAGAGCTTCTAAGGCATCAAATACATCATCACTAAGTTTTATATAAGGTTTATCTAAACTATTTTCTATGACGTCTAAAATGATAGTGTTTACTATGTCTTTATTTTTAGTTCCAAGAATGTTTTTGATATTAACTGGAATATCCTCTTCTTTTATTATTTTCATTCTTATGGCATCTTCAATATCTCTTCCTAAGTAAGCAATTAAATCACTAATTCTAACAACACAACCTTCTAATGTTTTGCTAGTTAAATTGCTTGTATCTTGGCTATTATAAGCATTTTTATATTCTCTTAAAAACTCATTTTTAGTTTTCTTAGTATTAGGTTTATATATGTTACTTGCTATTTCTCCATTATGACACATAATACCATCTAAAACTTCCATTGATATATTTAAACCCTTTCCATAATTTTCAATATTCATAAGCATTCTTACGCTATGAATATTATGATTAAAATATCCTTCATTATGTTTTTTAGATATGTCACTTAAAATATATTCTCCAACATGACCAAAAGGAACATGTCCCAAATCATGACCTAATGCAATAGCTTCAATTAAATCCTCATTTAAGTTGAGTGCTCTTCCAATAGTTCTTGCTATTTTTGATACATATTGAACGTGAAGCATTCTTTTTGTAACATGATCATTTCTATCAAATGAAAACACTTGAGTTTTATCCATATATCTAATATAAGAAAGAGCATAAATTATTTTATCAATATCATGAAAGAAACTTGTTCTAATATCGTCATTGTGTTCTTTTAAATAAGTAGCTTTATCAGATGGATAAGCATACATTCCAAGAAGTTTTTCATGTTTTTTCATATTACTATATACTTTGTTGTCCATATATACCACCATCTAAATTATAACATAAAAAAACTATAAAGTATTCTTTATAGTTTTACTTTAATTCATTTAATATTTCAAGAGCGTCATCTGCAACCCTTTCTTCAATTTGAACAGTTTTATCTCCTTGATTATAAATTGCTATGCATTTATATAAATTAACTAATGCATCGCCAGAAGGTCCAGCACTTCCACCTGAGGCAGAAACAATGATTCTTATTTTTGACCCATCAACAAAGATATCATCAACTGACATAGAGTAACTAGTATTAGGACCTGTTCCTAGATAAATAAAGTAATAATAAGGGGCATTTGGCTCATTTAAAGTATCAACGAGATAACCTTTTGTTGAAAACTCTCTTCTATTAATAAAATTACTGTTAAAAGTACATGATTTAGATATTTCATATTTAATATCCGTGCCTTTAATAGTTCCACTTTCTTCAACTGTTGATGTATCCCATTTTTTTGCGTTATTTAATTCTTGATATTCGTCTCCAAATTGATTTTTAATTGTTATCGTTTTTATATTTGGATACCCACCTTTTTGAGTTATCTTAATACAAGTTGGATTAACATAAGGATATTTTTCTTCAGGATTTGACATACCAGCTCTTTCTTGCCCAGTTATTTTCTTTTCTTCTATTTCAATTGATATATCATTTTGATTTACTGATATTTTCTTTACTAAAGCTTTAGTTGAATTACCTGGAGCAATGTAATAAAACATAGGGCTATCTGGCATCTTGTAAGCATTCCAATAATACCCCTTTAAACTTAAATCAAAGCTACTGGCTTCCTTTTTACAAGAATAGCTAATCTCATATTCATAATCTAATATTTTACCTTTTAAATCATCTGTTTTATCTATTAGTATTTCATCGCTTTGTTTTTTTACAGATGGATTTGATTTTTGATCATTATTTTTAGATACGTAATAGTAAGCGCCTAAACACATGATGCAAAATGCTAGTGAGCTTAGAATACATATTAAAAATTTCTTATTCATTTAATCACCTTCTATATTTAGAATAATATAT
>JAEEGL014832634.1_pt1 | contig 17910 bp, 15 predicted proteins | sample 9134231 | NCBI WGS metagenome assembly JAEEGL01 (sample SAMN16246548, study PRJNA631951) | gut metagenome | biome: gut microbiome; feature: rumen; material: fiber-attached | host: Bos | place: Iran: Karaj | collected 2018-10 | reverse complement strand
TGGGTCTATCCGCATTCTCAAGCGCCATCAACCTCATCCTCATCGTTACAATTCTCGTATTCAATACAGTGGTTAACAAGCTGACAGGCGCAAGCCTTGACAGTGGCATAGGAGGAAAGTAATCATGCCAGAAATTATTTTAGAGAACATAACTAAGCGTTGGGGTAAATTCTTTGGCGTTGATAACGTAAGCCTCAATATACCGGACAATTCATTCATCACACTGCTTGGTCCTTCAGGATGCGGTAAGACCACCATCCTTAGAATGATCGCAGGTCTTGAGACACCAACAGAAGGCCGCATCACCATCGGAGACAAGGTAGTGTTCGATTCAAACGCAGGAATCAACGTTCCTGCCAACAAGCGTAAAGTCGGATTCCTTTTCCAGAACTACGCACTTTGGCCCAACATGACTGTTTACGAGAACATCTCTTTTGGTCTCAAGAACATTCACGAGGAGATGCCTGTTATTGATGTTGCTGCCAAGCAGGCCGGCGATATGGCAAGAGCTCTTTCAAACGGCAACAAGGTAAAAGAAGTTGTGGAAGAGTGCAGGGATAAAACCGGAAAGCTGGATGAGAACAAGGCTTACGTCAAGCTCATCGACGCCTTTGGAATTTCTATATTTACAGCAAAAGAGCTGTTTGGACTTGGTATTCACACTGCTTCAGACCCGATAGCAGCAGCCAAGACAAAGCTCTCTGAGTATGAAACAAAACTCACAACGATAAGAAAGAAATATGAGAGCGAAGGCAAGGGCCTTAATGACAAATACGAAGTAACACAGAACGGCATGGCAATTCTTGAAAACAGAAAGCTCACAAAGGAAGAGATTGATTCAAGAGTAAGAGCCTGCTCACGTATCGTAAAGATCGGAATGTTCATGGACAGATATCCGGCAGAGCTTTCCGGAGGTCAGCAGCAGAGAGTAGCTATCGCAAGAACGCTTGCTCCGGAGCCACAGGTTCTTTTCATGGATGAGCCTTTATCTAACCTTGATGCAAAGCTTCGCCTTGAGATGAGATATGAGCTGCAGCGACTCCACGTTGAGACCGGAAGCACTTTCGTATATGTAACACACGATCAGATGGAAGCCATGACCCTGGCAACCAGGATCTGTCTTGTAAACAACGGAGTACTTCAGCAGTATGCGGCTCCTCTAGAGGTTTACAACAGACCATCAAACCTCTTTGTAGCAGACTTCGTTGGAAATCCTTCAATGAACTTTGTGGATGCAAAAGGAAAACAGGATTCTGACGGCAGTGTGTCTGTGGATATTCTTGGGGGAATAAAAGCAAGATTTGTGCCTAATGAGAAGATGGATCTTACAGAGTGGCGAGCAGCAAGAGATAAGGAAGCTGCTGACAAGGCTGAGTTTGAGCGCCAGAGACTTATGCAGAAGGGCGCGGTTGAAAAGACCAACAAGGACGAAGTCTTCAAGTACCATGTTCAGAAGGTTGAGGAACAGGACGAGAGCCTTATGGACGAGCCTGTTATCACAGATGAAGACTTTGTTATCGGCATCCGTCCGGAAGCAATCGACATCGATGCAAACGGTAAAGTAGATACCACCATCTACGGTGCGATGCCTACAGGTATGGAGTCCACTCTTAAGCTGAAGATCGGTGAGTACCTTCTTACCAGCGTTATCTTTGGCGGAGTTATCTATCAGATCGGGCAGGAAGAAAAGATCAGCATAAACGGCAAGGATATCCTGTTGTTTGACAGAAGATCAGGCAAGCTTATCTGTGCCGGAAGCCTGGAAATCTGATAAAACATATCATTATCAGATAAAAAGATGAGTTTTATGTGGAAAGACCTGACATTTAGCGTGTTAGGTCTTTCTTTTTGTAGTATTATAGAAACTGTCAGATAAAAAACACAAACTAGATTGGGGATTTTAAGGGGAAAAAAGGAAAATGAGTGACTTAATGTATTCAGACATCAGTGAGATCAAAAATATAAAGATATTCGGAAGGCTTGGAAAGCAGAGACAGCCACTGCCGCTTTTATTTAACGGAAGCGGAATCGAGGTTGTGGTGACGGGATCGGATCTTTGGATCGACCTTGAAACAGATTCAGATTTCCATGAGATGTGGGTTGCCTATGAAATAAACGGAGCATTTATGGGGCGTCAGATGCTGCTTCCGGGAGAGTACAGGATCTGTCTTTTCAGAAACATGGAACCGTCGACACCAAAAAGAGTAAGGTTCTACCGTGAACTTCAGGCAATGGGCGATGATAGATGTAAGCTCCTGGTAAAGGGCCTGGAGATATCAGATAACGGGTGCTTCATGGAAGTGCCAAAGTATGAGAGAAAGATCGAATTCATCGGCGACAGCATAACTTCCGGAGAGGGTAGCTACGGCGCATTTGAGGATGTTGACTGGCTTGCAATGTACATGAGCGCCTCTGTTAACTATGCAACTATGACGGCAAAAGAGCTGGAGGCAGACTACCACCTTATTTCCCAGGGCGGATGGGGAGTGTGCTGCGGTTGGGACAACGACCCAAGACACAACCTTCCGTCAATATATGAGAGAGTCTGTGGCTTTTCGGAAGGTCCATCAAATGAAGCTCTTGGATGTCAGGATCCCTACGACTTTGAATCCTGGCAGCCGGATGTAGTGGTGGTCAACCTTGGAACTAACGACATTACCTCTTTTTCCCAGCCACCATTTTTTAATCCGGATGATGGAAAAACCTACAAGATGCGAAAGAATGATGACGGCTCTTTAAACAGAGAGGACGAGCTTAAGGTTGAAGAGGCAATTATAAATTTCCTTACCATGATCAGAAAGCACAACCCTAAGGCTCATATTGCATGGTGCTATGGCATGCTCTTCTGCGATCTTAACATGACCATAACCGAGGCCATGAGTACTTACAGGGAAAAAACCGGAGATACCAACATCTCATTTTTCCAACTTCCCGATACAACACAGGAGACCTATGGTTCCCACATGCATCCCGGAAGAAAATCTCATGAAAATGGCTCGAAGGCGCTTGTTCAATACCTTAGGACAATCATGAACTGGTGATGATCGGGGCTGGGTGGCCCAAGGAATCGAAGAAAACAGCAGATTGTGGTAAAATCTGTCGTAGATAGTTCTAATAATGTGTTAGGAGAAGTAATGTACAACAGAAATATGAAAAGAAGGGTCACAGGCCTTATGATGGCCGGAATCCTTACAGCAGCATGTGTTACAGGCTGCGGAAATACAGCACCTGCTGAGGTCGCAGGAAGTTCAGAAGGAAGCTCTGAGCAGGCGCAGGACGAGGCCGGGGATACTGCGGCAGAAAACGAATCAGTGGAGGATTCCTTAGGGGATATATCAGCAATGGAAATTTCCAGATCAGTAAAACTTAACGCGGATAATGTGCAGAAATTCAATGACACCAACGGCGATGGCTTCGGAGAGTTCCAGGGATGGGGCACATCTCTTTGCTGGTGGGCGAACAGATGTGGATATTCTGAGAAGCTTACAGCTCAGGCTGCCGAGGCATTTTTTAACCCGGATACCGGAATCGGTATGAATATCGGAAGATACAATATCGGTGGCGGAGACAATGTTACCGAGGAAGACATCAGCACTATAGCTGATCCGAGTCCTTTTTTGCATCAGGATCACATCAGAAGATCTGATTCCATCGTTCCCGGCTATGCTACGGACGTTACAAAAATAGATCTTGATGAGAATTCCGCGCACTACTATGAGGAGAACTTTGAAAGAGCAGATTTTGACTGCGGCTTTGCCTGGAACTACGACTGGGATGCAGACAAGAACCAGATGAACGTTCTGATAGCGGCTGCAAAGGCGGCAGGAGATCAGTTCATCGGAGAGGCGTTTTCCAATTCACCGCCATACTTTATGACGGTAAGCGGCTGCAGTTCAGGAAACGAGGATGCTTCCGTGGATAACCTCAGGGAGGATTCCTATACAGCTTTTGCATGTTACATGGCAGATGTCATTGAGCACTGGGCAAAAGAGGGCGTTATAACCTTCCAGAGCGCATCACCCATGAACGAACCGGCAACAAGTTACTGGGGAGCCTTCAGTGAAAAGCAGGAAGGCTGCCATTTCACACAGGGTGAGGTTCAGTCAAGGATTCTTGTGGAGCTTAACAATGAGCTTCAGAAGAAAGGTCTTGATACTATAATTTGCGGAACAGATGAGACCAGCATTGATACAGCTATTACTTCATACCAGCATCTTACCCCCGAGGCAAAAGAGGTTGTGAAGAGAATTGACACCCACGCCTATCAGGGAATAATGAGGGCAATGCTTAAGCAGACGGCGGAGGGATCCGGAGTTAACCTGTGGATGAGCGAGGTGGACGGAACCTACTCCATGAGCAAAAAGACAGGAGCCATGAGCGCAGCACTTGGCTTTGCCGATGAGATAATTCAGGATCTTAACGGACTTATGCCGACAGCATGGATCATGTGGGATGCGGTTGACCTTCATGTAGACAGCAACAATAAATATGACACCTGCAAAAGAGCTGAGGCAGACAAGATAATCGCAGAGGGCGAGCCTTTCTGGGGAATCGCCATTGCGGATCATGACAAGGAAGAGCTGCTTCTTAGCAAGAAGTACTACGCTTACGGTCAGTTCTCCAAGTACATCAGACCGGGGTACTGCCTGGTTGAATCCAGCGATGTTACTGCAGCAGCTTACAATCCTGATGATAAGAGTATTGTTATTGTAGTAATGAACTCCAATACCGATGACCAGAAGTGGGAGTTTGATGTTTCGGGACTTGATCTTAGCGGATCGGGAATCACAGAGATCCAGGCAATCCGTACCAGCGGAGATATTGAGAGCGGAGAGAACTGGGCAGATGTTTCCGCAAACGATGGCATAGAGATAAACAATGGCACATTCACAGCATTTGTGAAGGGCGCGTCCATAACAACATATATTATTAGATAATACTTTAATACCTGGTGATTCAAGGATGATAAATCAGGTATCACAGGAGGGTAAAATGGAAAACAGACCTGTAGGAAGAAAGAAAAATGTTGGAACCGGTGGATCAGGAGTCCACAAAAGAGGTGACGGTCTTGGAGGCGGCCCTGTCGGCAGTAGCGACGGCTATTCAGGAAAAACCGGTGGTTCAGGCAGTAGTGGTGGTGGCGGTCCTCAGAGATCAGGTGGCAGAAGTCCTCTGTTCATGATCATTATCGTACTGTTCCTGGTACTTGGAGGCGGTGGCGGACTGTCTTCTTTCCTGGGTGGTGGCCTTACTTCAACGGACACCGGAACAAGCAGCCAGTATACTAACACTACAACACAGACCCAGACTCAGACACAGACTTCCACATCTACCGGACTTGGAAGTACATCTTCCAGCCAGTCAGGTGTCAGCCTTGGCGGCGGTTCAGGACTTTCAACTCTTAGCACGCTTCTTGGCGGCTATGGCAATGCTTATTCAGGCGGCAGCATGGCATCAGCCAGCTGGAGCGACACACCAAATACCGGCAAACTTGACACATCTGTCGCATCAGCAGCCAGAGCAAAGCGCACTGTTATTAAGGGAAATGGACAGGACACCAATACAATCCTTCTGTTTATGTGCGGCGCTGACCTTGAGTCCAGAAGCGCAATGGCTACAAAGGATATTCAGGAGATGCTGGCAGCAGATCTTGGAGATAAAGTAAATCTGGTCATCTACACCGGCGGAGCAAGACAGTGGCAGAACAATGTTATTTCAAGTTCAACAAACCAGATCTATCAGGTAAAGGATAAAAAGCTGGTATGCTTAAATGACAATGCCGGCAATGTTCCTATGACCAAGCCTGATACTCTTTCATCATTCATTAAGTGGGGCGCAGCCCAGTTCCCAGCTGACAGATACCATCTTATTTTCTGGGATCACGGCGGCGGATCAACCGGCGGTTATGGCTATGATGAGAGATTTACAACTGCCGGAGCAATGTCTCTTGCAGGAATTAACAAAGCTTTAAAGGACGGCGGAGTTACCTTTGACATGGTAGGTTTTGACACATGTCTTATGGCAACTGTAGAGAATGCCCTTGTTGTTTCAAATTACAGTGATTACCTTGTGGCTTCCGAAGAGACAGAGCCGGGTGTTGGCTGGTATTATACTGACTGGCTCACAGCCCTTGGCAAAGATCCTTCCATGGCAACAACGGAAATCGGTAAGAATATCATTGATTCCTTTACTTATGCCTGTGCACAGACCTGTCCGGGGCAGAAGACAACTCTTTCCCTCATAGATCTTGCTGAGCTCTCACAGACTGTACCGTCAGAACTCGCTGATTTCTCCAAGAATACAACAGAGATGATCAGCAATGACCAGTACAAGCTTGTATCTGATGCCCGCAGCCAGACCCGTGAGTTCGCAGCTTCTTCAAGGATCGATCAGGTAGACCTTGTGGACTTTGCTTACAGAATGGGAACTAACGAGTCAAAAGAGCTTGCTGAGGCCTTAAAAGGTGCTATCAAGTACAACAAGACCAGCAGCAACATGACAAATGCCTATGGCCTTTCAATATACTTCCCTTACAAGAAGGCATCCAAGGTTGATTCCATGGTTGACACCTATGAAGATATCGGAATGGATGAGGACTATGCAAAGTGTATCCAGAGCTTTGCTTCTCTTGGAGTAGCCGGTCAGGCAGTTTCCGGAGGAACAGGAAGTGCAATGCCATCCCTCTTCGGAGATCTTGCCGGAGCATACGGAACAACAGGATCATCCGGTTCAAGCGGAAATGCTTCTGCGGAACTGATCACACAGCTTCTTACAAGCTTCCTTTCAAGTGATTTCAGTAGTGTGTCAGGCCTTAGTTCCTCAAACACAGGATTCCTTGGAAGAAGCCTTGACGTTGACGCAGCAGCAAAGTACATTGCGGCAAATCAGTTCGATACTTCCGCGCTTATCTGGACTAATAATGCTGAGGATTACACCTGCATTTCTCTCACAGAAGATCAGTGGAAGATGGTTCAGGACCTTCAGCTTAATATGTTCTATGATGATGGCGAAGGTTATATCGATCTTGGAATGGACAATACTTTTGAGTTTGATGAGCAGGGCAACCTTCTTGCTCCTGATGATAAGACCTGGCTTTCTATCGATGGTCAGATAGTTGCTTTCTACATTGTGGATGTACAGGGCGACTCAGATAATTATGCGATAACAGGTCGTGTTCCTTGCGAGCTTAATGGCGAGAGAACAAACCTTATCCTTGTATTTGACTCTGAGAACGAGGACGGATATGTGGCCGGAGCCTGCTACGATTACAAAGAAGGCGAGACAGATACTATTGCCAAGAACCTCACAGAGCTTGTAGAGGGCGACACAATTGATTATATCTGCGATTACTATGGATATGATCAGAAGTTCCAGGACAACTATTATCTCGGCGAGCAGGTAACTGTAAGCGGACCTATGTCAGATATGGTTATCCAGAATCTTCCTGTTGGTGACGGTGACGTGCTCGTAACCTACAGATTTACAGATATCTATGGAAAAGAGTTCTGGACACCGGCACTTAAGTATTGATAAGAAGTTAGTAGGTAGGAATTATGTCAAGGACGGGACTGACAACTTTATGCTATTTGGAGAGGGACGATAAGTACCTTATGTTGCACAGGATTTCCAAGAAAAATGACATCAACAAGGACAAGTGGATTGGTGTTGGTGGTCATTTTGAAGACAATGAGAGTCCGGAAGAGTGCGCAAAAAGGGAGATCTTTGAGGAAACAGGATACGACATTTCACTGGAAGACCTCAGATTTCGGGCATTAGTCACATTCATTTCAGAGAGAGGTGACTATGAGCTTATGTCTCTTTTCACCTGCAAAGCTCCGGGCGGAGAGCCTAAAGACTGCGACGAAGGAAAGCTTGAGTGGGTAAATAAAAAAGAAGTCCTTTCACTTAACCTCTGGGAAGGAGATAAGATCTTCCTGCGACTTTTAGATGAAAGTCAGGAGTTCTTTTCCCTGAAACTGGCATATGATAAAGAGGACAGCTTGAAAGAAGCTGTCCTCAATGGAAAGAGATTATGTGTTTAAATTAGTGTTGCAATCTGATCTGAGAGCTTCTTAAGATCCTCAGTAGGCTCGAAGCGGGCAACAACATTGCCTTCTCTGTCTACGAGGAACTTAGTGAAGTTCCACTTGATATCAGGATTATTCTTGTAATCCTTGTCAATCTTCTTGAGCATTACATTCATTGCCAGGGCAGCAGGTCCCTTACCGAAGCCTTTAAAGCCCTGCTGATCCTTGAGGAATCTATAGAGTGGAAGCTCATTCTCACCGTTTACATCTGACTTTTTCATCTGAGGGAACATTGTGTTGTAATGAAGCTGGCAGAACTCATGGATTTCTTCATCTGTTCCCGGAGCCTGTCCTGCGAACTGATTGCAAGGGATATCCAGAACTTCGAAGCCCTGATCGTGGTACTTCTCGTACATTGCCTCGATATCCTTGTAATGTGGAGTAAATCCGCAGCCTGTTGCTGTATTAACAACAAGGACAACCTTGCCTCTGTAGTTATCCATTGAAAACTCATTGCCCTGAGCGTCTGTTACTGAATAATCATAAAATCCCATGTGTGACCTCCTTATAAATATGTATGTATGTGTATGTAGTGGTATGCTGCTTGTTTTGATTTAATGTGATTATATTGCATACAATTTAAAATGTCAATAGGAAATTATTTTTTTCTTTAAACTTTTTATCCAAGTGTTTAAAATATAGATGTATGCAGAATTATATAGTTTTCGATCTTGAATGGAATCAGGGCGAAGCGCCGGTTACAAGAGACAATAAGACGCTGACCTTTGAGATTGTTGAGATCGGTGCCGTAAAACTTAATAGTAAAAAAGAGAAGATCGGCGAGTTTTCAAGACTGATCAAACCTCAGGTGCACAAGCAGATGCACCGTATTACCGGAAGGCTCATCCACCTTACCATGGAGGATCTTAATAACGGTGAGATGTTTCAGGATGTTGCCAGGGACTTTCTTGACTGGTGCGGAGAAGATCCAATCTTCTGCAGCTGGGGACCGCTAGATCTTACAGAATTTCAGCGAAATCTGGATTTCTATAATATGCCTCTTTTGTCTGACAGGCCGATCGCTTTTTATGATGTACAGAAGCTTTACAGTATAGCCTTTGATGATGGCAAGAGCAGGAAGGCGCTTGAGACAGCTATAGATGAACTGATGCTGAAAAAGGATATTCCGTTCCACAGGGCGCTTGCTGATGCAGAGTACACAGCCAAGATTTTCGGGATCTTTAATGAGAGGATTTTAAAGAGAGTGTCGTTCGACACCTATGTGACACCCAAGACCAAGAAGCAGGAGATCCGGATTACCTTTGACAATTATCAGAAGTATATCTCAAGGGAGTTTGACACAAAAGAAGATATTCTTGAGAATATGGAGATCATGAGCACGAAGTGCTATATATGCCATCATAATTTAAGGCGCAAGGTTAAGTGGTTTACGCCTAATGGCAAGCACTACTATGCAATAGCATTCTGTGAGGCTCATGGATACATGAAAGCCAAAGTCAGGATAAAAAAGGCTGAGGACGGAAGGCTCTATGTGGTTAAGACCTGTAAGTTCATTTCACCTGAAGAAGTTGAGGCCATGAAGGCTAGACAGCGTAAAATAAAGAAAAGACAAAACCCCGGATAATAACAAGTGGGGTTTTGTCTTTTTCTATTTTAACATATTTGAAATTACTTGAACTTTGGACCGAATTTGAGCTTATTGGCTTCCTTCTTGCGGCGCTTATATCGGATACGATCGCTTTTGCTGGTATAGCGTCGGTTAAGGCTAGCCCTTGTCGCAATGCATCCGATAATTGTAAACAGCAGGACTATCGCTGCTGCGGCAATAATAATTATCTTTACATTAATATAGATTGTTCTGTTTACCGGTGAATTATCTGCTGAAGACAGCGGGTTCTGGCTGGCATAGCATATCAGGGCCTGTCCGATAGGAACCCCGTTAAAGGTGTAGTTCACTCGGGCTATGGCAGTTGGTGCAATATCAGTATCCGAATCCGTTATGTCATAGGAAATTGAATAATCGCTGTCTGCTATCCTTGCGGTTTTCGGAAGGATTATTGCTGAGCTGTCATCAATACTTAGGATGGTTCCGGACTTGCCGAAAACGTCGTGCTCTGATTCAAAGAAAAGAGAATCAGAAGGCATGTATCTGGTATCAGAATCAGCCACATCTACTAATTGGAAATTGTTGAACCCATAGTCGAAAAGAGTGACTGTATCAGTAAACTGGGCAGGAGATTCCTCTTTTAGTACAACGCATACAAGGCGCATTCCGTTCTTCTCGGCGCAGGTTACAAGAGTCTCTCTTGCGAGGGAAGTGTATCCGGTCTTGCCTCCCAAAATACCTTCGTACTTGATCTCGCCGGTGATCAGCTTGTGCTTGTTGTTTAGATAGAAATCATCCGGCTGAGTATCCGTTGGAGAAAAGTGATATCTTGGGGTGTTTCCTATTCTGCAAAGCAGCTCATTATCGAAAAACTTAGCTGCAATCAGCGCCAGGTCATGAGCGCTGGTGTAATGGTCATCAGCCTGAAGGCCGTTGGTGTTGCTGAAGTGAGTATTTGTACAACCGAGCTCTGAAGCTCTTTTGTTCATGAGATCCACAAAATCATCTATGCTGCCGCTTACATGCTCGCCCACGGCGTTGGCAACTTCGTTGGCACTTCCAACCATGATTCCGTAAAGTGCCTGTTCCATTGTTATCTTTTCCCCCACGTCCATTCCGATGGAAGAGCCGTCGTTTGGTACGCTGAATACAGCATCGTGTGAAAAGGTTATTGTATCGCTGAGTGAAGCATTCTCCACAGCCAAAAGGCAGGTCATTATCTTGGTGGTGCTGGCCGGGAAGAGCTCTTCGTCTATATTCTTGGCATAGAGTATGGTTCCGGTGGAGACCTCCATGACAATGGCAGCTTCTGCGCCGATTGCCGGGCCATCAGGCCATCCGGCGGTGTCGTTGCTCTGGATCGGCAGCTCTTTTCTCTCTAAAGCTTCCTGAGCATAATCCGGTGTTTCTGCTCTGGAATATTGAAAATACTGAACAAAATATACGAGAAAAATGAGTGTCGCTAAACCCGCTCTGTATCTAGTTTTATCATGACAACCTAGGAGTTTCTTCATAGTAGAATAATCATACACTACTTTCCAAGTGCTTTCAAATGTTGTAAAATTCTATTATAAGTTTTATTTGGTAGGATGAGATATGCGCTTAAGAAATATTGCAGGTTCCAGAGAAGTAATTGCTGATAGTCAGTACACAGTAAAGGACCCTGAAACAAAAAAGGGACTCTGGAAAGAGGTTTTTGGAAATGACAGGCCAATTCACATTGAGATTGGAATGGGAAAGGGAAGATTCTTAATGGATTTGGCGGAGTTAAATCCGGATATTAATTACGTGGGAATTGAGAAGTATTCCAGCGTACTCCTCCGTGCAATACAGAAGCAGGAACAGAGGCAGCTTCCCAATGTACTTTTTATCAGAATGGAGGCTGAGGATATAACCGAAGTTTTTGCTCCTTCTGAAGTGGACAAGATTTATCTTAATTTTTCGGATCCGTGGCCAAAGGACAGACATGCCAAGAGACGACTTCCTTCCCGCGAATTTCTGTCAAGATATGACAAGATTTTAAAGCCGGATGGGGTAGTGGAGTTCAAGACAGACAATATGGATCTGTTTGACTTTGCACTTGAAGAGGTAGAGCCGGCTGGATGGAACCTTGATGCTGTGACTTACGACCTTCATAATGACGAGGTCATGAATGAGGGCAATGTTATGACGGAATACGAAGAGAGATTCTCATCACAAGGCAACCCAATTTATAAGTACATTGTTAGCAGAAAGGGGAGTAACTTATGGACTATAGCTTAAACAGTCAGAACTTTGAGCAGGATGTGTTGAAGAGCAGCATACCGGTTTTGGTTGATTTCTCGGCAGACTGGTGCGGCCCCTGTAAGATGATGGCGCCTGTCATCGACGAGCTCGCTGATATGTATGAGGGCGAGATGAAAGTTGGCAAGATCAATGTTGACCAGTCACCTGACATCGCACAGAAGTACAATGTTATGTCAATTCCAATGTTTGCTTTCTTTAAGAACGGAGAGGTTGTTGAGACAGCAGTTGGAGCACTTAATAAAGCTAAATTGCAAGCGATTATAGATAGAGTGCTGGCCTAACGGTCAGCACTTCTTTTATAAAGGAAAAGGTATAGAACGTTGGCAGATAAGATTACTAAATTTGAAGACTACAAGAAAAAAGACAACGCAGACGATATCGATATCCAGATAGAAGATCCATATAATTTTTTTAACGAGCAGGAAAGGGAAGAGTACTTTCAGGAGCGCCAGAAGGAGCTTCAAAAGGAAGAAGAACCGGACTACGAAGATGAAGAATACGATGACGAAGAGCCGGAAGACGAGGCAGAGGACGAGGAAGCAGGCGGCGGATTTCCGATTGAACTGTTCATAAGAATATCCTCGATAATCACCGGAATTGTCATCCTGGCTTTCATTGCAATCGTTGTTAAGGTCAAGGTGTTTGACAAATACTTTGTTCCGGACCCTGATGAGGAGCCGACTGTAGAGGCTTCGCTGGCACTACCCGCCGGATACACAGAGAAAAATGACACGGTCAAGGTTACTGCAAAAAGCCTTAACCTCAGGACTGTGGCAAGTTCAGAAAGTGACGCAACTATCGTCACAGCTGTTTCAGAGGGTACAGAGCTTAAGAGAATAGCCGTCAGTGAAGACGAAAAATGGGCTCTTGTGGAGTACGAAGGCTCCAGAGTTTATGCATCAATGAAATACCTGTCTGTAAAAGAATAACAGACAGGTATATTATAGACAGAGTATATAATTGCTGTGTTGTATCAGCGGCTGCGGCTGTGGAGCCAAGTGTAGAACTTGTCCACCGCTTCAGACAGATTCTGACTGGAACGGGCGAAGGAATCTGCATGAGAGAGGATCTCGTCCGGAGATGTGTCTCTTACGTGTTCCGCTATTTTTTGACCGCAGTTTTTTTCCAGTGAACGGTAATCCATATTTATAAGAAGAGTGTTGTGCATCCCGCAAACAGAAGTGTAGAGCTCGGGATATTTTTTTTGCACAAGGGCAAGCTCGTCCAGAATCTGTTCCCTGCTCTGAAGGCAGAACAGCAGATAGACGGATTCAACTACCTCAGGAGGTTCAATCTCATCCTGATAGGAGTTGTCTTCGTAACCGTCCTTGGTGGCGTAATACTCGCATATTTCCTGGACAAGGGCGCCAATCTTTGGGTTATCATACAGTTTTTGGAGTTCGTCAAATTTTTTTTCGCTCATAAATTAAGATTAATCTCTTTGAACAAAAATGTAAAGACAGGTCAGACATATGAAAATAGGACTAATTGATTCCGGAATAGGCGGTTTATCTGTACTCCACGAAGCTTACCATCAGCTTCCGGAGCAGGAATACTTGTTTTTTGCTGATGTCAAACATGTTCCGTATGGAGAAAAGACCCCGGAACAGATCATTGGGTACATGGTCGAGAATGCCCAGTTCCTTCTGGACAAAGGTGTTGAGGCACTGGTTGTTGCCTGCAATACAGCTACAAGTGTTGCGATTAAGGAGCTTAGAAGCAGGTTTGATATCCCGATTCTTGGAATGGAGCCGGCTGTAAAACCGGCGGTTGAAGAAACTGAAAAAAAGAGGATAATGGTAATTGCTACGCCTGTTACCATCAGGGAGGACAAATTAAAGAGCCTCCTTCACAGGGTAGACGAGGAGCACAGGGTTGATCTTCTGGCAATGCCAAGACTTGTAGAGTTTGCAGAGAGGGAAGAATTTGATTCTCCTGAGGTAAAAGAGTATATAGAGCAGCAGTTTGGCAGCTTTGATAAGGATGAGTATTGTGCGTTGGTACTGGGATGTACTCACTTTAATTACTTTAAGCCCGCCTATAGAGAGTACTTTGGGAAAGACACTCTTTTAATAGACGGCAATTACGGGACAGTTCGTCATCTTGCTGATGTGCTTGGTCTTGAGAGAAATGAGCAACAAGATACAGAGGTATATTTTGAAGACTACCACAATATGTTGGGGTCAAAAAATACCGAATATTATTTTTCGAAAAATTTAATAAATGATGAAAAAACCCTGGAACACTTGAAAAGACTGCATAATCGGTTGGAACTCGTCCGAAATGTTTAGGTCATAAGGGGTTGAAATAATCAAAATATTGTATTATGATTTTAATGTAACCACAAGATGTAGTTACCGAGACCAATCTTGTGGTTATAATTGTCTATAAATGTGATTGCTTTTTAAGGGGGTTACTTATGAAGATTATCAAGAGAAGTGGCAAAGAGGTTGCTTTTGACGTAGGTAAGATCATTGCAGCTATAGAGAAGGCCAATAACGAAGTTACAGAGGAGAAGAAGCTCACTGCCGGTCAGATCAGCGATATCGCAACCGGTGTTGAGAAGCAGTGCGCTACTCTTACTCGTGCTGCCAGCGTCGAAGAAATTCAGGACATGGTTGAGGACGGCCTTATGAGAGCCGGCAAGTTTGATGTTGCCAGAAAGTACATCACATACCGCTATAAGCATGCTCTTGTCAGAAAGTCTAACACAACTGACGAGCAGATCATGTCTCTTATCGAGTGCAATAACGAGGAAGTTAAGCAGGAGAACTCCAACAAGAACCCCACTGTTAATAGCGTTCAGAGAGACTATATGGCAGGTGAGGTATCCAAGGATATCACAAAGAGATTCCTGCTTCCTGAGGATGTTGTTAAGGCCCATGAGGAAGGCCTTATCCACTTCCATGATTCAGATTATTTCGCGCAGCATATGCATAACTGCTGTCTTGTAAACTTAGAGGACATGCTCCAGAACGGAACAGTTATTTCTGAGACCATGATCGAGCGTCCAAAGAGCTTTTCAACAGCCTGCAACATTGCCACACAGGCGATTGCTCAGATCGCGAGCTCACAGTACGGTGGACAGAGTATCACTCTTTCACATCTTGTTCCTTTCGTTGATGTCAGCAGACAGAAATTCCGCAAGGAAGTATCTCTTGAGTTTGAGACTGCCGGAGTTAAGGTTAACAAGAAGCAGGTTAATGAAATTGCTGAAATGAGAGTCAAGAAGGAAATCGAGAGAGGATGCCAGGTAATTCAGTATCAGGTCATCACTCTTATGACCACAAACGGTCAGGCTCCTTTCATTACAGTATATATGTATCTTGACGAGGTTCCTGAGGGACAGCAGAGAGAAGACCTTGCTATGGTGATCGAGGAGATGCTCAAGCAGCGTATCCTTGGCGTTAAGAACGAGAAGGGACAGCTTATCACACCGGCATTCCCTAAGCTTATCTATGTTCTTGACGAGGACAACATTCACGAGGATTCCAAGTACTGGTATCTGACAGAGCTGGCTGCTAAATGTACAGCAAAGAGACTTGTTCCTGATTACATTTCAGCCAAGAAGATGAAAGAGCTCAAGAAGGGTGATGTATATCCTTGCATGGGATGCAGATCATTCCTTACACCTGACAATGAAGAGAATGCCGAAGGTCTTTGCAACAAGGGCAATAAGGCCAAGGCTATGAATTATAACGAAGGCGATCACAAATACTATGGTCGTTTCAACCAGGGTGTTGTAACCCTTAACCTTGTTGATATCGCCTGCTCATCTTTCAAGGATGAGGATAAGTTCTGGGAGATCATGGAGGAGAGAACCGAGCTGTGCTACAGAGCGCTTATGTGCCGTCACAACAGACTTCTTGGAACACCTTCAGATGTGGCACCTATCCTTTGGCAGAATGGTGCTCTTGCAAGACTTGAAAAGGGCGAGGTTATTGATCCGCTTCTTTTCGGAAACTATTCAACAATATCTTTGGGATATGCAGGACTTTGCGAATGTACCAAGTATATGAAGGGTGTATCTCACACAGATCCTCGCGGAAAAGACTTTGCGCTTAAGGTAATGCAGTTCCTTAATGACAAGTGTGCTAAGTGGAGAGCAGCAACAAACATTTCCTTCTCTCTTTACGGAACACCACTTGAGTCTACAACATATAAGTTTGCGAAGGCTCTTCAGAAGAGATTTGGTTCTATTCCTGAGGTTACAGACAAGAACTATATTACAAACAGCTATCATGTACACGTAACAGAGCAGATCGATGCTTTCACAAAGCTTAAGTTCGAATCCGAGTTCCAGGCTCTTTCACCCGGAGGAGCAATCAGCTACGTTGAAGTTCCTGATATGAGCAGCAACATTGATGCGGTTCTTTCAGTAATGAAGTACATCTACGACAACATTATGTACGCTGAGCTCAACACAAAGTCAGATTACTGCCAGTGCTGTGGCTATGACGGAGAGATCAAGATCGTTACTGATACTGACGGAAAGCTCGTTTGGGAGTGTCCTAACTGTGGAAACCGTGACCAGAGCAAGATGAACGTTGCAAGACGTACTTGTGGCTACATCGGAACCCAGTACTGGAATCAGGGACGTACTCAGGAGATCAAAGAGAGAGTGCTTCACATGAGCAATCCGAAACTGTAAATACCAGAGGACGCCGGATATCTTGGTGTAACCCGAAATGTTGGTTTTCGTCTGCGTCGTGATTTACTAAATTAAAAAATCGAAGGATGGTCTCCTTTCAGCGTTGTTCAATGCAGTCGACCCTCCTTCGATTTTTTGAATTAAGTAAATCATCTCCTCGTCCGAGAACTGCACATTTCGGGTTAGCACCATTAACAACCAGCTGACAGTGGATATATAAATGTTTGATAAGAAGAGGAGCGCGCGTATGAATTACGGACAGGTTTATTATAACGATGTGGCAAACGGTGTAGGGTGTAGAACAGCCTTCTTTGTCAGTGGATGCACGCATCATTGTAAGGGGTGTTTTAATGAGATGACGTGGGACTTCAATTATGGAGAAAAATATACAAAGGCTGTGGAGGACGAAATTGTGGAGTCACTTAAGCCTGATTATATTGATGGAATTACTATTCTTGGTGGCGAACCCATGGAAGTAGTCAATCAGAAGGAGATAAGACCTCTCTTGGAGAGGATAAAAAGGGAAGTGCCGAAGGCCACAATTTGGATATACTCCGGATATGTTTGGGAAGAGCTCACGGATCCGGATAATAAGAGGTGCCATGGGGAGGATACGGATGCAATCCTTTCTATGACAGACGTTCTTGTTGATGGAGAGTTTATGCTGGACAAAAAGAATCTGATGCTCAGGTTCAGGGGCTCTGAGAACCAGAGGGTAATAGATGTAAAAAGGACGCTTGAAACCGGATCGCTTGTGCTGTCAAAGTACAATGACAGAGATGAGTCGAGAATGCACTGACAGGCTCATATGCAGTATGAGCTATGAGACATACGAATCCTAAGAATGCATACAGACTTCAATATTTTCAAGATTTCCTCCGTGTAAGCGCTATTATTTGTGCTTTTTTTACTATAAGATTGACCTATAAGCGGATGGCTTTACATTGATGGTTAGCATGTGGCCAAAGATGCGCATCTTGCGCATTTAGGCACCATGTGCGAAGGTGGATATCATGCAGGAGAAAAATTTTGATCTTTTGACCTTTGGTGAGATTATGCTAAGGCTGTCACCGCCCAATTATGAGCGTATGACAAGAGGTGACATTTTTGATAAGAGAGCCGGTGGGTCTGAACTTAACGTGGCTTCAGGTGTTGCTCTTTTAGGGCTTAGAACCGGCGTGATATCAAGACTTCCACAGAATGCATTGGGAACATTTATCAAGAACAGAATACGTTTCGAGGGAGTTTCCGATGATTATCTGATCTACGACGATTCACCGGAAGCAAGGCTTGGAATTTATTACTATGAGAACGGCGCA
>JAEEGL013211070.1_pt1 | contig 17910 bp, 14 predicted proteins | sample 9134231 | NCBI WGS metagenome assembly JAEEGL01 (sample SAMN16246548, study PRJNA631951) | gut metagenome | biome: gut microbiome; feature: rumen; material: fiber-attached | host: Bos | place: Iran: Karaj | collected 2018-10 | reverse complement strand
CCCTTGCAGCCCTGTTCGGTGGAATATTCGCCCTTGCAGTAGGTAGAACCCAGCTTCGCCTTGGCGATGGGGAGCACCTTGTGGCCGGCCGCATTCTCGATGGAATCGCGCACGTCACGGGCGAGCACTGCCTGTTCATAAGTCTTGTAAAGTACGGCATGGTTGCCGGCATGGGTTTCCACAATCTTGTAGACCATGGAATCGTCCATATGGGGCATAGAAAGCTGAGCCTGCACCTGAGCCGCATCGGAAGCCTGCATAAGCGCGAGCTGTTCATCGAACTTGCCCTTCACCTGTGCCACCGGTTCGCTTGCAACGAGGGTCGGCTGTTCCGCAGCTTCAACTGCAGCCGCAATCGCTGCATCCTGAGGTGCGGAGTCCACGGCCTGGGCAGAAGAATCAGCTGTGATTTGTTCTGTTTCGTTCATATTGGAATTTGTCCATTTATTTAAGTGAACTGTTAATAAAAATCAACGGGTGGAAAGATAGAAAAAGAGGCCGAAGCCCAATAAAAAAAGTGTTCCCAAAATGTTCTTTTTTGTTGCATTTTGCCACTTGCACTGCTATCTTTGCGCCAAAAGGAAGAAAATATGAAAAAGTCCCTTGCCCTACTACCCCTTTTGGCTACATCCGCCCTGTTAGCACAGGAATCGGCCATCACCCCCAAAAAACCTGCCATAAAGGATGAGTGCTTCCAGGTGTCCTCCGCCGAGGAACTTTATGGCTTCGCCGCTGCACGAATGGGAACCAACGGTTTTGAAACCGACACAACGGGATGTATGGAGCTCACAAAAGACATCGTGGTCAACAAAAACGTCCTGAACTCAGATGGAGACCTTGCCGGCGATACGGCCTCCTACATCCCGTGGGTTCCCGTAACCGGGTTCCACGGCACAATCAAGGGTAACGGCCATACCATTTCGGGACTTTTCGTCAAGCAAGACGACAGCCAGCATAAAGATATCGGTTTCTTCGGAACCTTTGGAGGAACCATAGAAGACCTGCACATCATGGATTCCTACATCGAAGACGGCCATTCCACAGTTTACCATTACGTGGGCGGTTTTGTCGGAGAAAACTACGCAAAAGGGAACACAAGATACGGAATCACCATAAAGAAGTCCACCTTCTCGGGAACCGTGCTCTCGCGTAGCTCCTTCGGTGTCGGTGGTTTCATCGGTTTAAATGATGCCGGGACAATCATTGAAGAATCTCACATGTCCGGAAAAGTCACGGGAAAATCCTACATAGGCGGATTCATAGGCCAAGCCGATGACGTCACCATCAAACGTTCCTTCAATGAGGCAAATATTGAAACAACTAACCGCAATGCCGGAGGTCTTGTCGGGTATGTTTCGGGCAACTTCCTCTGCAACATAAAGATAACGGAATCCTACAACAAGGGTAACGTAAAAGGCTACGAATCAGCCGGAGGCCTTGTCGGGTATGCCGGCTATGCCGAAAGCAAAATCGTAAATTCCTATAACAGCGGAACACTCGCCGCAAGAAGCCACATAGGCGGCATCATAGGGTCCACCGAGCTTGGCAAAAATCAATGGATCTACATCTACAATTCCTTCAATGTAGGAACGGTTAGTCCCGAAGGAAGCTTCACCAAGTATTACGGCATACTGGGAGAGCTTCACGCCGCAGACCGCCACGAACTCGAAAACACCTTCTTCGTCAAGGACACGCTTTATAACGACACCTCCACCTTCTATGGAAAGGAAGTCGCACCCTCCAAGTTTGAAGACGGTACACTCCTTACAGCCCTACAGAATTTTGAGTTGGACAGCATAAACGGTTCCGTCTGGTATCAAGACCTCGCCCAGGACAAGCACCCCGTTTTGGAAAAACGGCAATCGGGTTCTTCGGGAGAAGACTCCGGCGACGGTAAGTCGCCAGAAGCACTCGCTAGAAAAACGCTTTCCGCAGGCACCGTCTACGCCATTGCCGAGGCAAGGCTCATCAAGATAGACGGTATGCAGCCCAACAGCAAGTTCGCCATATTCGACCTGCGAGGCAGCATACTTTGGCAAGGTACGGCCAACACGCCGTCCGTATCTTTTGAAATGCCCTACGCCGGAACGTTTATCGTACAGATTAACGGCGTAAACAAAATTGTCAAGGTGAAATAGGGACCGAATTTAACGCATTGCCAAGTTAGGTCTAGACCGCAGGGCCCTTGTAAAGTATGGCCAACATGGTCAGAACGGCGATGCTGCGTATTTTCGCGTGTCGAGACGAGTTCATACCAAAATTATAACAAAATAATTTTCGATGGCCAGACTAGGGAAAAAATCAGGAAATTACTCAATCGTCAAGATGTTGCTGAAGCCCGTAACCGTGAAAATGTCCTTGATATCGGCATTGGCGTTACGGACAATCATCTTTCCCTGTTTGTTCATAATCTTCTGGGCCATAAACAAAATGCGGAGCCCTGCCGAAGAGACATAGGCCAGGTTCTGGAAGTCGAAAATGAGCGTCTTCACGCCATCCAGCTTTCCGTTGACTTCCGCCTCCAGCTGCGGGGCGGTCAGGGTGTCGAGGCGACCTTCGAGAGAAAGTGTCAAGTTGTCGTTTTCAACAGTCTTTGTAATCTGCATGAGAAAATCCTCTTTTCTAATCTAAAATTTTTACAGGGTCTTGGTAATGGCCAGTTCGTTCTTGTCGCCGTTCCTGCGGTAGCATACGCTGTCCATGGTCTTCTTCACGATGAATATCCCGAGGCCCCCGATTTCCCGCTCCTCGATGGGCAGCGTCACGTCGGGGTCGGCCTGCTTGATGGGGTCGTAGGGCTTACCGTTATCAATGAAGGTGAGCCTTGCCGAAAGGGTCGCCTTACGAACTTCCACAATCAAAGTCACCTCGGTGGCTCCCGAGAACTTGACGATGTTACTGTAGATTTCATCGATGGCGATGTTGATTTGCATCTGCGACTTCATGGAACCTTCCATAGGCGCCAGGATTCCTTCCACAAAGGCCGTCAAAATATCCTGGTTTTCAGGAATCACATCCACAATCTTTTCGTAACGCTCCCAGGCGTCTTGCATCTGCATTTTCTTAGCTCCATCCATAGGTGTAAGGATATCCTGCACAAAGGACTTCAGGTCACCCTTGTCGTTTTCGGCGACGTTAATGGTCTTCTCGTAGCGTTCCCACACGGGCTCATCGGTCCCGTTGAACTTGACCGCCAGCATGGTAATGTCATCGAATTGCGGAACGTCGCGCACAAAGCCGTCTATTTCTTGCTTGACTTTTGCACAGGTGTCGGCGGTATTCTGGTTGCCGCCCTCCCTCAGCGCTTCGAGAAGCCTGTCGTTACCGAACAGCTCATCCTTGCCATTGGTAGCCTCGGTAACGCCATCGGTATACAGGAACAGGGTGTCGCCCTTCTTCAGGTTGTATGTCTGCTGGGTATAAACCGTATCTTCCATGGCCGCCATAACCAGTTCCGACCTGCTGGGAATAAATTCCACAGAGCCATCGCTATGACGCACGGCAGGCGGGTTGTGTCCGGCAGAGGCAAATTCGATATGCCCTGTACGCAGGTCTATAATGCCCGCCCACACGGTCACAAACATCATCAGGTCGTTGCGCTTGGCCAGGGCATAATTTGTCTTGTTGAACGCATCGACGATGGACTTCAAGTTCTTCAACATAGTGCGCATAAGGATTCGGGACACCATCATGAACAGTGCTGCAGGCACTCCCTTTCCAGACACATCCCCTATGACAACGCACAGGTGGTCATTGTCTATCTTGAAGAAGTCGTAGAAGTCGCCGCCCACTTCCTTGGCAGGCAGCAGGAACGGGGCCAGCTCGTGGCGGTCATCCTCGGAATTCTCGTCACGTTCTTTGCCGGGCAGCATGGAATGCTGGATATTTCGGGCCAGGTCAAGTTCCCGTTCAATACGCTTCATGTCCTTCTGCTTTTCGAGATTTTCCACCAGCGAAGAACGCATGTTCGAGAAGGCCAATGCAAATTCAGCAACCTCGTCATGACCAGTCACCTTGGGAATATCCACGTCAAAGTTTCCACCACCCAGTTTCTTGGCGGCGACAGCCAGATTACGGAGCGGCCTTGCCACCCTGAAAGAAATCAGCAATATGACCACAAGCAAAAAGCCGTAAGCGCCCAGCGAAAGAACCAAGAAAAGTTTACCCATAGATTTCTGGTCTTTCAGGTATTTCTGGATAGGCCACACCACCATGAAGGTCCAATTGTTGGAATGGATGGTGGTATAGTAAATTGCCGACTCCTCACCACCGGCAACGGTGCCCAAGAAAAGACCGCTGGTATCCTTGGCTGCACGAGCAAAGGGAATCGAATTCTTGCCTCGAGTTTCCTTGACTACAATTTCCTTGTTCCTTTTCCCTTGGGCAATACTCTTGGGGTAGGCGACAGCCACATTCTTTGCCGAAGTAACCAGGGCATAACCCGAGTTAGACACGGGAATAGTCGCAATTTCATCCTTAAGAAAATCAATGGACATATCCACGGCAAGCACGCCGGCCAGCACATCTTCGCCATCCTTATTTTTCTGGAAAATCGGCACGGTATACACGGCAATAGGTTCCGGTACAAACTCCCCAATGAATGGTTCCTGCCAGCGACTAGTCTTGGCATCTCTAGTGCTGTAATACCACTCCTTATCCTGGTAATTCGCCCCTGAAATCAGTTTACTTTCGTTCTCATTAAAGTAGGCAAGGCGCATGAACTCGCCCTTAGGCGTTTCCGGCCCCATCCCAGGCTCGTAGGCCAGCACCACAGCCACAATCTGCGGAATCAAGGTACGGGCATTAGTGAGGGAGTGCAACAAGAACGTGTCCAACTCCGCCTTGGTCATCTTGCTTTTGCCAAGGGTCTCTGCAATGTCGTCGCCTACAAGTCTTCCCGAATTGAAAAGCTTGTCAATATAGTTGACGTTGGCACGGCTGGTCTCTTCACCGTTTTCAAGAGTTATCTTGTTCAGCATTTCCTGAGTCTTATGACTCGTGACGCCAAAGATTAGGCCGAAGACCACGGTAATGGCCGCCAAGATCATCATGGACTGCTTGAACGCCAGCCCCCGTAAATTAAAGCCCATAAAATACCTACTTATTGTCTATAGGAAGAAATGTACTAATTAAAAATCCAGCCAGCCCGTTTCCAGCGCCGTCACAGATACAATGCGCCTGTTCCTGGGTGAAACGGCAACAGCAAGCCCCGTCAAAAAGTTCATCCAGCGCTTCGGTGTAAATTCAAGGCCGCAAAAATGGACCAGGCAGGGTACCACCCAAGCGTCATGGCTAACGAACACGTTAAAGCGGGCCCGACCCACCTCGAACATCATAGAGAGCATCTCCTCGGAACGATCCGCCAGCGGGTAGAACGGGGCATCTGCATCTTGTACCACGCCCCCCTCAGCATCGCGGGAGTTGGCGGCCAGCCACTGGCAGATTCCCTCGTAAAATCCAGCCTTCAGCACCTTCGTGTAAGAGTCGTAATTCTGCACGTAGAATTCCGCCAAGCAGTCCAGCTTTTCCACCTCGGGGTGGGCGATTCCGCAACCCTTGCCGATACATTCCGCCGTCTCTACGCAACGCCCTACCGGGCTGGAGAAGAGACATACGTCAGCAGACGTTTCACCGCAAGATGTCAAACCTTCTTCAACAGGAATGGCGCGCCCTAGAGAGAAAGCCTGTTCCCGCCCACGTTCCGTAAGCCCTACATGGGCGCCGTAATCCGGGTCGTTTGGCGTAATATGCTCCCGTTCACCGTGCCGCACCAGCAGGTAGACACGTTCGTCGTCAGCAACAGTATCAAAGAATGTAGAGGCAGAAAGAAACATACAGAAAAGTAAGAGATTGCCACGGCCCCTTACAGGGACCTCGCAATGACATGGTTCTTTAGAAAATCGCTATCCACAGCAGGTGCCCCAGTACAAAGCTCACGATACCCAGAACAAATCCGCACAGAATGTCGGTCAGCCAGTGCACCCCAAAGTACACCCGCAAAAGCCCCCAAGTCAGCGGCAAAATCAGCATGACCCAGCCATACTGCGGCACGCTATAGAACACGGCAGAGGCCACCGCCAGGTTGTTCATGGTATGGCCCGAAGGAAAACTGTACTTGTCTAGCGGCGGGACTTCGGCCTTGATTTCAGGATTGGCAGCGAAGGGACGGGGCCGCTTGGTATTCAGCTTTACCACCTCGTAAATAATAAGGCTCACCGCCAGGGCCATCAGGGCCTGCCACAAGATGGGCAAAAAGTTCTCCCAGCCCACCATCAAAAGAATAAACAGGGCAAACGCCCCCCAGATATAGCCATCCCCCAGCCTCACGTAAAAGCGGAGGCGGTCGTTCACCTTCTCCGAGAAATGGCGGTTGGTCCAGTAGACCGATACCCGGTTGTCAAACGCTGCGATTCTCTTGAACATCAACGGGGAATTTAGTAAATAAGCCGCCACTAGTCCTTGATGCAACGGATATTTAAGCCTTGAGACTTATATTCACCATACAAGTCTGTATCATCGTGGTTAGTAAGTATTACCGCAAAGGCTTCCCTATCGTTGGTTTCTGTGGAACTCCAAAATTCTGCATAGCTACCAGCTTCGTAGAAATTTATTGGATTAGCTGGACCGCCGTACCTATTATTGCCAAGTGGCAAAGCAGAGAAACCGAAGTCATCTTCGCCACTAATATTGTCCCCCCAACCATCTTTTCCCCAGCCTTTTTTAGATTTGAGTATTTTTCCTGCGATTTCCTTTCCACCAACTGTTACAAACAAAGTATTCCACTCGGTTGAATCGGGTAAATGCCAATCTGGAGGACACACTCCTTGTACCTTACCAGTCAAACCGCAGGTTTTATCCTCACCGCAATCTAGCGGTTTCTCAGCATTCGATGCTAATTTCACCGAATCAATCGCTGCGGACCAGGAATAATAGCGTCCTGCGAAATCGCAAAAAGCGTCCGCGGCATCAAGATTGTCAATACCGTAATAACACCAACACCGATCTTTCAAATAAGGCGTTGCAACCGTATCGTAATAGTTTAAATTCTCCGCCATCCAAATTTGGTCACCAATTTGAACGGTCTTATAAACTTTGCCATCGCGGGAGTCTGTCATGGATCCATAATCAATTTTCGGATTGAGATAATCTTCTTTGGGAATGTTCCAACTCCAATCGCTGTCACCATTTTTTTCTGGAAAATTCTCAGAAGATGAATCGTTAACAGAACTGCCTTCATCTCCGCATCCTACAATGACGAATAAAGAAAGTAGGAGAAAAATGTTACAGAGATAACTTGTTTTATAGAATGTTTTGTTCATAAGTCACTCCTTGAAAATTATTCAGAATCATTCTCGTTCTATTGAAATTTGTAGATTTCGTGTAGAGAACAAGAACTAAACTTCTATCTTCAGGAGAGAAATAACCTTATTTTTATGGAAGGGAACAAGGTGTCACAAATTTTTTTGTGGCATTTAACCAAGAAATTATCAAAAATCGCTAAAAAAGCCATTTTTGGCATTCCAACTTGGAATAATTTGGGCAAAATGCTATAATTTCGTCCAAGAACATCGGGCCACACCCCTAACCACCAAACACTAACCACTGATTACTAACTATGCGCGTACTCGTTCTTAACTGCGGCAGCTCCTCGGTCAAGTTTGCCGTCATCGACACCCAGACCAAGCAGTCCATCTCCAGCGGCCTCGTGGAAAACATCGGCGTCAACGGCCACGTGAAGGCCAAGGGCCCCGCCGGCAACATCGACTTCAACTTCGACTGCCCCACCCACGCCGAGGCCGTCGCCGAAGTACAGAAGTTCCTCGCCGAACAGAAGCTCATCGACACCATCGAAGCCATCGGCCACCGCGTGGTGCATGGCGGTAAGTACATCAAGAGCGAACGCGTCTCTCAAGAAGTTATCGACTACATCCGTAGCATCACGCTGTTCGCCCCGCTCCACGAACCCGCACACGCTACCGGTATGGAATGCGCCACCAAGTTCTTCCCGACGCTGCCGCAGGTGGCCGTGTTCGACACCGCCTTCCACCAGACCATGCCCCGCAAGGCTTTCCTCTACGGCATTCCCTATTCCTTCTACGAGAAGGACGCCATCCGCCGTTACGGTTTCCACGGCACCAGCCACCGCTTTGTGACTGCCGAAGCCGCAAGCATTTTGGGCAAGAAGCCTGAAGACTGCTGCTTCATTACCGCCCACCTGGGTAACGGAAGTTCCTGCTCCGCCATTTTGAATGGCAAGTGCGCCGACACCACCATGGGTTTCACCCCGCTGGACGGCCTTATCATGGGTACCCGTTCCGGTAGCCTCGACCCGGCTATTCTCTTCTTCATCAGCAAGAAGTACGGCTACGATATCGACCGCCTGGACAAGCTGGTAAACAAGGAATCCGGCCTTCTCGGTCTATCCGGCCTCTCCAACGATATGCGCACCCTGACCCAAGCCGCAAGCGAAGGCCACCTCGGTGCACAAATTGCTCTTGAAACATTCTGCTACAAGCTGACCCGCGAAATCGGCGGCATCGCTATGGCTCTCCCCCGCATCGACGCCCTGGTATTCACCGGCGGCATCGGCGAGAACAGCCGTGTGGTCCGCAAGGCCGTCATGGAAAACCTGAAGATTCTCGGCTACCAGATCGACGACGCCCGCAACGAAGACAACGGCAAGAACTCCGGCCACATCATCAGCAAGGACGGCACGCCCACCGCCATGGTGGTGGCCACCAACGAAGAGTTGCTGATTGCGCTGGATACAGAAGCTCTGGTGAAGTGACGCGCCATGGACCCTATCGAGCCTTTACAAGGCTCTCCAGGGTGACAGTACTACCGTATCGTCCATCTCTGCTTGTTCACTTGCAGGACCTTTCTGCCCTGTACCTGAGCGGCAGCGTTACGCACATCCACTTCGGAGACCGGCAGCGGAGCCTTCCACAGCACGCGTCCCTGCATATCGAACAGCGCCACAGTACCCCGGCTTGCCATCACGGCGTTCTGCCAAGTGTTCTTCAGCATAGCAACCTGCGGCTTCACTGCAGTGGTTGGGTTCGATTTACGCTTATTGACCACAATGGATACAGTAGCGGGTTTGGACTTTGTACCATCGACAACGGCATAATAGTCAAAGGAATCCGTACCTACAAAGCCCTTTTTCGGCTTATACGTAAAGCTGCCATCCTTATTGAGGGTGAGCGTCCCATGGGCCGGCTTCTGGGCGATTTCAGCTGTCATGCCCTTTGAGACACCATCAGGATAAACATCGTTGGCAAGAACGCCCTTCTTGGCACTCACCGTAAGAGCGCTATCGCTAAACGTAGAGTATTTATCCTTTACCGCCTGAGCAACACCCTTCACAGCCTGGGCGGTATCTTTCTCCGCTTGAGTCGTATCCTTCGCAACCTGGGTAGTATCTTTCTCCACCCGAGTCGTGTCCTTTTCCGCCTGAGTAGTATCCTTCGGCGGCATGAGCTTCACATAGAGCTTCACACCTACAGAATCCTCGCCATCAGAAGCAAAGAAGAAGATATTTGCAAGACCGGTTGCACCTTTCACAGGCTTCAAGGAAATGAAGTAGTTTTTTGCGTTCACGCTATCCACACTAGCCTTAATCTTTGTACCGACAGCCTTGTAGGTAAACCTCTGCGTGCCCTCGGCAACTTCGCTGTCGGCAAAGACCAAGGACTTTGTCGAAATCTTGACCTGCTCCACGGTATCTTCATCGAAGTCCACATCAAGAGCAAGAGTATCCCTGAGGAAGGTGCTATCGGCAATGGTCATGGTGGGCTTGGAATTAACTGGTGGTACGGGAGGCGTTTTCGACGCTTCGATAGTCACACCGAAATTGACATGGATCAAGTCCGACATTCCATCCGTAGCGTAGACGGTAACGATAAACGACGTATCCTTCTCGACTTCCGAGGGGACAATCTTGAGAGTATCCCACAGGGCAACCTTGTCCATTGCCGTGATGACTTTCATCACCTTCGCAGACATGCCAACCACAAAAACAAGATTGTCGCAATCTTCATCGGCAAAAAGGTCGCCAAGAGGAATTTTCAACGTATCGGTTTCCTGCATGGTATCCAGGGCGAAAACGTCTACATCGTATGGAGCCAGCACAACCGGAGGGCGGTTTTCCGTCGGCGGATCATCCGGACATTCCGGGTCTCCCGGACAAGTCGGGCCTATCGGCCCTTCGCCTTCATCGGTAATTGTCAAGCTGAATTGGGCCATGACAGATTCCGTTCCGCTCAAAGCGATAATGGTAAGCGACAACGATGAATCCTTGTCAAGGTTATTCGATATATAGACAAGAGTATCGCTCAAGGTCGGAGCCCCTGCGGGCTTGATCCTTGTCAAAACATTAGAAGCCAAGGATGTCGCAATTGTCACTTCGGCGCCTTGTTCAGCGGTAAAGACTTTTGCAAGGGGAATCTTCAGGGAATCCATTTCCTTTAAGGTTATAGCCTGTGTCTTGTCATACGGCTCAAGAACCGAAAGAACTGGCGTTTCTACGGCCACTGCCGCACCAGCCAAAGCCATCACCAAAAATAAAAGTAGCGATTTCATCATTTAACTTATCTAAAAAAATCATCCCAAACTGTCAAGGGCCTCAAAACGCTCGTAAGCTTTTTCCAGCGCCTTTTCTCTTTCTGCAATTTCGCCCTGCAGCTCCACGATGCGGGCCGCATTGGTGTACACTTCCGGCTTGGAAAGTTCCACCTGTCGCTCGGCGATTTCCGCTTCCAGCTTCTCGATTTTTTCGGGAAGGGCGGCGTATTCCCGCTCCTCGTTGTAACTGCGCTTTTTCTTTTTTGGCGCCTCCGCGGGGGTATTTCTCACAGCTCCGGACGGCTGCGGGGCACGAGATTTTTCTTCAGCGGTGCGGGCCTTTTCCCGCATCTTGCGGTTGGCCTCGTAGTCGCTGTACCCGCCTACCGCCTCAAACACATTCCCGTTTTCTTCGATGGCCAAGATTTCCGTAGCCACAGAATCCAAGAAGGCCCGGTCGTGGCTTACCGTCAGCACAGTTCCCTTGTAGTCGGCAATCAGTTCGGCCAACAAATCCAGGGTTTCCATATCCAGATCGTTGGTAGGCTCATCCAGTACCAGCACATTACTCGGGTGGCTGAACAGGCAGGCCAGCAGCAGGCGGTTCCGCTCCCCACCCGAAAGAGCACTAATGGGCCCCCGAGCCCTATCCGCCGAGAACAAGAAGTCCTGCAGATAGCTCAGCACGTGGCGCTTCACGCCGTTCAAGGTAATGTAGGCCTGACCGTCACCGATGTTTTCTACCAGGGACTTGTCTTCGCGTAGGCGGGTCCGCATCTGGTCAAAGTAGGCCACCTGTAGGTTCGTTCCCAGCCGCACGTTTCCGCTTTCTGGCGCCAGTTCTCCCAGAATCAGGCGCAAAAGCGTGGTCTTGCCCGAACCGTTGGGGCCAACGATGCCGATACGGTCCCCCCGGAAAATCTCCGTAGTCAGGTGGCTAATCAGGGGCGAGCCGTCGTAAGAGTAATTCACATCCGTAAGCCTTGCCACCAGGCGGCCAGACTTTTCCGCCTCGGTAATCTGCATGTTCACGTTACCCACGCGAGTACGCCTAGCCGCACGTTCTTCGCGCATCTTGATAAGCGCGCGTACGCGGCCCTCATTGCGGGTGCGGCGGGCCTGAATGCCCTTCCGGATCCATACTTCTTCTTCGGCAAGTTTCTTGTCAAAGAGGGCATTGGCCTTTTCCTCTTCGGCCAGGGCCTGGTCCCTGAACTGCACGAACTTGTCATAAGGGAAATCCCAGCAACGCACCCGGCCCCGATCCAGATCAAAAATACGGCTCGCCACCCGCCTTACAAAGGCACGGTCATGGCTCACGAAAAGCAGGGCACAATTCAGGCGGGTCACAATTCCCTCTAGCCATTGTATGGCGGGAATGTCCAGATGGTTGGTGGGTTCGTCCAGCAAAAGCAGGTCCGGGTCTTGTGCGAGGGCCCGTGCGAACAGCACGCGACGCTTTTGCCCGCCGGAAAGACTGTCAAATAAAGCGTCGGCATCAATGCCCGTCTTGCCGAGGACCGCCTCGGCGTGGGCATTGTGCAGGCCCTCGCCCGCGCGGTCCGTGCCCGAGCCTAAAAGCGGCATCATCACCACGTCCCGCACGGTCCCTTCCATATGGGCGGGAATCTCCTGGATCATACGGGCAATCCGCAATCCGGACTTCTTGATAATCTCGCCGGACTGGACCTCCATCTCGGCCGTGAGCACCTTCAGCAAGGTACTCTTGCCGCAACCATTGCGGCCGACCAGACAAATCCGGTCGCCGGCCTCTATATCAAAAGAAACATTGTCAAGCAGGGGCGCGTCCGCCCCTATGCGCAAAAGCAGGTTCTTTGCAGAGAGAATCGGCATCACTGCTCTTGCATAAACGGGAGCTGCTTGGCACGCTGCATCAGGCGATGGGCGTGAGCCTCGTTCTTGGGTTGCACACCGTACAAAAGCTCGAAGAACTTCTTGAGACCCACCTCGCCACCGCCCTGCTTCAAAATGTACACCACCACAAGGTTCTGGGGCGCCACCGTAGAGCTGATAATGTCGATGTCGGTGTTGCCCAGCTGCGAAACCGCCAGCTGGAAGGCGTCCTCACTGTAATCCCGAATCAGCTTCTGGATATCGCCCAGGGATTCAAAGCCCAAGAACTTGAAAACCCTCAGGTAATGCTGTAGCGACGACTCGTGAATCTCCGCCTGGTTGATAGAGGCGATACGCTTATTCAGGTAATCGAAAGGCCTAAGCTGCAGGTAGTTGCTGAAGGAGTCGCCGTCCAGCGACACCTCCTCGAAATTCCCGGAATGCACAAGGGCCTGCACGCGACGGCGGTAGTCGTTGATGCCCGTACGGATCTGGCAGAACTGCTCGTCTACAAGCTCCAGCATTCCCGCCAGCCGGTTCAGGTTGCGCAGGTACCCACGGGGCACCTCCACGCCGGTCTTGTAACCCGTGTCGTGGTCCAGGGTGGCCCACACGTGCTGCAGGGCGCTACGCATCTGGAGTTCGAAGCGGAACTGGTTCAGTTCCGGGCACTCCGGATCCTTGTAAATCCGCTCCGGCAAGCGACAGATATAATGCAGGGAACTATAACCAAAACTATGGAGTTCGTGGACCTTGCGCTTGTCGATACTGTTCACCCAGTCCACGTCAAAAAGCTGCTCGGCAAGGGCCGCAATCTTGTCCACCTCGTCGCTGTAGAAGGTAATGACCCGCACGCCCAATATGTCCGTGATGTCGTCCAGGGTACGGTACTTTTCGCCCTTGCGGTCCAGCTTGCCCGCAAGGCTGCCCTCTTCCTTGATTCTCGCCTCTACCGCATTGATGTAGATATGGCTGTCCATGATGCTCTTGCGCAGCGTGTCGCGGACAATGGAGAGCATCCTCGCAAATACCGGGCGCTTTTCACGGAACTCTTCCAAGATAGCGTTGCCGTGGGCATCCAGACCATAGCTTCCTACAGGTTTCTCACTCATACGCTTACTCCGCCCTAGGCGAAAAAAGTTTCTCGATCAGTTCCTCGAATTCCGCATAGGCAAAAGTCCCCTTCAGGCTGGCGAGGGCATGGGCAAGCCCGCGGAAATGCCACTCGTGGGCGGCCGCGTCCTTTACGCAGAACAGGTCCCACACCTTGTCGCCGATGGCCAGGTAGTCACGGTAGATGGCGCGGATATTGCTCAGCTTGTCGGAAAGGGCCACAATCTTCACCTCATTGGTGGCCGCAGAAAGACGGCTGATAGCCTCTTCCTTGCGCAGGCGCCAGCTCTCTTCGCGACTCTTGCCCTCGAACACGATATCCGATTCCGCATCTACGAGGTTAGCCACGCGAGGGCCGAACTCCCGCTCGATATCCTTGAGCGTCGCCTCCGTGTCTTCCACCGTATCGTGCAGCACGGCCGCGGCCAGCAACTCCTGGTCGTTTGTCATGGTGGCGGCAATGGAGACCGCCTCCATGGGGTGAACTATGTAGGGGAACCCCTTACCCTTGCGCTCCAGGCCACTGTGGGCATTGACCGCAAAAACAACCGCCTTGTCCAACAACGAAGTATCCATGTATGGTAATATACCTTTTTTCAGGAGACAGGGAGCAAGCCACTATATATATGACTTTATTTTACCGCAAAACAAGCCTAAAATTTTTGTAAAATCATTTTTCACGAGTTAAGCACCGCTTTGCTTGTCTTGGTAATGAATTTAAACTATATTTAGGGTATGGCATTAGCAATTAGCACAGTTCCTGTTTTGACCGATGATGTTGCAGAGGATTTTGTCCGCCAAGCGGATTACAATTCCCAGCACCTTTCTGGCTCACAGTTTAGCGCCGATAAGGAAGCGTGGTGCCTGGATATTGTCGAGAATTCTAAGCTTGACCAGCTTAAAAGAATTCGCAGATGAACCTGTCTGATTTTTCGTTTAGCACACTTGGCAACCCCATCTTTGATTTGTCGTCTTTCGATTGCGGACGCGCAGACATCAATGATTTCTTCAGGAATGACGCTTTAAACTATCAGCAAGAACTCTTCGGTAAAACATACCTGTTCACGCCACGAAATAATCTTAACAAAGTTGCAGCGGCTTTTACAGTTTCAAACGCAAGCATCTTTACCCGTCTCCTACCAAATTCAAGACAGAAGAAGGTTGGCTATGAGGTCCATCATTCCAAAGGGCAGGTTAATTATCCTGCGGTGCTTCTAGGCCGTTTGGGAGTAGACAAATCCTTTGCTGGACATGACCTCGGCTCACAAATAGTAGAGTTTGTAGCCCAGTGGTTTGCCGGTCCAGACAACAAGTCTGGTTGCCGACATCTGGTTGTGGACGCCTATAATGAGGATTGGCTACTGAATCTTTACCAAAAATGCGGAATGAAAACTATTTTCAGTTCCGAAAAACAGGAACGTGAATATCGGCAAATCAAGGACAACGGCCGGTCACTGGAAACAAGACTACTATACCGCGACCTTACCCGCCCCTGGACAACCCAAGTCCGGGGGATTTATTTATATAAATCGACTACGTAAACAAAATTTTCAGGCTTATTTCGCCCCAAAAAACAGTCTATACAAGTAGACGGAATATTCCCCGTCTGCGACACGGGCGCGTTCCCGGAAAAAGAGAAAAACGAAATGACCAAAGAACAGTATGCGGAAATGCTCCACGATATCAACGAGACGCACAAAAGCGGCGGCGATACCTCCGCCTGCATCGCAAAATACCGCAAGCGATACAAGTTCGTCTACATCTACAACGACACGATCTTCAAGCAGATCTTCGGCACCCCCAAAAACATGGAGCTCACGGCAAACTTCCTGAACGCCATACTCAAACTGGATGGCGGCGACTGCATCGACAAGCTCACCTTCGTAAACCCCGCAGTGGAAGGAACCTTGAGCAAGACGATCATCTCGGACGTGGTCATGGAGAACGAGTACCTCGAGCGCATCGTGATGGAAGTCCAGCATGTAAAGGGCGACGCCTACAACGACAGGCTGGTTTACTACGTCGCAAAGCATACCGTGGCAAGCAAGACCCACGGCGAGAGCTACTGGCTGCGGAACCTAAACCTCATCAGCCTCCAGATGTTCGACGGGTTCCCCGAATCCAGGAACTACAGGCACAGCATACGCCTCAAGAACCAGGAGAATGACGAATTTTTCAAGAAACAGACCATCACCCTTGTCGAGATACCCAAGTTCCTGGAGGGGGACTACGACTCTGACAGCAGCATGCTCGCCCAGTGGCTCCGGGTAATCGACGGGCTGAACAACGAAAATCCCGTTCCCGTGCCAGATGGCTCGATATTCGCCCGCTTGCAGGAGAAGGCGAAATTGAGTATATTTACCGAAGAGTTCCTAGTAAACGAGGCCATGAACATGAGCGACCGCCTATACGAAATGTACGTAGAAAAGAAGCAAGCCCGTGCCGAGGGCCTGGCCGAGGGCCGTGCAGAAGGACGCGAGAAAGGCCTGGCCGAGGGCCGTGCTGAAGGACGCGCCGAAGGACGTGCTGAAGCACTTGGCGTCTTACAGGACATGGGTCTCACCCCGGAGCAGATTGCCGAGGTGCAGGCGCGGCTAGACGCGATGAAGCCGCAACCCTAACTATTGCACAACCGCTCTTACCCGCCCCTGGACAACCCAAGTCCGGGGGATTTATTTATATAAATCGACTACGTAAACAAAATTTTCAGGCTTATTTCGCCCCAAAAAAGAGTCTATACAAGTAGACGGAATATTCCCCGTCTGCGACACGGGCGCGTTCCCGAGAGTAAAGACAATAAATGGAAAACAAACGCACTCCCTTCGAACAACTACCCATCACCAATAAATTTATGTTCGCCATGGTGTTCAGCCATAAAGAAATCGCCAAGCCCTTCCTCGAGGCGGTTCTTGGCATCAAGATTCACGAACTCCGGGACCCCGAACCCGAAAAGACCGTCGAAATGAGCCCCGTCAGCAAGGGCGTCCGCTTTGACGTCTTCGTGAAAGAAACGGGACCCAATGGCGAAACCCTCCGCAGTTTTGATATCGAAATGCAGATGGAAGACACCAAGGAGATTTCCAAGCGGGCACGCTTCTACCAGGCCATGCGTGACAGCGAGGCTTTGAGCAAAGGCGAAAAGTACCGCAACCTGAAGGAACTTTACATTATCTTCATCTGCCCCGACGACATTTTCGGGAAGGGACGCGCCGTCTATAGGTTCAAAAATCTCGAGGTCGATGACCCGAAAATCGAGATGGGCGATCTTTCCTTCAAAAACTTTTATATATTTAACAAGTACCGCGATGTAGCCGAGAAATCCATCAGGACCTATCTGGAGTACTTCGCCACCAGCAAGCCAATCTCCCCGGAAACCGAGGACATTGATAGGCTGGTGAAATGGTATCAGACGGATAACAACACGAGGATACGCTATATGACTTGGCAAGAAGAAATAGACATCGCCGTTGACCAAGAGCGCCAGCGTGCAAATGAAATCCAAAAGTTGGCCGATTCAGAAAAGGCCCGTGCCGACGAAGAAAAAGCCCGTGCCGACAAGTACGAGAAGATGCTCAAGGACCTCGGAAAGCTGTAATCACTCAACCACAGATATCCAACCAGCCCGTTCATCAAACGGGCTTTTTTTCATCTTTGCGCTCCTTCCTTGTCATGCCCGGCTTGCACAAGTGCGATGCACTTCGGCTCAGATATGCAAAAACAAGTTTTTGCATATCGTTCGCCTCATTCGCATCTGACCGGGCATCCCCTTTCATCTGTAAAATCCGCACGTGAACAAAATTTTCAGGCTTATTTCGCCCCAAAAAAGAGTCTATACAGTATGGGGCATTACGCCCCGCCGTACACCGGGGCGCACTCGGTAACCCTCTGCTGTCATTCCCGGCTCGACCGGGAATCTCCTTTAACCATCGAGGTATTCTATGAACTACAACTACTACGTTTACATTCTCACAAATAAGTACAAAACTGTCCTTTATACGGGCATGACAAACGCAAAGGGAGCTCCGACTACAGCTCGGACCGCAGCCGCATCGCCCAGTGGCTCCGCGCCATCGACACGCTCAACCGCGAGGCTGATTTCAGCGAATTCGCAAGCGATTCAGTGTTCAGGGTATTGCAAAACGAGGTGAAATTGTGTAGCTTTAGTTCCAGATATATGCTCAGCAACATGATGAAGGACATCGACAAGTCGTACTGGGAATACGGCGCGGCACGGAAGAAGGCGAAGGAAGTCGCAAGGAATCTTCTTCTAGACGGTGATTCTGTTGAAAAAGTAGCCCGCAACACAGGTCTCCCGCAATCTACTATTCTTGAGCTCCAAAAAGAAATAAACACACCAAGCACATAAATCACGCAATAGGT
>JAEEGL012514044.1_pt1 | contig 17910 bp, 13 predicted proteins | sample 9134231 | NCBI WGS metagenome assembly JAEEGL01 (sample SAMN16246548, study PRJNA631951) | gut metagenome | biome: gut microbiome; feature: rumen; material: fiber-attached | host: Bos | place: Iran: Karaj | collected 2018-10 | reverse complement strand
GCAGTATATACCGCTGTATACCAGCCAGAACGGTGCTTCGCTGCAGTTCAACCTCGACCGCCTGTGGAGCTACAACCTCTATGAGCACTCGCGCTGGGGCGGCGGATTGAAATGGACGCTCGCACCGCGCCGCGTGGACGGTTCGCAGGTAAGCTTCGACGGCTATGTTGGATACGGCGTGCAGGACCGTCAATGGAAGGGCGGCATCGGCAATGAGATACGCGACGGCCGCAGCCCATATGGGCTGGTGCAATACATCACCGTGGGGCGCAACTATGTTTCGGCCGGCAGCCGGCACATGGCCGTCGGCAGCATCACCGACCCCGCCTCGCTGGCGGCGTTTATGAGCCGCCGGATGTACGACCGCGCAGGCTTGGTTTGGGGCTACCGCTGGCGCGTCCGCGGTGTGGAGCATTGCATCGACGCCACCCTGTTCGCCGGCAGCCGGATGTTTGATAACGAGCAGCTACTCTACCGCGTACAGGGCGACACCCTCCCTGAAGCCGACGGGGCGGTGCTGCGCTGGATGCTGCGCCTGCCGCAGGGCTTCACCTCGCAGCTGGAGGTGGGCGGCATGTGGCCCGAGGCATCCTTTGTGACTCGGCTGCTGGCGCAATATGAACGAACGTTGAAGCTCTCCCCTGTCGAGCTTTCAATCTACGCGCAAGGGGGCATCACGCCGCCGCGCACCTCCTACCTGTATATGTTCGACCTCGGCGGCACCTTCGGCGCACCGCTCTACTTCCGCAACAGCCTACTTACGGCTCGCCCCAACGAATTCACCGCCAACGCCTTTGCCTTCCTTTCGCTGCACCTACGCCCGGAAGAACCCCTATGGTATTGGTGGAGCAGTTTCGCCTCCATCGGCACTTCGCCCAAGCCATTCGTCGCCCTCCATGCGGCGTGGGGCTGGCTGTGGGGGCAGGACGCTGACGGGCAGCTGACCTGGGAAGGGCTCGACCTGCAGGCGCCGCACCACGGACTCGTGGAGGCGCTGGCGGGCATAAACGGCCTCATCCGTTGGGGGGCTGTGGATTGGGGTATCGCGGCAGGCTACCGGCTGACCCCTGCGGGAGTGCCCTACCACCGCACAGAAACAAACGACAACCTGGTGCTGCTCATCACAGCGGACTTAATATTCTAAGCATCATGAAAATCAGAGAAGTAATAGCGTATTTGGACAGCGTATTCCGTCCCGAACTGCAAGAGGACTACGACAACAGCGGCTTCCTGCTGGGACGCGGCGACAGCGAGTTTCGCGGCGCCTTGGTGGCACTCGACCTCACCGAGGATGTGGTCGACGAGGCGTTGCAGGCCGGCGACGTCAACCTCATCGTCACCCACCACCCCTTCATCTTCCGCGGCCTCAAGCGGCTGACCGACAGCAACGAGACGGGCCGGATGGTGTGGAAGCTGATACAGAACGACATAGCCGTCTATGCCGCCCATACCAACCTCGACAACCTGCCTTGGGGCGTCAGTGGCATCCTCGCTGAGAAGCTGGGATTGCACAACTGCCACATACTGAAGGGCGAAGAAGTGGGTGCCGGCATAGTGGGCGAGCTTGAACAGAAAGAGCCGGTCGACGGCTTCCTGCAACGCGTCAAAGCGCTGACAGGCCTGCCAGTGGTGCGCGCCTCGAAGCACGACCCGAAGCTGACGGTCAAACGTGTGGCCCTCTGCGGCGGCAGCGGTTCGGATTTTATCGGCGACGCGATAGCTGCCGGCGCCGACCTCTACCTTACGGCCGACCTGAAATACCACGACTTCCAGCGCACCGACGGGCGCATGGTGCTGGCCGACATCGGGCATTACGAAAGCGAACAGTTTGCAAAAGAAATAATTTTCCGAACCATATCAGAAAAATTTTGTAACTTTGCAGTCCGAATTTCCGAACGACAGCACTCTCTCGTTCAGTACATTTGACTGTAAAACAAATATATAAATATAATATGGCAAAGAAAGTCAGCACCAAAAAAGCGGAAGAAACCGTAGAAACTCCCGTCATTCTGCGACCCGACGTCGATGTGGCCGTTGAGAAACGACTGATCGCCCTCTACACCCTGCAGAGCGTCGACAGCGAGATCGACAAGATTAAAATCATCCGTGGCGAATTGCCGCAGGCCGTTCAAGACCTCGAAGACGAGATAGCGGGCCTCAACACGCGCATTGAGAACTTCACCGCCGAAATCAAGGAGACCGAAGCCGCCAACAAGCAGCGCAATGTGGAAATCAGCGAGCACCAGGAGCAAATCAAGAAGTACCAGAAGCAACAGGACAATGTGCGCAACAACCGTGAATACGAGTCGCTGAACAAAGAGATTGAGTTCCAAGACCTGGAAATCCAGCTCTGCGAGCGCAAGATGAAAGAAGGCACCGCCCACATCAAGGAGCTCAAACAGCACATCGAGGCTGCCAAGCTGCTGCGCCAGAACCGCGAGAAGGACCTCGACGCCAAGCGCGAAGAACTGCTTTCCATCACCGCCGAAACCGAGAAGGACGAACAGCGCCTGCTGGCCAAGTCGAAAGAACAGGAGCAGTACTTCGAAGGTACCGACGAGCGCTACCTGGTAGGCTACAAGCGCATCCGCAACGCTGCCCGCAATGGTCTGGCCGTGGTTACCATCGACCGCGACTCCTGCGGTGGTTGCTTCAGTGTCATCCCGCCCCAGCGCCAGATGGAGATTAAAATGCACAAGAAGGTTATTGTCTGCGAGAACTGCGGGCGTATCCTTGTCGACGACGACATCGCCGCCAAAGCCAAAGCACAATTGGAAAAATGACACACTACATCAATCCCGAAGAAAAACTCACTCTTGCCAAGATACAAGAGATTGTCGACAATAAGATGACCCTCGCGCTGAGCGACGAGGCCGTGCGACGCATCGAGAAATGCCGCGCCTACCTGAACCAGAAGATGGAGACCCAGAAGGTGCCCATCTACGGTGTCACCACCGGCTTCGGTTCGCTGTGCAACATCAGCATCAGCAAGGAGCAGCTCAGCCAGCTGCAGAAGAACCTGGTGATGAGCCACGCCTGTGGCGTGGGCGACGAGGTGCCCGCCGAGGTGGTGCGTCTCATGCTTCTGCTCAAAGCCCAGAACTTCTGCTTCGGCTACAGCGGTGCCCAGCTGCAGACCGTGCAGCGCCTCATCGACTGCTACAACGAAGACGTGCTGCCCGTGGTGTACCAGCAGGGTTCGCTCGGTGCCAGCGGCGACCTCTGCCCCCTGGCCAACCTGATGCTCCCCGCCATCCTCGGCATGGGCGAGGTCTATTGGAAAGGCCGTCGCTGCGACGTGAAGGAAGTCTATCAGGCCAAAGGCTGGCAGCCCATTGAGCTGCAGAGCAAGGAAGGTCTGGCCCTCCTCAACGGCACGCAGTTCATGAGCAGCTACGCTGTGTGGAGCCTGCTGAAGGCCCAGCGTTTGAGCAAACAGGCCGACATGGTGCTGTCGCTCTCGCTGGATGCTTTCGACGGCCGTATCGAGCCCTTCTACGAGAGTCTCCACATGGTGCGCCCCCACAAGGGACAGTTGGAGACCGCCGCCGCCGTGCGCGATATGCTGGACGGCAGCGAGATTATCAAGCGTCACAAAGAGCATGTGCAGGATCCTTACAGTTTCCGTTGCGCCCCGCAGGTGCACGGTGCCGCAAAAGACACCATCCGCTATGTGGCCTCGGTCGTTGAGACGGAGATTAATTCCACCACCGACAACCCCATCGTACTTCCCGACGAGGATATGGTCATCAGTGGCGGTCATTTCCACGGTGAGCCCTTGGCCATGGTACTCGACTTCCTGGCCATCGCCGTGGCCGAACTCGGTGCCATCAGCGAGCGCCGCACCTACCAGCTCATCGATGCCAAACGCGGCCTGCCGTCGTTCCTCGTGGCCAAGCCCGGTCTGAACAGCGGCTTCATGATTCCGCAGTATACCGCAGCCGCCATCGTGAGCCAGAGCAAGCAACTCTGCACCCCCTGCTCGGTTGACAGCATTCCCTCGTCGCAGAATCAGGAGGACCTCGTCAGCATGGGTGGCAACGCCGCCACCAAGTGCTATCGCGTGTGCGAGAACACCGAGCGCGTGCTGGCCATCGAGCTCTTCAACGCTGCCCAGGCCCTCGATTTCCGTCACCAGGAAGGCCTCAAGAGCAGCCCCAAAGTGGAGAAGATGGTGGCCGACTACCGCAAGTGCGTCAACTTCGTCGACATCGACGAGATTATGTACAAGCACATTCACAGCAGCGTCCGTTTCCTGCAAGGCATGGCGCTGTAATCGTATTGGGGTTCATCCCACAATAATCACAAACCACCGTAGGGGTACTCCCTCTTACGGTGGTTTGTTTTGGGGAAAGTAACAAAATGGACATCGAACTGTCAGGACACTACGGGCACAGACGCATCGTGCGGTCGGTGCTGCCGAGCATCGGTATGGTGCTCGTCACATCGATATACTCAATTGTCGACGGTTTCTTTGTGGCCAACTTTGCCGGCAAGACAGGCTTTGCGGCGGTGAACCTCACTTTCCCCGCCATCATGATGATTGGTTCGCTAGGGCTTATGATCGGCTCCGGCGGAGCTGCTCTAGTGGCGAAGATTAAGGGCGAGGGTTATCCCGAGAAAGCCAACCGTGTATTCACGATGCTTGTACAGTTCGGATTGGTGCTGGGTGTGGTGCTGGGTGTGGTGCTTGCCATCGGGGCACCGACGGTAGCCCGCTGGCTAGGCGCCGACGAACCGATGATGGAGGAGTGTGTGACCTATATTCGTCTGAATATGATCGGCATGCCGGGTTTCGTGCTGCAATGCGCTTTCCAATCGTTTTACATGGCAGCCGAACGGCCACAGCTGGGCACACTGATGTCGGTGGTGGCCGGCGTGATCAATATAGTGCTCGATGCCATTCTGGTATGGGCACTAGGTCTGGGTGTGGCCGGTGCGGCTATAGCCACAGCGGCAGGTTGCCTGGTCGGAGGCCTCTTCCCTCTCTTCTACTTCTCCTCTCACCGCAATCGCGGTTCGCTGCACATCAAACACACACGCATGATGTGGCCCTATATCGGCAAGGCCTGTACAAACGGCCTGTCCGAGTATGTAGGCAATATCGCGATGAACATCGTCACCATGTGCTACAACCTGCAACTGATGCGCTACCTGGGCGAGGACGGTGTCTCGGCCTACGGGGTGGTGATGTATATTGCATTTATCTTCGCCGCAGTCTTTATCGGTTACAATATTGGCATCACCCCTATCATCGGCTACCACTATGGGGCCGGTGACGTGCACGAACAACGGTCGTTATTCTTCAAGTCACTAGCCATCATCGGAGCGCTGGGAGTGCTGATGACCGTCTCGGCCGAAGTGTTTGCAGGGCCGTTGGCTCGGGTGTTTGTGGGCTATGACGAGGGTCTCACCGCCTTGACCATTCGAGCCATGCGGCTATACATGCTAGCTTTCCTCATCAGTGGAATCAACATGTTTGTCTCAGCTCTATTCACAGGCCTGAACAACGGGGGTGTGAGTGCTGTGGCGGCTTTTACACGCACGTTGGTATTCGAATTGTCTTGTGTATGGGTTTTGCCAGCCTTGTTCGGCATCGACGGCATCTGGTTCTCTTGGGGCATCGCGGAGGTGTTGTCTCTACTGCTCGCAGCGTTTCTCATTATCCGATTTGCCCCACACCTGCTTAAAATCACTTCAGGCAGTGTTTCATGATATTGGCGTAACCGTTGTAGTTGCGCGTAGTGCCATCGGCGAAATGGAAGGTAATATCGGTGACACGCATATACTTGATATTGTTCTTCTCTGACCAAAACAATTCGTCGAAGACATACTGTGCCGGTGCCCCGGGACGTATGGGGCCCATGCAGCGAACGGTACGCACAGAGCGGTGGAAGCGGTCTTCCTGCACACGTCCACGGTCGTTGTAGGGCGTCACCGTTATCTCAATCTTGCTGATGGTTTTCGAAAAGCAATTATATAGGTTGAACTCCAGACCGAACATATAGTCGCTGCGGGCGGGACGTATGCTCATGAAGAAGAGCTCCTGACGGTTCATACGGGCCTTGGTGCGCTCCACCTCCATGCGAGTATCGGCCTCGACCTGCGCTATCGAGTCGCTTTGCATGGCCGTGACGATGCTGTCGGCCTGCCGCTCAATCATCGTGATGATATTGGCCAATGAGTCAATCTGATGCTGCAGCGCCTCCTGCCGTTCTTCCTGCTGTCGCTTGATGTCATTATGTTGTGCTTCATACAGACGCCAATCGGCCTGGCTGGCAAAGGCACCCCACTCGGCGAGACGCTCCACTGCCCGCAGGCTGAGATGCTGCGAATTTCCCCCACCCACCGCAACGGTAAAATAGACCGGAGTCTCTTCCGAGGGTTGGAAATCGTAGCGCAGCCAAGCGAGGGTGCTGTAGCGACCATAGGTATGGTCCGTCGTGTCAGCCTCCAGCAATCCTCCCAACTGCTCCATATCCACAAACACCCACTGCATCAACTTGCTATAACGTTCGCGCCAATAGCCATGTGACACCAAGTGCGGCAACAATTGCACTGCCACTGCCTCGGGCAGCCGGAAGTCCTGCTCCCTGTTCTGAAAGCGTATGTAGGGCTTACCCTTGACAATATAAGGACCCGACAGGTGATAGGAACGATTATAGATATCCGTCGAACCCGCCGCCTGGCTCACCAACTTGTGCAAGTCGCCCGGCGGCATGATGAGATAGGCATCGTCCATACAAGCCTCCTCAATCGACGAATAATTCCACGGTTGCTGGGCCCAAGCAGAAGTGAAAAGTGAAAAATGAAAAGTAAAAATCAGGCCTGCGCCTAACAACACTTTACTTATATATGCTCTTCCCTTTCTCATTTCTCACCTTTCATTTTCAATGTGCAGCCAGCCAATTGTCACCCACATCGATACCCACATCGATACGGATACCTTCGAGAGGCAGCGCATTCTGCATCGCACTCGTCACCAAGGCGCGAACCTCCTCCTCCTCGGGACGGTAGAGGTCGAACACCAACTCGTCGTGTACCTGCAAAATCATCTTGGTGCGCAACTGACGGCGTACGAGTTCCTGGTGGATACGCACCATAGCCAGCTTGATCATGTCGGCCGAAGTGCCTTGTATAGGCATATTCACTGCATTGCGTTCGGCAAACGAGCGAGCCGAGGCGTTACGGCTGTTGATGTCGGGCAAGTAGCGGCGACGGCCTAGGAGCGTCTGGGCGTAGCCATGGTTGCGAGCAAACGCCTTGCTTTGCTCAATGAAGGCGGCAATATCGGGATACTGAGCAAAGTATTCTTCAATCAACGCAGCCGCCTCCTTGCGGGGGATACCCAGCTGTTCGCTGAGGCCGAAAGCTGAAATGCCGTAGACGATGCCGAAGTTGACACTCTTGGCGTTGCGGCGTTGATCCTTGCTGACTTCCTCCATCGGTATGTGGTATATCTTGGCGGCAGTGGCGGCATGAATATCAAAACCGTGAGCAAACGCCTCCAGCATGTGTCGGTCATGCGCCAACGAAGCAATGATGCGCAACTCAATCTGCGAATAGTCGGCAGCCAACAGCAAGTGGTCTGCATCGCGGGCTACAAAGGCACGCCGTATCTCGCGGCCACGCTCCGTCCTGATAGGTATATTCTGCAGGTTGGGGTTGGACGACGAGAGACGGCCCGTGGCGGTGACTGTCTGGTTGTACACCGTATGCAGGCGACCCGTGGCGGGATTGATAAGCTTGGGGAAAGCGTCGAGATAGGTACCCACCAACTTGCTGATGGAGCGGTACTCCAGGATGAGGGGGATGATAGCGTGGCGGTCGGCAAGCTTTAGCAACACATCCTCGGCGGTGCTGTACTGCTTGGTTGAGGTGCGCGGCGGCTTGTCGGTAACCTTCAGCTGCTCATAAAGCACCTCTCCCAACTGCTTAGGCGAGCTAATATTAAATGGCATACCTGCCAGGCGGTATATCTCCTCCTCTATCCTCTTGCGCTCGACCGTGAGCTGCTCGGCATAGTCCTTCAGCGCCTGCACATCGATACGCACCCCTTCCCGTTCCATGTCGATAAGGACGTCGACCAAAGGCATCTCGACATTGTTATATAGGTCGACCAACGAGGTGGTGCGCATCTTGGCAGCCATCAGAGGATAGAGCTGCCAAAGAGCGGCACAGGAGGCCGCCGCATCCTGCGGTTCGAAACCCAACTGCGAAGAGCAGATGAAGTCAAGCGTGTGGCGCATCTCGGCATCAAGCAGGTAGTGAGCCATCTGCACATCGAAGACCACACCGGCAATCGTAGTGTCAAGTTCGGCAAGAATATACTTGAGGTTCTTGATATCGAAGCATATCTTCGTGGTAGCAGGGTCCTGCACAAGACGACCGAACAACGGGACGTCAAGTTCGCCGACGGTGGTGCTCCAAACGGTGTCTGCATCGGTAGACAACAGCACCGAAGAACCGTCGAAAATCAGTGCGATGTCCTTGCCTTGTAACGAGGCAAGCACCTCGCTGGAAAGGGGTGTTGCCACCGTCTGCGGAGCCGAAGCGGTGCTCGGTGCTGTATCGAAGAGCGTAGGCGTCGCCGAAGTATCCGGAATATTCTGTGTACTTTGTTTTTTTTGTGTAGTCTGGTTACCCCAGGCCACAGCTTGCTCGGGCTGGTTGACCGAAAGGTCGGTGAAGACACGGCGGGCAAACTGTCGGAACTCGAGTTCGTCGCACAATTCACGCAACAGCACGTAGTCGGGGGTCTCAATCTTGAGGGCTTCTTCGTCAAAGGCAATGGGGGCGTCCAGGCTGATGGTGGCCAGCTGTTTGGAGAAGAGGGCATCGTCAGCATGGGTACGCACCATCTCACGCAACTTCTCATTCTTGATATCATCCGTGTGGGTCACCATCTCTTCGATGGAGCCGAATTGCGCAATGAGCTTCTTGGCGGTCTTCTCTCCCACCCCACGGATGCCGGGGATATTGTCGGAAGCATCGCCCCAAAGACCCAGCAAGTCAATCACCTGACGTGGATTGCTGACATCGAACTTATCAAGCACCTCCTGCACACCCATCACCTGGTCGGGCTTGCCCATGCGTCCGAAACGGTACATCTTCACATGCTGGGTAACAAGCTGTGCAAAGTCCTTATCGGGCGTCACCATCAACACCTCGTCAAAACCTGCGCGCTCGGCAGCGTGACTGAGGGTGCCGATCACATCGTCGGCCTCATAGCCTTCGCAGGTGAGCACGGGGATACGGAAAGCCTCAATCATACGGCGCACCCAAGGCAGACCTATCTGTATCTCCTCGGGCATGGCGTCACGGTTGGCCTTGTACTCTGCATACATCTCGTGACGGAACGTGGGCTTCTGCACATCGAATGCCACTCCCACATGGGTCGGCCTCTGCGAGCGCAGGAGGTCGTAGAGGGTGGTGGTGAAACCCAACACACACGAGGTGTTCATTCCCTTGGAATTGACCCGTGGAGTGCGGTTAAGGGCATAATAAGCACGATAGACGGCCGCCATGCCGTCAATGAGCATCAGTTTCTTCATTTCAGCGGGTCGGCGTTCAATTCGTCATATTCGCGACGATTCTTGAGGATGTTGCATGCCAGGTACACGGCCGAGCGGAACGACTGCTCGCAGGCCTGGTCCTTGCCGGCAATGTCGTAGCCCGTGCCATGGGCAGGCGATGTGCGCACGTAGGGCAGACCGGCGGTATAGTTGACACCCTCGGTGAAGGACATCAGTTTGAAGGGAATAAGGCCCTGGTCATGATAGAGTGCCAGCACACCGTCGAACTTGTTGAACTCCGAGCTGCCGAAGAAGCCGTCGCTCGGGAAGGGTCCGTAGGCCAGCACACCCTTGTTCTGCACCTCGTCAATAACGGGACGGATAACCTTCTTGTCAAAGTCGCCGATGACTCCGCCGTCGCCGGCATGGGGGTCGAGGGCAAGCACGGCAATCTTAGGCCTCGTGATGCCGAAGTCGCGCTTGAGGCTCTCGTTCATGAGCATCATCTTATCGAACAGCAGATTATGCGTCAGCGCATTGGGTACATCCTTCAACGCCAAGTGGTTGGTAACAATACCGATACGGATGCGGTCGCAAATCATGAACATCAGGCTGGAGCAACCGAATTGATGCGAAAGATACTCTGTGTGACCAGGGAAATCGAAGTCGTCGGCCTGTATATTGCGCTTGTTGATGGGGGCAGTCACCAGCACATCGACCTTGCCGGCCTTGAGGTCAGCACAGGCTCGGTTGAGGCTCTCACGGCTCAGGCGACCGGCAATCTCGGTGCTCTTGCCGAGGTCAATCTTGATTTCGTCCTGCGTGAGGTTGATGACATTATACTTGCGATCCTGCGCCTCGGAGGCGTCACGGATGCCGGAGAAAGTCATCTCCTGCGGCAAGGAGGCCAACAGTTTCTTGTGATAGGATGCCACCTTGGTGGAACCGTAGAGTACCGGCGTGCACACATCGAACATGCGGGTGTCGGCAAAAGTCTTGATAATTACCTCGTAGCCCACACCGTTGATGTCACCGTGCGTGATGGCTACCTTTATTTTCTTGTCGTCTTTCATTGTGTTTACTTTTATTCGTTCTATTTTTTATTCGTCCAAAAACCGTACTGACACCGACATTTCGACTGCCGTTCTTTTACTGTTCTTTTACAATTTCTAAAAGAACGGTAAAAGAACAACAGCTAAATATTTATAAAACAGTAGGTTTCATGACGTAGTTCTAGTTATTTCATCATATCTTGCATCTGAAGGAAGGCGTACAGCAGGCGCATGCCGTAGGCCGAAGCACCCACGCGGTAGCAGTGCTGCGGCTTGGTGAAGTAGGCCACGCCGGCGATGTCGAGGTGGATATAGGGCACCTCCTTGGCAAAGTGGGCCAGGAACTTGCCGGCGGTGATGGTGCCGGCCTGGGGCGTGGAGCCGCAGTTGCGCAGGTCGGCCACCTCGCTCTTGATAAGCTCGTCGTACTCGCTCCACATGGGGAACTCCACCAAACGCTCGAAGACCTGGTCGCCCACAATCTTCAGCAGGCTGAAGGGGTCGGCGGCATGCTGCTGCATGGCGGCGATGCCAAAGGTGCTGATGGCGCGCACTGCTGCACCGGTGAGGGTGGCGGCATCGATGATGAGCGAGGGGTTATAGTTCTTGGCAGCGTAGGCAATGGCATCGGCCAGGATAAGACGGCCCTCGGCGTCGGTGTTGACCACCTCGACGGTAGTGCCGTCATACATGGTGAGAATATCGTCGGCGGCATAGGCATTGAATCCCGGACGGTTGTCGGTGAGCGGCAGCAGCGCCACGATATGGACGGGCAGCCGGTTGTCGGCGGCAGCGAAGAGCACCGAGGCCATGGTGGCGGCACCGGCCATGTCGCTCTTCATCTCCTGCATATAGTCGTCGGGTTTAATGTTGAGACCGCCGGTGTCATACATAATGCCCTTGCCGACAAGGCAGATAGGGCCTTCCGATTTCTCCGGAGATTCCGGAATTTCCGGATTATACTCCAGCACCACAAAGCGAGGCTCGTCGACACTGCCACGGTTGACAGCCAGCAGGCCACCCATGCGGAGGCTCTCTATCTGTTTCTTGTCCATGACTGTGCATTTGACACCCTCCAGGTCGGCGGCAATGCTCTGCAACTCGTCGGCGAAAGCAGCGGCGTTGAGGTCCTGCACGGGAAGGTTGACCCACTCGCGGCACCAGAAGATACGGTTCCACAGGTGCTTGTTGGCCTCGAGGACGGCAGGCTGCATAAAGCGGTCGTCGATGGTGAGGGTTGCCAGATGGTAGGACTCCTTGCTGCGATAGCGGTCAAAACTGTAATCGGCCAACGTGAGGCCCTCCACCATGGCGGCCATCTCGTCGTCAAGGATACCCTCGCCCGTGACGGTCAGGTCAACCACTTTGTCCTCCTCCAGACGCTTGAGCACCTCGGCGGCGCGGCGGCGCAGGCCTTCCTGGCTTTCTGGAGTAGGCTTCTCGCTGTCGAAGGAAAGCAGATAGAGCCGGTAGGGCAAGCGGTCGAATACCAGCAGGAAATCGCGCTTGGCAGCACGGCGTTCTTTGACGAGGTCAAGCTCGCGGCGGCTCAGCGGCAACGAACGGTCGCTCACTTCATCGCCATATAGGAAAAGCACATTGGCTTCAAGGTCTTTACTTAAGGTTTCAAGATTGTAAGTCATCATTATGCGTGTGTTATCATTATTATTATCTTATCGTGACTGAGGTTGTCCATTGTATTGAGCAGATGCTGACGGCTGTCGGTATCAAGCCACGCCATAGGCTCGTCAAGCAGCAGGATGGGAGCGTCGGCCTGCAATGCACGAGCCAAGGCAATGCGTTGCCATTGCCCCATACTGAGTTCGGCACCACCGTCGAACATACGTCCCAACTGAGTGTTATAGCCTTCTGGCAGTCGGCCGACAACGCTGTCGGCTCCAGCCATACGTGCAGCATCTTCAACTGCGGTTGCGGGATGGTCGACGTCACCGAAAGAGATGTTGTCGGCTGCAGTACAATTAAAGCGAAGGAAGTCTTGGAAAAGCACACCCATGCGGTGGCGCAACTCTTCAAGGTCGAAGCGGCGCAGGTCGATACCGTTAATGAGCACGGAGCCTTGCTGCGGGTCGTAGAAACGGAGCAACAACTTGATCAGAGTAGACTTACCATAACCGTTACGGCCCTCTATGCGCGTCACCTCCCCCACCCTGGCAGTGAGATTGAAGTGCTGCAACACATCGCGCTGCATGTCTGGATAGCGGAATGTAATATCGCGGAACTCGATGGTCTCAATACGCTCAGGCATAGGCTCGGGCTTCTCGGGTGAGAGCACCGTAGGCTTTAAGCTGAGGAATTCGAAGAGGTTGCTGACGAAAAGGCGATTGTCATAGAGTCCTGCGACGCCTGCCACCAACGCGGAAAGATAGCCCTGGCCGCGACGGAAAGCCTCGAACAGCATCACAAAGGAGCCCAAGGTGATGGCGGCAGCCACGGCTTGACGCACCAGCAGCCAAACCACCAGCAACATGGCTGCGGCCTCGACTACAGCACACAGGATGTCGGCCGCACCCAGACGGCGCGAAATGCGGAGCAGTCGACCTACAAGACTGCCACGCACCTCAACGAAGAGGCGGCGGAAAAGGGGTGCCAGACGGTAGGCGCGCATTTCCTTGGCTGCCTCGCGCGAAGTGAGAAGGCTGCCATAATAGGCTGTGCGACGGTAGAGCTGCGTATTAGAGCGACGGAAAGCATAAATACTGCGTGCTTTGTAAAGCCTCACCAAGAAGGAGGGCATCACGGCAACCAGCATCACCAGCACTATCCACCACGAGGCGGTGACCAACAGGACCACCACGCCGGCAATAGATATCAGTGAGCCGATGACGGCCATACAGTTGTCAAGGATGCGCACCGGACGCGAACCGGCCTCCTGCTGGGCACGATGCAGTGTGTCGTGATAGGCAGGCGTGTCATAATAAGCCATATCAAGCCGTGCCGCTTGACGCTGCACAAGATCGCTCATATAGTCAATCAGCCGCTGTCCAAGTATGTCGTTATTGATGCCGTTGAGGGCTGCCACAATACGGTTGAGCAGGAATACGGCGACCATCACCAACAGATAGGGCAGACAGACGGTGGCAGGCAACACACCTTGCACGGCATTGGTCACGCTATCGACCAAGAGTTTGAGAATATACAGGTTGGCAAGTGGCAGCAGGCTGGAAAGGAGCACATAGAGGAGTCGGCGCAGGAACGACGCAGGGTCGCACCGGCGCACCATCATCAAGGCTTGCCACAGGTTCCTCATGTCAGCTTATCATTATTTTCTTTATCACTTCACCCCCAAGCTCCTCGTTCATCTTCTGGCGCAGGCTCTCGCGTCGAAGAGTCATCTCCTGGCGCAAGGCGGCAGCGGCATATTTGAGGCGGAGAGTGCCTTTATTGAATGTGATACGTTGGGTGAGGCGGGTAATGAGGTCGCCGGCCAACTGCTTATACACCCGTTCGACCTCCACCTCGGAGGCGAAGTCAGCCATATTCCATTGACGGAACATCCTCTGGATATAGTAGTCGGCTGTCCTATCTTCCCACGTCATGCACATTGCCTTTAGTGACCTCGAACACGCGGTGCTCCAGCTGGGGCAATTCGTCGAAGATGGCCTGCACGCGACCGGGCTGTGTGTCGGTGAGGAGCACCTGCCCGAAGCGGTCGCTGCCCACTAGGGCTACCAACTGCTTGACACGGAGGAGGTCTAGTTTATCAAATATATCGTCAAGAAGGAGTATAGGCTTAACACCGAGGCTGTCGTTCATGTATTGGAATTGAGCCAGCTTCAGCGCCAAAGCAAAACTCTTCTGCTGCCCTTGCGAACCGAACCGTTTGAGCGGCATGTCGTCGGCAAGGGTGAACAGGAAGTCGTCTTTGTGAGGGCCACATGTGGTGTATTGCGCGAATTTGTCGGCCTGTCGGCTTTCAGTCAACTGAGCATCCAACGGACGTTCGTCGCGCTGATAGTCAATATTGCCAGGCTCGTCAGCACCGGCGATACTGTGATAGTATTCCTCGAAGAGCGGGCGGAAGGCCTCGATGAAACGTGCACGCGAGGCGTAAAGGTACTCGCCGTGACGCACCAACTGCTCGTCCCACACGGCCACCTGGCCTTCTTCCCAGAGGCGGTCTTCCCACATCTGCTTGAGCAGGCGGTTACGTTGCTCAAGGGCTTTGGTGTATTGTATCAGGTGGTCGAGATAAGTACGGTCTGTCTGCGAGATGACACCATCGACGAATTTGCGCCGCACATCGCTACCGCCGGTGATAAGGCCTTGGTCGGAAGGCGACACCATGACGAGGGGGATGCGGCCGATGTGCTCCATAAGGGTCTTGCAGACCTTCTTATTCCAACGCATCTGCTTGGATTGACCCTTTTTGAGGATGCAACTAACCAAGTCTTCACCATAATGCCCATGGACGGCAAAATAGTCTTGACCAAGGCGTATGTTCTGGCTATCGACGGGGTTAAAGTAACTTTTGCAGAAGGAAAGGTAGTACACGGCATCCAGCAGGTTGGTCTTGCCGGCGCCGTTATTGCCCACAAAGCAGTTGACATTGCCACAAAGGGCAAGGTCAACCTCCTCGTAGTTCTTGAAGTTGCTCAGTATAAGTCGATCCAGCGTCATTCTATCTTCTTTTTCACATCTTCCATCAACCAGCGCGGTGTCGAGGTGGCGCCACTGATGCCCACGCTGGCAACACCTTCAAACCATTCAGGCTGTACCTCGTCTGGGGTGGCAATGAGATAAGTTCGCGGCTGCACATTGCGGCAGTACTCATACAGGTAGTGTCCGTTACTGCTATTGGCTCCGGAAACAAAGAGCAGCACATCGACACTGCGGGCAAAAGTTTCCAATTCCTTAGCACGGTTGGCCACACGGTTGCAGATAGTATCGTAGGCGATGAAGTCGGCTCCTTGTGGCAAACGTGCTTCAATATTGGCCGTCAGACGTCGGTATTCGTCACGGCTCTTGGTGGTCTGCGAATAGAGGCGTATGGGGCGCGCAAAGTCTATCTGCTCCAGCTCATCCTCACGGCTTACAATGATAGCCTTTCCTTCGCACTGCCCGTTGAGTCCTATCACCTCGGCGTGACCGGGCTTACCGAAAAGCACAATCTGCCCGTTGCGCGAATGCATCTCCTCATATCCACGGCGTATGCGGCTCTGTAGGGCAAGAACGATGGGACAGGTAGCGTCGACAAGTTCGATGCCTCGTTCCTTGGCCAGACCATAGGTTGACGGAGGCTCGCCGTGGGCACGGATGAGCAACTTGCTGCCTGAGGGCAACTCATGCATGGCGGAATGGTCTATCACACGCAGGCCACGCTGCTTCAAACGAGCCACCTCGGCACTATTGTGCACGATGTCGCCCAGACAATCAAGGCTGCCGGTGCGGCCAAGTTCCTCCTCAGCAGCGCCAATGGCCTTCACTACACCAAAGCAGTAGCCCGCATTATCGTCTATCCTTACCTCCATAAACAATCACTAACTCATGCTCTGGTTTTCCTGACGTGCCAACTCAAGCACCTCTTCGTATTCTTCGGGAGTAAGGTCGTTGTAGAAGAAATAGACGGGGTCTACCTTCTTGCCGTTCTGTATCACCTCGTAGTGCAGGTGTGTACCCGACGACATACCGGTGCTGCCAACGGTGCCAATCTGCTCGCCACGCTTCACTTTTTGGCCAACACGCACCTTCACGCCCTGCATGTGGGCGTAGAGGGTCATGAAGCCATAGCCGTGGTCTATCACCGCCACTATACCATATCCAGACAATCCCTGCGCATTGCGGCCGGCCACACGCACCACTCCATCACCCGTAGCGTAGACGGGGGTTCCGGGACGGGCCGTCATGTCGATGCCGGAATGTAGACGGCGGTAGCGCAATATGGGATGGAAACGATAGCCGAAACCACTGACCACCTTGCACTTGTCCTTGGCCACAGGCATAATGGCAGGCATAGCAGCCAAGCGCTCGTTTTTGTTGCGGGCCATGTCGTATAGCTCATCGAGTGACTTGGACTCTACGTAGATACGCTTGGTCAGGTCGTCAACCCGCTTGGTGGTATTCTTCAGCAGTTCGCCATTCTTCATGCCGTCAAACTCAGCGTAGCGCTCCACACCGCCGATGCCGCTGTGCCGCTCAGCCTCACTGACCGGCGCACTCTCAAAGATGGTGCGGTAGAGTGCATCATCGCGTTCCTCCATATTCTCCAACACCTTCTCGGCACGCTCCACTCGGTCGTTCAACAGGCGTGTCTGACGTTTGTACTGTGCCAGCTCGCGCTCCATCGAACGCTCCTTGGGCGACTCCATGAACTGCAGCGCGACAAAGACAATCACCACACCGAGCACCACACCGAACAGCACATTGAAACTGATGCGCCGTACACGGTCGCGCAGCGACACAAACACTTTCTCATACTTCAGCGTGTGAGGATTGAACCGGTAGGTATGTCTTTCGCGTTTTTTCACAATGTAGCTTTCAGTTTATCAACGGCCTGAACGAAATCCACCACCACTCGGGCATGGTTGAAGTAGAACGTAAGTTCGAGGCCGGGGATAAGTATCATGCAGGCTGCATCGCCCACACGGGAGGAGAGCAACTCGGTAGTCTCCTCTATGGCGGTTTCCTGACAGACCATTGTCAACGTCTTGAGGGGCAGGATATCGAAGTCCACCGAACTGCGTGCCACAATCATAGCATCTGGCAGCATGTAATAGCATACACCCTCCGAATCACGCATCACAGGCAGGAAACAGTCGGCGCGGATAAAGTCGAAGATACCCAGGTCGAAAAAGACTTGCTTGAAGTTGTCGGCGGCCTTGTCGTTGCGATGCCACACGCGGCGGCAACGGTGCACCATCGCACTGAAAGCCTCCACGGCAGCCACATAGGCCTGCCAGGTTTCGTCGGAGTAATGTTTCTCCAAGTGGTACTCCACCGATGACATGTCGCGCTCCAACTGGGCTATTCTGCGCTTGAAATGACTGATGATGCTGACAAGGTGTTTCTTGTGATTGTGGCCCATCTTGTCCTTGACACCACGGATGATACGCTGCATCTCCTCCTCCATACGGCCGATGGTGAGGGCGTTGATATAGCAGTCCACTATCTCACGCTTGCGCTCGTCGGTGGTATTGTGCAGCAGTTCCTTGGCGCGTTTAAGTTCACGCTCGTAGTTGGGTTCCTTATCGAAAAGCAAATTCAGGTATTTGGGATGCTGCACAGCCATGTGGTGGCGCACAAACTCATGGTAGCTGTGGCTTTCGCTATCGCGCTCGATGAAGCCTGTGCCCGGGGTGCCGGCGCAGATAAAGCGACGGCCATAG
>JAEEGL014171357.1_pt1 | contig 17911 bp, 14 predicted proteins | sample 9134231 | NCBI WGS metagenome assembly JAEEGL01 (sample SAMN16246548, study PRJNA631951) | gut metagenome | biome: gut microbiome; feature: rumen; material: fiber-attached | host: Bos | place: Iran: Karaj | collected 2018-10 | reverse complement strand
GATTATAGGTCCTTCAGGTACAGGAAAATCCACATTGCTGCGCTGTATAAATATGCTGGAGAAGCCCACAGGAGGGCAGATTCTGCTGGATGGGGTGGACATCACCGATCCGAAATATGATGTGACTATGGCAAGGCGCAAAATGGGCATGGTGTTTCAGTCATTTAATCTGTTCGGTCATCTGACGGTGATTGAAAATATTATGCTTGCTCCGATGGATATCCTGAAAAAGTCTAGGCAGGAAGCCTATGAAACCGGTATTGCCTTACTGAAGCGAGTTGGTCTTGCGGGACGCGAGCATCAATACCCGGAGCAGCTCTCAGGAGGGCAGAAGCAGAGAGTTGCCATCGCCCGGACTTTGGCTATGGATCCGGATGTGATCCTGCTGGATGAGCCTACCAGTGCCCTTGATCCGACAATGGTGGGTGAGGTACAGGCTGTAATCCGGGATATGGCCGGAATGGGCAAGACCATGATGATCGTTACTCATGAAATGAGCTTTGCCCGCGCTATATGTAACCGCGTTTTCTTTTTGAACCAGGGTGGAATCTACGAGGATGGCACACCGGAGCAAATATATGATAATCCGCAAAAGGATCTGACCAGGCGATTTATTCACAGACTTAAGGTGATGGAGCTGTTTATTGACAATCCGGACTATGATTTCATCGGTGCAGGAAGTGAAATCGACCAGTACTGCATGCGCAGCGACATTTCGCCAAGAGTTAAATACCGGATCAGGCTGACCTTTGAGGAACTGACTCAGCAGATGCTTTTCCCTGTGCTTAGCCGAACGCCAATCCAGGTGACTGTGGAGTATTCCGAGGCAGAGGAGAAGGCCATTGTCAATGCCTGTTACGGAGGAGGACGTTTTGATCCGGCAGAGGGAGAAAACAGCCTTTCATATAAAGTGTTAAAAGGATCTGTGGAGGAACTGTCCTATACCTATAATGAGAACGAAGAGTTATCTAATACAGTTCGTGTGGTGATATGCGAAAAGCAGAAATGATGTATCCGGGAGAGATATATGGATTTTAATGCAATAAGTAATCAGCTGTTAAAGGAACTTGGTGGTAAGGATAATATAGCTGAAACGGAAGCCTGTGCGACAAGGCTTAGGGTCAGCATAAAGGACATGTCTAAAGTTAATCTGCAGGCTATCAGAGAAACAGAGGGTGTCCTTGGAGTTATAGAATCGGAAACTTTGCAAATAGTTTTTGGGCCGGGCACTGTTAATAAGGTGTATGAAGCTTTTAATGAAGCTTGTATGGCAGATAATAAGGCAGATTCTACCAAGGAAAAGGCAGATGCTTTTACTGTTGCAAAGGAAAACAAGGCAGAACAACGACAAAAGTATGATAAGCCCTTGCTGAGATTTCTTAAAAAAATAGCCAGCATTTTTATTCCGCTTCTTCCGGGAATAGTTGCTGCGGGCTTTATAAATGGTGTTACAAATGTAATCAATTTTGCTACTAAAGGAGCTCTGAGCGGAATATGGTGGTATGAGTGCATAAGAACAATGGGATGGGCGCTTTTTACATATCTTCCCATTTACGTTGGAATGCTTGCGGCTAAGGAAATGGGTGGTTCAGCCATTTTGGGCGGTATTGCAGGTGCTATGTGCATATCGAATGCATCGATGCCTTTGCTTACAACCTTTGGCGATAAGCAGGTGACTCTGCCTTTTACAGGGGCTGTATATGTTCCGGGAAACGGAGGAATAATAGCAGCCGTTATTGCATCAAGTGCCTTTGCTTTACTGGAAAAGAAAATCCGTAAGATTATGCCGGATTTATTGGATACGTTCATCAGTCCGCTATTGGTTTTGATTATAGGATCACTTGCGATTATACTTGTCATCCAGCCTATAAGCAGCTGGCTGGCAAATGTCATTTACAATGTCATTGAAACAGTCTACGACAAAATGGGTATGATAGGCGGATATATACTGTCTGCCGGCTTCCTGCCGCTTGTTGCCGTGGGGCTTCATCAGGCGCTGATGCCTATACATGTAATGCTAAATGACCCGTCCGGTCCTACAAAGGGCATCAATTACCTATTGCCGGTTCTGATGATGTCAGGCGGTGGACAGGTCGGTGCAGGATTGGCATTGTATTTTAAGACAAAAAATAAAAAGCTTAAGCGATTTATTCGGGATTCAATCCCGGTAGGAATTTTAGGAGTGGGTGAACCCCTTATGTATGCAGTTACCCTGCCTCTTGGAAGGAGCTTTTTAACAGCCTGTATCGGCGCAGGATTTGGAGGAGCTCTTGCTGCAGCTTTCCATTTAGGGGCAGTCAGTCAGGGCCTGTCGGGATTGTTTGGACTCCTTATTGTGCAGCCCGGGCAACAGATCCAATATGTCATAGCGATGCTGGCCGCGTATTTAGGAGGATTTGTCCTAACGTGGTTTTTTGGAGTTGATGAAAAGAAAATCAACGAGATTTATTAGCGAAAGAAAAGGGGAGGACAGAAGGGGTGATAAATACTGTAATTTTTGACATAACAGGCGTTCTTGTAAGTGGGGGACTTGATGATATGCTTGTGGAGAAGGGCTTTTCAGAGGATATAAGAGAGAGAATATCAAAAGCATGCTCTATTCCCGGTGTATGGGATGAGTTTGACAAAGGTATTGTTGGCCTTGAAGGAGCTATAAAGAATTTTGCAATGCATGACCCGGAGTTAGAGCCGGAAATACGGGAGACCTTTTCTGATCTAAAAGGAATTGTAAAAAAGAGAGAGTATGCCATTCCATGGATATGTTCATTGAAGGAATCAGGTTACAGGGTTCTTGTGCTCTCAAACTTTACCATACAGGGACTTAACGATAATCCGTTTATGAGAGAATTTCTGGAGGAGACGGATGGGGGAATTATCAGCTATGAAGTTGGAAGAGTGAAGCCTGATCCCGAAATATACCGATTGCTCCTGGAAAAATATGATTTAAAGCCGCAGGAATGCGTGTTTATAGATGATATGCCTCAGAATATTGAGATGGCAAAGTCCCTTGGTATAAACGGAATTGTGTATAAAAATTATGAGCAGGTGCAAGATGAATTGCATTCACTGCTCATAAATTAGTGAGTTGTATCAGATTGAAAGACACATTTTAAGCGCGTTTTTCATCTGCAGCATAGATTGCTTTTAGAATAATGGGGGTCAGTATAGAGCTGACAACAACAAGCAGGATTACGGATGTAAAGTACTTACTGTCTATTATTTCAGCTTTAAGACCTCTCTGGGCTACGATGAGGGCGACTTCGCCTCTGGTCATCATTCCAACACCTATCTTAAGTGCATCAGAATTGTTAAATTTTAAAACCTTAGCTGCAAGTCCACAGCCTATAATCTTTGCTAACAGTCCGACCAGAACAAATCCTAAGGAAAAGGTCAGGATTGAAATGTCCACGGTCTTCAAATTGGTTTGCAAGCCTACACTTGCAAAGAATATAGGACCGAAGATCATATAGGAGCTTATGTCCATTTTTCTGTCAATGTATGAAGAATCATCGAGAGAACTTAAGATGATTCCGGCTACATAAGCACCTGTAATATCAGCTACACCGAAATATTTATCGGCAACATAGGCAAGAACAAGAGCAAGTGCCATGCCCATGATAGGAATTCTTCTTGTATGCGCCCATTTGGCGTCAAGTCTCTGCATTATCTTGAAAATGATAACACCGGCTACTATTGAAACAGCAAAGAACGCTACTGTCTTTATGCAGACTGCACTCAAATTTGCATTTGGATCCTTTAAACCGAGGACTGCGGTAAGAACGACAATACCAATAACGTCGTCAATGATGGCGGCACTCATTATGGTCGTTCCGACTTCAGTGGATATTTTTCCAAGCTCCTTCAAGGCTTGAACCGTGATGCTGACAGATGTGGCTGTGAGAATTGTTCCAATAAATACAGCTTCTATAAAGGTGGTGGAGCCTATGGGTGCAAAACCATAGAAGCACATGTACAGAAGTGTTCCAAAAACAAGAGGAACAGTTACCCCGGCAAAAGCAAGGGCTGTAGCCTTAAGTCCGGATTTTTTTAGATTGTCAATGTCGGTTTCGAGGCCTGCACTGAACATCAGGAGGATTACACCGATTTCTGCCATTCCGGCCCAAAAGTCATTATCTGCAACCAGATTAAAAAGTGATGGCCCGATCAGAAGCCCGGCTATGATTTCTCCGGCAACCTGAGGGGCCTTGAATTTACGAGCAATTAGACCAAAGAGTTTGGCGCTAATGATGATGATAGCAAGATTTTTTAATATTTCTATTGTATCCATGGTAATGCCTTTCATATGTTGATTGAACGCAACGTTTCCTATTATAGGTTTTTTGTCCAAAAGATTCAATAAAAAGCAAAAATATTTTTTGGTGTTATCAGACATGATTGTGCCCGAAAAATCCACGTCCGGATATTGGGCAAGAGTGATGTTTCATTCATTAACCCCAAATGATCACGTTCCCCTTCGTTCTTTTCTTAGTATAGACGTTATGAGAGGAAAAATAAAGAAATATGCCCTTTATTGTTAAGGATAGTGTATAGTATAGACATAATGACATTTTTGATTGGAGGTATAAGATGGATTTAATACCGAGTTTTTCAGTTGATCACAAAAAAATAATCCCCGGGATTTTTATAAGCAGACAGGATGTGCTAGGGGACAAAATCATTACAACCTATGACGTAAGAGTTACAAAGCCCAATAAGGAGCCTGCAGTGGATGTGGCTGCAATGCATACACTGGAGCATCTCATTGCAACTTATCTTCGTAATGACCCTGATTGGAAGGATGAAGTAATCTATTGGGGACCTATGGGATGCCTTACAGGATTTTATCTTATCCTGAAGGGAAATCGTGCTCCCAAGGAGATTCATGATCTTCTTCTTAGAGCTTTCAAATCTGTAGCAGACGCAGACAGCGTTCCGGGCTCCAACGAGGAGAACTGCGGAAACTACCTTATGCATAACCTCTGGCTTGCGAAGTGGCACGCTGAAAGGTTTGCTGACTACCTCGAGAAGAACGTAGATAATCAGGCTATATTTGAGTATCCTCAGTCAGACAGACTGGTTACCGATGATGGTCGTCAGTTTTTCGATTCTTAAAAGTGCAGATAGAAATCCATTAGGATGTGATTTAAAGGAAGAGTTTATGGCTCTTCCTTTTTTTGTTAATTGCCGGATGTATGCTGGCTTTCTTCAAGTCCAAGCTCTGATACTATGTCACTTATGTCTGTAAGGCCTATGTAGTATGCGGTTATACTGCTGACTTCATTAGTGATTCTGTCATAATGATATTTTCCACTACGCCGGTCAGAGCAGGTATACATGATTTCATTAGGATAATTACGCTCTATATATTGCAGGGCCTTTTTATCAATACCATAGTATTCGTCACATTGGTACAGGTCAGGTGCTCCAAAGGTGTGAAGCATCTCATGTGCATATACAGCAGGACAATTGGCCTCAACATCGTCAATTGTAAAAAGATATACTACCTCATAGGGATATTTCATGCCCTCGTACCAGTCTCTTGTACTGGTGGTGGAGCGGTTTTTATAATCTGTGTTCATGATATAGAAAAATATCAGGTTGTCAGCATCATATTTCTCCATCAAAGCATCTGTATCAATGTTTTTGTGAATATACTTCATGACAATATCGTCGCGCATATACTGATCGGACATATCGTAGTCAAGAGAAACCTGATAGCACAGATCCGGGTTCTCATAGAAATCTGTAATAAACTCCGATGATATATCATAGGCGGCTGCTGCATCTTCAATAAAATCACCTGCTATTTTTAAGTAGCGGTTTACTTTATCTTTTGTGTTCAGATCAATATCAGAATCAAAATCCCACGTATAGTCCTCATAATCTCCAAAGATGCTTACCACAATGGTTCTGCCTGCGGGAGTGTCAGCTGTTCCATGAGGAAATTGCAGAGAATATTTCATTGGGGGATTAAATAAATCAAGAGCCGCAGTCAGCATGGTCAATAAAAACGATAACCATGCCAGGAAAACTCTTAAAGCTTGTAGCATAAATCAGTACCTCTTTTTTTGATGCAGAGTATATGATACATCATTTTTGATGTGAGTGGTAGGTTTTTGGTCTTTGAGTGCCGGTAGGGGCTATATTATTACTTATCCAATCATAAGTTTGCGAAAATATGAATATTAGTGCGCACAAATTATCGAAAGTTGGTGAATTGCTCAATATTATTGCGAATATTATGATAAAAACTGTAATCCTATAAAATGGAGATATAGACGCAATTAAAGACATTATATTGAGCTTATATAACACCTAAAAACCGCCATTTAAGCGGCTTGACAAATTTTTGGTGGGTGATACAATCATAGTAGTCACGAGGAAACGGTTACGGTAAACCGTGTAAAGAATTCTTTATGAAGGAGGCTTTTGTATGAAGGGATTAAAACAATTTGGGGCAATGGCACTTGCTGCAGCGCTTACAGTTACATTAGTAGCGCCTATTTCAGCCAGAGCTGATTATGAGGATCAGAATTATGATATGCAAGAGACGACATTCTATGACTATGATGAGCATGGAACGTACGATGCGGAAGGCGATTTTAATAGGACAGGATACACCTATAAAAATAAGGTAACTGGAGATACTTACACTTATAACAGGGGCGATAAATGGGATTCTGATGCATATCGTAAAGCTACAAAGTCATTTTTTGGTAATCCCAAGAAGGTTCAGGTAGGAGTAAAGAATAATTTAAAATTTTCTCTTAAAGCAGAATCGGGACAAGCATTTGATGGAAAGTTAAAGATTAAGAGCGGAAAAGCTAATGTCACTGTAAAGCAGGTTGGAAAGATTGAAACAGAAGTATTACCCACTTGGGATTCGAATGCTAAGCAGTACTATTTTGCAAAGCTTGATGGAACAAAGGAGTATGTAGGGGATCTTGATGATGCTCAGTGGTATGCTAAGAAGCGTATACAGTATCAATATACATATATTCTTTATGGTAAACAGGCTGGCGCTGCTAAGCTTCAGTACAAGATTGATGGCAAGAAGAATACAATAAAGGTTACTGTTACAGACAATGCTAGACCTTTTGCTTCAGTTACATTTGGAGGAAAGTCATATCAGCTTGATTATAATGCAGGCGCTACAAATAGTAATTACTATGCAAAGCAGAGTTCAAATAAGGTTGGTAATTTCTATACAACAAAGAAGAGCGGTAAGTTCAAACTTCAAATGAACAAGAATTATAAGTTTACTGCAATGTATGTTGTTAAAGATACTGATTATGAAACAGTGAAAAATACCAATTGGGATGAAGGAACAAAGCTTGCTAGAAAGTCCACAAAGGGTATTGATCTCAATGGTGATGGTGACTTTGAAGATAGGATTGATGGCATATCTGAAAGCGAATTTAAAGACAAATTTTTCGTAAAGTATACAAAAAAGAATGCAAAGATTAAGCTAAATACAAGCTTTGATCAGCTTAACGAAAATGGAACAGATTATTACGATGAGAATAAACAGTATAGCAGAAAGTATACACATACCTATAAAGGAAATACTGCTAGTACAAGAGTAATTGTGGTTTATCAGAACAAGATTACAAAGGCTTTTGGAACACAGGAGTTTAAAATAGAGTATAAAAAGAATAAGAAGAAATAATCTGTTATAGTTTATATCAGGAATACATCATATTTTTATTTACGTTATAAGTAATTGTTTTGATTCGTGACAAAGTTAAATCTTTATACTACACTCCCCGGAACATTATTGTTCCGGGGAGTTTTTATGTATCATATGAGCTGTGGTGCATGACTATTTCATTTTTTATTCAATCATCAAAATCTACGCGATTCAACAATTCTTCCGGTGTATATGCTGGGATTGGACTCTTGATGAAGTCTTTTACATTTCTTGTGATAATAAAATTAGCGGTTACTCTTTTTGCGGTTTGGATCTGAATAGCATCTTCAAAATCCTTTAACTGCATTTCAAGTGCATTTTTAACGTCTTCCTCTGTAAGATCTTCAAAAGTGAATATCAGAGTAAGTGCTTTGTAGACATAGTCTATCTTTTCAGGAGAAAGTTCTTTTCTCATGATATAAACCAAATTCATAAATGTAAGAACTGAAACATATCCGGTAACTTTTCCGGTTTCACATAGCTTCCATACAAGTGCTGAATATTTATAGTGCGGATTTCTTTTTTGAAGTACATCGAGCAGTATATTTGCATCAATCAGTAATTTCATATTTCTCTCTTAAAGCTTCCTCTCTGGCATCATTGTAGTCATAATTTTCCTTAAGAATTCCTGTAAGAGAATCTGTAAGATATGATACTGTTTTAGCTTTAGGAATTAATCGACCTACTTCCTGACCGTTCTTTGTTATGATAACTTCATTTCCATTTATGACCATCTGAAGATATTTTCCAAACTGATTTTTCATTTCTGTAGCAGTTGCTATTGCTTCGACCATAATAACAACCTCCTTTCATATTAGCTAATTCGATTGTAACATATATTAGCTAATATTCAATCATGTCGCTACTTTTTTCGGAATAGTTGTATATTGCTCATAGCTGCGATAATTATTGTTTTCTCAATTGTAATGATTATCAACAACTATGACCCAGGCAAAGACAGTCAAACCATATAGATAAATGATGCTATATGAGGATCAAGTAAGAAAAATTTAATATTATAAAATTTGCTTTTGGATAATCATATATTATTTGTACTTAAATGTGAAAAAATTGTGTTTTTATCACGCTTTTATAATGAACGTAATTATAAACATTTTATAAATAATATTAAAAGCCTTAATTATGGCGTAATAGCCGTGTTGACACGAAAAATCCATGCCGTAGAATAATAATTGTCACGTGGTGGCGTCAACGGAAAGACGTCAACATATCTTAATTCTTATGTTGGAGGTAATTTCATATGAGGAAAATTTCTAAACTCAGTGCTACTGCGCTCGCAATGGCACTCTCAATCACTTTGATTGCGCCTTTAAGCGCAAATGCCCAGGTTATAAGAACTTGGGAGAATGATGATAAAGGTTTTAAAAAGGACACTTATACAAATGAGGATACAAAGAAGAGCCTTTCTGAAAAGGATGGATTCCGTAATGCGAGAAGTAAATACAATCCTCTCACAGGCGAAATAATCGATGGAATCAGATTTGCGCTTGAATCAGAATTGAAGACAAAGACAATAGCTACTAAGTCTTACAATGAGACGGAGCTTTTTGTTACATCAGCAGATACTGCAAAGTTGGAAAACTTTAAAGCGAATAAGAAGGGATTAAAAGTAAAAGTTATCAGCAAGTATGAATATACTACTGATCCATCAGAAATAAAGGTACCTGTTTATGATTATGAAGATAAAGAAGGAAATGCATACTATAAAAATATAAACGGTGAAATAATAAAAGATGGCAGCGAGGATCATAAGAGCTGCCCTAAAGGTGCTGATTTTGGCAGTTATATTGTAAGATTTTATGCAAAGAAAGCTGGAACATATAAAGTTAGCTATGATGCAAAGCTTAAGGATGGAACAACTGTTAAAAAGAAATTTAAGGTTATTGCTAAGGAAGATGGTGCTGCTATCAAGAGTGTAACCTTTGGTGGACAGCTTTTAGATGTAACAGTTGATACAGACTCATTCGATAAATCTGACAGAGTATGGGCAAAAGGCTATGGTATTAATACGACTTCAAAGAAGTCCGGAAAGATCAGGGTTACAATGAATAAAGATTTCAAGCTTAAGAAGATTGAAATCGGAACACCTTCTATACAAAAGACAGAGGATATTGACAGAAAGATTGTCGGCTATACACCTGCAAATTCAGAAGTGGATATGGTAGACGGTGAGATTACATGCACTTGGAAGAAAGTAAAGAATGGTAAAAAGATTAAACTGAGCAAGGTTGATGAGGCAGAAGTAGGTGCTTATAGCAAGGACACTACTTTTTCAAAGAAGTCTACAGCGACAATTACATATATAAGAATTACTTATTACGATAAGAAAAATAAAGAGACTAAGAGAGCTTATCTTACAATTGAAAAGACTCAGAAGTGATCAATAAAACCATACAAAGTAAAAATGTCTTATGACGGAGGTAAATATATATGAGAAATATCGCAAAAATAGGTGCCAGTGCATTGGCAATGGCGCTTTCTATCACAATGATTGCGCCAATCAGCGCAAATGCGGAAGTTATAGCAACATGGGAATATGATGAGAATGGGAAAGAGAAAAATTATACTTTTACCAACGAGGATACAAAGGTTAGTTATTCTGAGAAGGATGGATATAAAATTATTCAAGAGAGTGAGGAATGGGAATACATAGACCTTACTGAGTCATATGGGACTTGGGAAGATATTTTTAAGTCAGAACTTAAGGTAAAGACAATATCGACGAAGTCTTATAATGAGACTGAGACGTTTACGACATCACTTGATGTGGCAAGATTTGAAAATTTTAAGTCTAATAAGAATGGGCTCAAGGTAAAAGTGATTTCTAGGCAGGAATATAATGATCCGACTCCGGCGGCAGAAAAAGTATATATGTGCAATTTTACTGATAAGGATGGTAATGCATATTATAGGAATGTTAATGGTGAGATAGTTAAGGTTGAAAAGAAGGATCTGGATACTAAATTACCTAAGGGAACCGATATAGCAACATATGTAGTAAGATTTTATGCAAAGAAGGCTGGAACATATAAAGTAAGCTATGATGCAAAGCTTAAGGATGGAACAACTGTTAAAAAGACATTTAAGGTTATTGCCAAGGAAGATGGTTCTGCAATTAAGAGTGTGACCTTTGGGGGACAGCTTTTAGATGTAACAGTTGGTACTGATTCATTCGATAAATCTGACAGAGTATGGACAAAGGGCTATGGTATAAATACAACTTCAAAGAAGTCCGGAAAAATAAGGGTTACAATGAATAAAGACTTCAAGCTTAAAAAGATCGAGGTTGGAACGCCTGTTATGATTACTAAGGATGAGAAGGGTTATCTCACAAGATGTCCGGAATATAGTACATCTACAATTCACGACGGTGTTTATACATGGAAGAAAGTTAAGAATGGAAAGAAGATTAAGCTTTCTAAGGTGGATACGTCTAGACATAGTATTGACAAAAAGACGGAATCTATTCAGGAGAAACAGACGTCTACAGTTACTCTTATCAGAATAACATATTATGATAAGAAGAATAAGACTACAGAGAGAGCATATATTCCGATTTCAAAAGTACAGAAGTAATTAGCGTTGCTTTGTCAGGGGCTGTCGCTCCGGATGATTGAACATCTGGGCGACGCCCTTTTTCATGCTTATTTAATATTCATTCTTTTCAAAATAGTTGTATATTGCGCTGATTCCAAAGCACAATATTCCGCTTACAAGGAAGCTAAGGGCGTGGCCAAGGGTGTTGGCATAACTGATATCTATCATGACGAACTTTGCAACGCAGATCATAGATAGCACCAAACCATAAATACGAAGCTCTTTTGCGCTAAATTTTTTGCTGAATCCGACCACGATACAGATGATGGCAAATAACAGCATTACGACGCTTATAATGTAATGTTTAGCGTCATAGCTAAGAAGTGCAGCAAGGATGACTACTCCCAGCTTAATGCCGGCATAGAGCTTCTCCTGAGACTTACTGCCGAGGTGTCTGCGGACGTTTAGCATAGCGAGAGCTGCTGTGAAAGCCACACTTAGAGCGTGTGTCACAGGCGCTTTATCAAGATTAAACATGTTGAAAAGTGATATTACAAGGAGCAGGCCGTTGATTATATCCAGTGTAAGTCTGATATTGGAGCTTTCATTGCCCTCCTTGTCTCTATACAGCTTTAGAATGACTGCCACTGCATTAACAATACCAATTGGTATTATAATGAATTGAGCAAGCTCGGAGCCTGATTTTTCAAATATTCCTTCAAATATTGCATATGACAGGTGACCAAGAGTAACCAGACTGTAGAGGTGAGTAAAGATTTTTCGATCGCTTGATTTGCCGATAATGAAGCATTCTGTAAGGAAGCAAAGGAATGCAAAGCCAAAGGCTATCAGGCAGAAAATAAAGTTCGCTTTTCCCAAAAGCTCCAATACAGTCAGGGAAATTCCAATGGCCAATGCCTGATTCTTGAATAAGTCTTTCTCCTTAATTGTTCCATAGATGAATATAAGTGCTGCCACAATAAAGAATGCTCCGCTGTTATGGAGCTCAATAACCTTGACATAGGTATACATCTCTGTAATAAGCATGGAAAAGCTGATCCACCCTACAGAAAATAGAACATGAACCTGATTATTCTCTTTATTCAAGTTAATTATTAACGCTATTTCGCCCACAATGGTTATAAGGATCAGAACAACTACTGTAACAAATGCCTTCTGTGGCATGCTTATTCCAAATCCGATATGGGCAATCAGGATAAGAAATGCGGCCATGGGGGCATAATAATAGCTGCTTTTTTCAAAAGAAATAGTGCCTGCAAAAAGCAGAAAAATGTAGAGCAGAGCTGAAAATGCCATTATAATAGCAAATGTTATTGCTGCTTGTGGCGTTTTTCCAAGGCTTCCCATGATTATCAGGGAGAAAACTAAGACAACCACCATGTTAACTATAATCTGGATGTTTCTCTGGATTTTGTTGTTCCAAAAGGCGAACTGGTGGGCAGCTGCGCTTATAAGCATATATCCGAGCATGGGAAGTAAGAGGTTTGCATCCTTAAGTCCGGCTGAAAGGCCTACAGCTATGACAAAGCCTGCATTTCCGATAGCTTGAGACAGCTTCTCACCTTTTCCGGGGATGAACAGAACAACTGCTGTCCAAATAAGTAAAAGCACATACATAACAAGGTCATTGAAGGCCTTGAAATAAATTCTTGTGACAAGTACCGAAAGATAGCAACACCCAAAGCCGCATGCCAAAAGCGCCGTGTAAAAGGTGTTTTCCGGCTTCTTTTTGTGCATGATATAGGAAAATGCAGTAAGTGCTATGCTTACGCCAAACATAAACACAATTTTAAATGTAGTGCCAAGATATGGAATAATAAGGCTCGAAAAGAGAATAAGCGCGATAAAAATGAGAATGCTTGCGAACACTCCCATGAGATGCTTACCAATCCATGATTCATTGATACTCCCTGCATGTGGTTTTGGCCCCGGACGATATGCTGGCGGATACCCAGGCTGATACGTTGGCTGAGCCCCCTGCTGATAGGTTCGTTGCGGTTGTGGAGCAATGTTTGGTATAGCAGAGCCAACTTGCTGATTTAGAGGCTGCTGTTGTTCTACAGCCTGCTGATTTACCTGGGGCTGCGGGTTTGCAGTCTGTTGCTGATTTACCGGTTGTTGCTGCCATGCAGGCTGATAAGTAGGCGCGTATGCCGGCTTTGCCTGATTACTGTAGCCCGGCTGAGCGTATGTCTGATTATATACCGGCTGCTGCGCAGGTATGCTATTACGATTTGCTTCGTTTATAATTGTAGCCTTGAGTTCTCTGACTGTGTCCTGTGCATGATCAAGGCCGTACTGTATATCTGCCACCTGGCGTCTAAGATCCGCCAGTTCCTGTTCTAATTCCTCAATTTTCCCCATGTTATTCCCTCCAACATTAAACAGTATAACACATGTAACGGAATGTTTATGCTTATTTAATTGTAAATAGCATCACCAAATCGTAAAATTGTAGGTAATATGAAATAAATATAACCAGGGGTAGATAAATGAGTATTGTGTCAGCAATAGAGCGCATTGATAGTTTTTTATGGGGGTGGCCGATGATTATCCTGTTATTGGGCACCCATTTTTTCATGACTTTTAAGACGGGATTCATACAAAAAGATATCTTTAAGGCAATAAAGCTTTCTGTAACAAAGGATCCGGAAGCACCAGGGGATGTATCCCAGTTTGGAGCGCTTACAACTGCGCTGGCGTCCACTGTTGGAACAGGAAACATTATAGGAGTGGGAACGGCCATTTCTCTGGGAGGCCCCGGGGCAGTGTTTTGGATGTGGCTTACAGGCATTTTTGGAATGGCCACAAAGTATGCAGAGACAATAATTGCGCTGAAATATCGCGTAAAGAGTGAAGACGGAACCATGCTCGGCGGAGCAATGTATGCTTTGCATAGAGGACTTAAGCTAAAGTGGCTGGGAATAGTATTTGCTTTGCTTGCATCTGTTTGCGGACTTGGTATAGGATGCTCTGTTCAGGCTAATGCTGTAGCTTCAAATGTAAGGCAGAATTTTGCTACGAATGAAGCTTCAGGGCGAATGCTTACGTATATTACAGCGGTGGTACTTTGCACATTAGTGGGAATTGTCATCATAGGTGGTGTAAAGTCCATTACAAAAGTATCTGAAAAGCTTGTTCCTTTTATGGCTGTGTTTTATGTTATTGGCTGTTTAATAATACTGGTAATAAATGCAGATGTTATGGATGATACAATTATCACTATAGTTTCCGCAGCATTTTCAACAAGGGCTGCAGGCGGTGGATTTATCGGAGGCAGTATAGCTACTGCATGCCGTTTTGGAATTGCAAGAGGGCTTTTTTCCAATGAATCCGGAATGGGTTCCGCACCACTCGTTGCAGCAGCCGCACAGACCAGAAATGCCAAGAGACAGGCGCTTGTTTCCATGACAGGAACCTTTTGGGACACTGTTGTACTTTGTCTTATGACAGGGCTTGTGCTGGTCTCAAGTATCATAAAGCATCCATTTATAGATGGGGCAAGTGGTGATGGCTCTGAGCTGTCATCCCTGGCTTTTTCCATTATTCCGTATATAGGCAGGCCGGTTCTTGTATTTGGGCTTATTACATTCACGTTTTCAACTATGCTGGGATGGTATTACTACGGCGAGCGATGTGCAGTGTATTTGTTTGGAGAGAAAAGTATTCCGGTATACAAAATTTTATGGATAGGTGGAATCCTTGTCGGGGCTTTAGTAGATCTTAATACAATTTGGGGAGTGGCAGATATCCTGAACGGTCTTATGGCAGTCCCGAATATTGTGGCAGTTCTTCTGCTTTCAGGAACAATAGCGCAGGAGACAAAAAAGTATACAGGAAAACATATTGATGATAAGGATGAATCAAAGGTTCCGATCATCAAAAATTCAAAGAAAGGAGTTCTTTTTTAGAGTAAAGGAAGAACTGGGAGAATGGCATGAAAAACGCGTGAAATTCCTATTTTTAAGGATGGAGTTACACTATAATGAATAAATGTCGTCGAAAAAACGTTCTAGAATCTGCCTATGGCGTCCAGTCTATAGATTGATATTGCTTACGAAAAGCTGCGGGGGTGATACCTCGCAGTTTTTTAAATGCCTGCCCAAAATAACTTTGGGAAGGAAAATTAACGTACTGCGCAATGCGTGACAGGCTTTCATCGGAGAAACGCAGAAGATTGGCGGCTCTGTCTACCCGTATTCGGACAAGATAATCCTGAATATTCTCTCCTGTTTCAGATTTAAATAGTCTTGATAAATAGCTTGGACTAATTCCTAAAAGCTCTGCAATCTCATCAAGATAGATTTTCTCTCTATAGTGTTTTTCTATATAATCCATACATTGTCTGGTATAAATGGAATACTGTCTTGATTTTATACCATCAGAAACCAGATTCGTGAGATCTCTGATAGCATCATCGCGAAGAGTCAGCATTGATTCGGAATCGCTACAGTGATCAGTGCGGCGAATATAATAACCGCTTATTCTGAAAGCATCTTTTGGAGGAAGACCACCTTCAATTGCTGCACGAGAACATAGCGAAATTCCTATTATGGCGACCTTTTTCCAGTGTTCAAGCTCATTTGTGGAGAGTCTGCCTGAGTCGTTATCTATAAGATGTGACAGCTCAATCGCGTTGTCAGTGTGCCCTTTGCGAATAGCATCCATAAGACTCTGCTCTTGATTATAAGTGTGTCTCCAGGTCTCTTCATAGTCATCGATTTCTTCTTCAGCTATAAGAAATCGGTTTATGTCTTTGCTATTCCTGGATTTTGCCATAGGGAGTCCTCCGCGATCATCTTCTGATAAAATCAAGATACCACAAAATAAATACAAAAGATACAAAATTAGGATATTAGTGTATGCATTTATGAATTATACTTGGGTGAAAACAAGTTATTATCACATCGGATTATGAGTTAAAAAATACAATTATAAAGTGGATACCCCGGCATTATTAAGGAGGGACAAGATGCAGAAAAATATTATAACAACTACTTTGGGACAGGTTCAGGGATACGAGGGAAATGGAATTATCAGGTACCTGGGAATACCGTATGCTGAACCGCCTATTGGACAGCTTAGGTTTAAGAGAGCTGTCAAAAAGCAGCCATGGAAGGGTACTTTTTGTGCCAGAGAGTATGGTAATGCACCGATTCAATTGAACAATGGCCATGTAATGGGAGATGAGGACTGCCTGACTGTAAATGTGGAAAGACCGGTCGGCGGTGAAAAACTGCCTGTTTTCATATGGATTTATGGTGGTGGTTATAACACAGGCTATACCTCAGACCCTATGTACACAGGGGAGGCCTTTGCTAAAGACGGAATATTGTTCTTCTCATTCAATTATAGGACTAACGTACTGGGATTCTATGATTTTACAACTTATCCCGGATGTGAGGATTTTGAATCAAACTGCGGTCTGTCAGATCAGATAATGGCAATTAATTTTATATATGATAATGTTGAAGCTTTTGGCGGAGACCCTGAAAGAATAACTATTGCGGGTGAGTCTGCCGGCGGAGCTTCTGCTGTGAATATGCTTGCATGCCCCGGAGTCAAGGGAAAGTTTACGCAGGCAATAATTCAGAGCGGACTCCCTAATTGTGTGATGACTCATAATATGGCACGTGAAAACATCGATCTTTTTCTTGAAGGGATGCACTGGACAGAAAAGGATTTGGCAAAGCTTCGTACCGATGACCCAAGAATGTTTTTGCTTGGAAATGAGTATGTCGCAGCAAAGCACCAGTATAAAAATCCCGGAATGTTCTTACCGGGGCCTGTACAGGATGATCTTATGCCGGTAAGACCTTTAGATGCCATTCGCGGAGGCTCTGCAGAAGGCGTAAAGCTGATAATAGGTACAAATAAAGATGAAGGAACCATGTTTGTACATCCTGAGAATACGGGTTTTCCCAACAGCTGGACGATGATCACGGAGATGCTTGAAAAAAATGCTAATATATCGTCATTACCTAAAATAGTGGATTATTATCATCCTTCCGAAGAGGATTCTTTTATACGTTTCGCAACTGACTATGCTTTTGAAGTGCCTTCTGTTAAGGTTGCCATGGCACAGAAAAAGTACACAGAGGATGTCTGGATGTACAGATATGAGCTGGTAACAAAATCCGGAGAAGCTACAGGATGGAAAGCATCTCATGCCTTTGAACTTCCTGCGGTATTTGTAAAGCCTGAGCATGAATTTGCGAAATTTGTCTATGATGGTGAAATAACAGGTGTTTTTGAACAGATTTCATCAGAAATGCACGGAGAATGGGTGAATTTTATAAAAAAAGGAAATCCTTCCGGAGAATGGGACAGATTTGAAGGCGCAAAATCACCTGTACGTATATATGACAGAAAGACCCGAACGGAATGTCTCGATAGAACGGTTCTCATGGAGGTATGGGGAGACATGAGATTTTATGAGGGATGAACTGTAAGAGTTTGTATGATTTTTGATTAAGGAGGCGCATAGACCTGATGGTTTGTGTGTCTCTTTTTATATTACTTTTTATCATGAAGTAAATAATATCAAAATATAGACATAGAAGACAATATAAAGATATTTGTCCAAACTTAAAAATCATAAACTACGACTATCAGATGAATTATGTTCAACATATATGGGAG